>AUXO010156228.1_pt1 | contig 16266 bp, 31 predicted proteins | sample 768731 | NCBI WGS metagenome assembly AUXO01 (sample SAMN02715735, study PRJNA202380) | gut metagenome | biome: sheep rumen | host: Ovis aries | place: New Zealand: Palmerston North
GAAACGAAAAATTGAAGTGAGGTGAAGGGTTCGACATTTTGTGAACGTATGTGAACAAAATAGTGTAGTGAAGCTTTAGCGAAACGTAACGTGTCGTGGCCCTAGGGAAGGCTTCACCTCACAATTTATCTTTAGAATATAAAGAAATAAACAATAAGGGTAACAAAAGAAAATCCCTTCGCTTACGCTTCGGGATTACAACTCTCAACTGCTTTTTTTGTTTCTGACCCAGACTTTTGTTTTTCCGGTTAAGATGATAGGTTCTGTGAGTGTCCATTCTTTGATATGATTAGAGTCGACTGGTTTTCCCTTCTTTTCGGGATTTACCCCTAGTGTTATATGTTTGTACCGATTTCTTGTTGGCGCACTACACATAACTCTAACAGCGGCGACTCTTTCATCCATTCCAAAGTGTGTTACTACTAGGATCACAGTTTTTCCTTCATTTCTTTCCAGCCAAACTTTTTCTGTGCCCTTAAGTTCGGCATTAGGACCAGTATTAAATAGGATTGTCATGTGGTGGCAATATATTTTCCAGCCTTCATGTTCTCCAAACTTTTCTTTTAAGATGTCTTGGCTCTCTTTGTCAAGTTCCACCCCATAGTATAATATATTTTTATCCATATTTGTTTATTTTTATATTAGGAACGGTTATCTACTAGATTACATATAAGGTTTTTGGACCAATAAAAAGGAGAAGATGCTTTTTATTTTATCTTCTCCTAATTTTTCAACACTACTTTCTCATGTACTTCTCGGGCAGGTCGGAACAATAGATAGCAAGTCCGTCGCTATTAAAGTTCCATGTATCAGAGACCTCTTTCATCTTCTTTGGTATTTTTTCTTCTTTTCCAGATTTGAGGGCCTCTTTTGTTTTTCTCCTGAACTGTTTATTAGCGAAAATCTTATCCTTTTTATCGGACTGTCTTCTTCCTCCTGCTTTAATAGCTTTTGTTTTTGCTCTTGTTTTCCCCATAGTTCAATAGTGTTTTTGTTCATATATAAGGGTTTCAGGTCATGACTTTCCCCTCTTATATTTCCACAGTGAGCATTCTTGGGAGCACTCTAAGAAGCATTCATTTTCGCAGTGTTGTTGTAGATCTGTGAGGGAGGTTGGTTCTTCATTTTCTCCTAATTTTTCCAAGAATCTCGAATTTGTATATCTTATTCTTAGTTCCGGACTATCTATTACTGTTTCTTGGATAGTTAGGAGTACGGCAGTTTGCGCTTCTTCTGAGGTTGGAATATTTGCTATAACTTTTCCTCTAATAGTTTTGTTTTCTATCATAGGTTTGACTCCCAGCATTATTCCCAGTTCATTATTTTTAATGTCAGTAACTATATCTCCTGGGTAAATTTTTCTACCGTCTTTTCCATTCACTCCTCTCTCTGACAGTCCTAATACTCCTTTCAGTACATTTACCTGTTTATTCTTTTCCATATATTTTGATGGAAAGCTCTGTTAATGTTTTTTCGTTCAGACCTTTCCACACATTATTAAGGATTTGGGTTAAGTCTTCATCAGTTTCTTTCCATCCCCATCCCGAGTATCTAATTTCTCCCAGTCGTGTAAGGATTGCATGTTCGGGGGTTGCATCTTCTCTATACACCCTTTCTATTACCTTCCAGAATAGACTAGACTGGAAGATCACGGCCGGAGAAGTTTGTGCTGCTCTCCATACTGCTTCTATCATCCAAGCCAATCCATTCCAATTTCCCGGTTCTACTTTTTTTAGGATTCCTTCAGTTTGTTCTACCTTAACTGATTCGGCCGTAAAAACCCAGTCTGAAAGCTCTGGAAGGTTTTTAAGGGTGATCCAATCTTTTCCGAGTTCTACTTCTATCCATCCCTTATCTTCTCCAATGACCTTTAATAGTTCTCGGAGTTCTTCTACTTTTATTTTTCTAGTTGACATGTTTTCCAATTATTGTTTAGTTGTTCTGCATAAATAACTTCTCCGTTAGTCATAGGATCCAGGTTAACCACATTTTGATATTTATGTGTGCACCATTCTCCATAGTATTTACAATGAGCATGTACTGACCAATATCCTGTTTTCTGTGTATGGGAGGCAAACTCTTTATCTATTTTATTCATGTCTCGTGTTCCATAGATTACGTTTCCAATATACCTGGGGGAGATTTGCTCTATGTATTTAAGTCCGGAGTGAGTACATATATATTTTAATTTTCCGCTTTCCACAATAACAAAAAGTTTCAGTATACGGTTCATTTTCTCCAGGTATTCTTTTGCGTCTTCAGGTGTTATATCCATGAATTCTTTATAGGTTGTTTTAAAATAGTCTGAGGGAATTGACTTATACAGCAATTCTCTTACCTCCCTATTTCTTCCCCCAGCGTTTAGCATTATGAGTCCTAGTTGTTTTCTAAGTCGAAGTTCATGATTTCCCTCGAGCCAAACTAGATTTCCTCTATTTCCTTTCTTTAGTATCTCATCTATCATTCTCCTAGATCCCCCTTCCTCTGGTCCATCGATATAGTCTCCGTGAAAGATTGTAAGTCCGAAATCTTTGAAATTAGGGAGGAGTTTATAGAGGGTATAGTTTGAATGGATATCAGAAACATGTAAGACTTTTTTATGTTTTCCGTTGAAGTAATTTTCCCGTCTACATTTATTTTCCCAGTACTGTTCTACTTCTTTATATCTCCTAATTACCAGTTTTCCCTCCCCAATAAATTCTAGGTGTCGTTCTATTTCTTTTCCGATCTCTTCTCTTCGTTTAGGGAGGTAGCAGGGTAGAGAGTATCGTTTTTGATTTTGTGCGTAATCTCTTGGAACGTTTTGATAGACATAAAAAACCGTATATCCAAAGATGAAAGCTAACGATTCAAAAATTTTAAGGCATTCATTTTCAGGATCCAGCACGATTAGACATCCTTTCGAGAGTTTTGTTATTAATACTTTCAAGAATTCAGCATAAACAGTATCTCCATAGGATTTACTCAGGACTTCTTTAAATGGGACTTGTAATTCCGGGCTACTATAAAGTTTCCTAATTACGTCTATATCTAAAAAGAAGTTCCCTAATTTTTCTTTTTCTACCCACCTAAGTTTTTCAGTTTTAGCGACGCCTTTAAGTATAATTAGTGTCTTCATTCTGGGAGTTGTAGTTGTTGTAGATCTCTAAATTTCTGTATATAAGATCCTGCACAGAGTATTACATCTTTTACTGACGTTTTTCCTGTTAGAAGAGGAACATTATATTTTTCACAGTAGAGTCGGATTTGTGGGTATATCTGATTAAGCTCTCCACACCTTACCACTAATTTTCCTGATGTTAAGAGGCTACCAAATTCAAGAACAGGGATTGGAGAGACAGATTTATTCATGATATTAAGAAAAACCACATCTGCAATATCCATCATAGTCATTCTCCATTGCATGACGTTTACAAATTCAGGGTTATCAAGAGTAGGTGCAAGATTCATGGTAGGAGGAACGTGTGGATTAAAAATTATCCATGAAGCGCCTCGTATCATTAGTAGTCCTTTGAGTGGATCTGTCAATTTCATCAGTCCCTCTTGAAATTTAGTTTGCCAATCATTTTCCGACGATCCGAAGTCCATTGTTCCGCCGAGATATAATTTGATTGCATCGTTTGTGACCTGTGGAAGTTGGTCCCCAGGGTTTAGCACAATAATTTTTTCGCTTAGCTGTACCATAAGCCATTAATACGGATTTTAAGGAGTAAGGAAACTATCCTCACTCCATTGTTCATAAAGTCTAACACCAATTTTCCAAAACTAGCTTATCCTCATAATTTTTTCTGAGAGTCTTAAGATCTCCTTTAAATAATAAGATTGCTGCTTCAGAATATTCGTGCGTTCCAAATTCAACTATGCTCTGATGGAAGATATATTCTTTTTTCCCTGACATAGCTTTATACTCCGAGAAATCTTTTATAATACAAAGTTTTCTCTTATTTTTTACCGCCTCCTTGATATCTTCCATTAATGATTCTTTTGGATATCCGTAAAGGGGTATAAATTCTGTCGTCTTGAGTTCTGTTTTCAAGGCGCATTCAACAAAGGAACTTATGATCTCTTGAAAAGCATTCATAGAGTTTTCATTTATTCCTATTGCCATCTTATTTTCTGATGCCTTAATAATATTACCGCCACTATCTACAGGAAATGTGATTATTGCGGTCCTACTATTTCCCCACTCCACCTCTGTATCTTTTGGAACATTAGGGTTATCTGTTATCATTCCCGAAAAGACATAGAAATAACGGGTCATCAGATACGTTTCAACACTCAATGTAATTCTCCTTTTCTCTGGGTTATATCCAGGCTGTACATTCATATTTTTATCCTATTTTTAGATTTTCAATTATAAGGATTACAGACTTTGATGAGAGCGAATATTAATTAAAAAATCAAAAGTTCCAGGTGATTCGAGAGGTGTTAGGGTTCTCATTTGTCGACATAATTCTCTAAACTCTTTCCTCTGTACTCCTTCCCTTTCTAAGTGTGATATCCTAAATGTCTTAATCCCTATTCCTCTAAGGTATGTATCTCTCAGTTCGTCTTTCTTTCCGTTGTGATATTCCGAATCTAGTTCTACGGCTAATCTCAGGGTGGGGAAATAATAATCGAGTAAGAAAAATCCACCCTCTATTCCAGCCGTTCTTTTCAGATTCGATATTACAACGGGAAATTCACGAACTACTATAAGAGGTTCCCAATATCCTACATTAATTAGCATATCAAAGAAACGTGCTTGAAGTGACCTCTTTCGTAATTGTTTTAATCTTGTAAATCTTTTTATTGAGGTAGAGTTTGGATAGATTGTATTCTTGAAATTATATATTCTTCCCTTCTCTGACACCGAATAAACAGGATAGGGCTGCCATGGAATGTCTGGAAAGGTAAATGTTTCTAGATAATTTTTCATAATGAGGTTAGGGGGAGGAGAGGTTACTAAATACTAAAACCCCTCCTCAGTCCTATTGTTTGTTATAAGTTAGGGTATAAGATGCTGTACCCTCCTTATACTCTTCATTCCCAGCAAAAGAAGCAGTAATAACAGTCTCTCCGCTATCAACCAGAGTCACTACGCCTTCCTCAGACACAGTAGCAACACCCTCTACGCTGCTCGAATAAGTTACAGTCAGGTTATTCGGATTAGTGAGAGTTGGAAGTTGATCTTCTGCAGAGGTAACGGTTACAGATTCAGCCGACCAAGCCAATCCGGGTTCTTTCTTTTCTGCAGGTTCTGGTTCCTCCTCACTAGCAGTTACAGTCACCAACACAGAGTCACTAAATTCTGAGTTTGGTTTTGATACAGTAATAGTAGCCTCACCCTCACTATGAGCAAAAACAACACCGTCCTGATTTACCCTAGCAACAGTAACATCAGAGCTCTCCCAGCAAAGTTCCGGAAGATTAGCAAGATCCGGGGTTTGTTTTACGTAGAGTCTCTGAAAGTCTCCTACTAAAAGAGTTGGGGCAGGTGTTACAATTTCAATTTCTTCAAGTTCTGCTGGATTATAAATTTCAGCGTCAGTTTTCCAAGGTAGAAGATCATGCTCTTTCCTTGGTGCCATTCCATTGTGGGATCTTTCTAGGACATCTTCAGGAGTCACACCGGTTTCCCACACATTAACAATAATTTCATCATTCATAATAAATAGATTCTTGTGAACTACTACGAATTTTTTAAGTTCATAGATTCTCAGATAACCAAAATATCCGAGCTAACCCCACTGTTCAGGCGGTTATTGTTAATAAATCCAATATAATAATGAAGACTTTGTCATCTAACTAGGTTTCTTCATTATTCTAAACATAGCAATTCATCCAATTACTGGAGTTCTTGCTATTAATTTTTAAAAAAGAGAGCGCTAGGTTTTTAATACCTAGTTCTCTCTTCAACTTTCTCTTTACATTACTAAGGATTTGAGGTCTTTCCAGCAGAGTTTCCCCATTTTGTTAAGAAATCAGGACCCTCTATAGAAGATATCAATTCATAACAATAAGCTAACTGAATAAGACAATCCTTACACATACACACACTCGACTCGGAAGACATGAATGCTAAAGTTTCGTCTTCTGGGTCCATCACCTTATCTTGAGATCCTACATAATAAATAGGTTTCCCACATACGGGACACTTTTCTTCGCCCTCACCTTCTACCGAATTAAGAAGCTCCGGTTTAAGAAAAGCATGCATAAGATGTCTAATAAATCTACTATATTGTAATCCTCTATAAGCTTCTACCAGAATACAAGCCTCTCTATGATCTCTTCCTAATGTTCCCTTAAGATTTGCACCTGCGCTCTTTCTATAGTTTATTATAAATTTTGGAAGTTCGTAATCTCCAATTTTTCTAGGATAGCAATAGGAATAAATCAGCAACTTTTCGTCATCACTTAATTTTTGTGACTCCCTAATCAGTTTTTCTCCTTCCTTAGGCCCTATCTTATTTTTCAAAAGATATTCTATACAATCCTTAACCATAATATTGAGTTATATAAGAAGGACAAGGAGTTGATTTTTCTTTCTCTTTTTCCTTCACGACTTTAATAACTTCCACTTTCAACTCTTCACTTAATACGTCAGGTCTTACAAAATTATTCATATTACATATATAAGGATATTGGGCTCTCTTTAAAAAAGTGTATTTCTATTATCCTGTGAAATCCAGATAATGGAGTTGGGAGACGGGAAATCAGAGAATTCCAGCCTTTAAATCCAGAATATAATATATCAGGTCTCGGGTCAGGGTCCTCAAGATTATGCTGGGTAGGAAAATAGCCAGAATTTTTCTCTATTTCCTTTCCTAGTTCCCAAAGATCCCTAGCTTCTTCCTCACTAACCTCAGTAACCCAACAACTCTCTTCTCCCTCTCTCGCATCTACCTTAACTAGAAGGAACATCTCTTAACGATTTTCTTAAATTCTTCTTCACCCAGATACTCAAGAACTCCAAAGATTTCATTCCCAAAATATCTGTAAGTTGATTTGCTCGATTTTAAATATTCCGTAAATTTATCTGGATCTTTTGCTAAGACTAGTACTCGATCATATCTTTTCTGTTCAACAAATATTTTAACTATCTTTATCATTAGGCTATCTAAAATATCCCGGCCAGCCTCATTCAATTTCTCCCTATCTATTAAAATTGGATAATCGGAGCAGGAAGGATATCTAGAGGTAAAAAACTGAGTTATAAGTTCTTTGAGATTTTTCTTATCGTCTTCAAATACTTGTTCCATTTCTATTGCGGAATGCGAAGAACGATTAATTGTCCTTATTGATTGCGCATAATATGAAGTTTTATTTTTTATGGTATATTCTAAACAAGATGTTAGGATTGTAGAAATATATCCTCCTCTATTACTCTCAATCAAATCCGCCATATCTTTAGTTAGATCGGAGGTATACATGATAAGAGAGGTTGTTTCCGTAGTTTTTTCCATGATATTATAGAATGTAGCTGGTAATTGATATCCAAAGTCACTGCTATACCTCAATTTCCACCAACCATCAGAAATATCACCTAGGTAGATAAAGGATTTTTCTGTCTTTGTAACATAACTATATCCAGGCTTCCATTTAGTAGTTCCTCTTCTCTCCGATATTATTTTTCCCAATTCTTTCTTTGAAGCCATCCCTAAATTCTCTGGGTCTTCTACATCAAAAATAGTATAATAAATCCCAGAAAAACCACTCTCATGAATACAGCAGAAATTACCAGATAATGTTCTATCTATCATATTTTGAGACTTAGAAAGTATGTTAATGAGGGTTCTACTATTAATGTATGTACCTATTTGAAATGGATACCTGTCTAATTCAGGATGACTTAATTTAACAAGAATAGTATGAATATAAGCTTTAGGATAACCTTGACAATAAGGATCATCGTAGGAAGGAAGGATAGAAATTGTGAATCCTGAATTTTGAATAATAACTCTTTCCCACTTCACACCCGGATATCCAGACATATAATCATTTACAGATTTTGATTTATTCCACTTCATGTTATCAAGAGGTAGAATTATTACAGTCTGATCCGATCCTATTTTATCCCAGCTATCTATAGTTGGCAACATCACACTTACTTTTGCTCCAATACTTTTACTTTTACTCATATTAACGTTAAGTTTTCACGTTAATAAGGATCTCAAGCTCTTATACATGTGAAACAAAACCAAAATATCATGAATAAAAATCAAAAAGTATTATTATTTAGAGTATTCTGTAAGATTCTCTATGTATTTTTAACAACAACCCTGATTTTCTGGCTCTCATGGAATTCACTTTGCGTAGAGAGACTGGGGATAGGGAATGAGATTATGTTTAGAGAGGCTTGGATCTTTGGTCTCCCCGTACTCTTAACATTTTACTGCATGCGTTTTCTGAATCTTTATTGGTTTGTCTATTTAAGGATTTCAGATTTTACTATTTACTCTGTCCTGATCTTAGGTTGGTTAGGACTATTAGCCTTATAAATATATGAAAACAAGACAAGAAATTTTAAAAGAAAAGTATGGATTCCAGAAGGGGTCCTACAAGTATGTTCCTAGAGGTGCAGAAATCTTAAAACTGATAGGACAAAACGTAATTAAAGTGGATTATCAGAAGAAGGAAGACGGAACTTGGGATACGAAATTTGGTCCCGTCTTATTAGTTTCAATCTCTGACTTCGATCCCGTCTGCATGTCTTATCAGTGCAAGTATAGGGAGGGAGACCAGGAAGAAGAGTTTAAGATGATTCCAGAGGGTTATTCCTGGGCAGATTCAGATGACGTAACCCATATAATTCGACTCCTCCCTGGTTCTATGCACTGTCAACTTGTGGAAGACGAATTATTCTATGAGAGATTGAAAGAATTATGGAAGACAAGATCAACTTTAGATTTTACTGCTCTTACTGGTTTAGCTTCTTCGAAAGATAAGGATACAACACTAAGATATTCACATAACTTAGGGTGTCTTATACAATTGGACAAAGAAGAAGATATCCTATACTTTAGAATTCATAAGCTAAGTCTAAAACACAGAGCAGGAAAAGAATATTCGCTTTCAGTTTGGGATGGTGAGGATAATCCAGTAAAAGCCCTTATTCAGAGTGACCAAACAGAATATGATTTTGAGTTGGGGACAGGTAAATTTAAAATTATTGACTTATGCTAGAACAAGGTAATATCAAGATTCCTGAGATTGATTTTACAGGATGGGGAAATCCAGAAGCCATTGAAGTCTATTATTACGAAGATCAAGAAACCAAAAACAAAAAGTCTTCAGGTTTTGCCATTGTTTATTCAATAGAGAAGGAGGAACTATTAACCTCAGAATTCATAAAAAAGATTGAAGGAATAACACGCTTAATCGATAATGACTTAGAAATCATTTACCGGAACTTGGAATGTACGGGAATAGAAAAGGATGAGAATTATATAACAATCGGATTTTCAGCAATAGATTCACTCACCTATGAAAGTTGTAAAAACAGACTATAAACTGGTATTAAGAGAGCCGGGAAAAGATGAAAAAATATTGTGGAAAGGAACAGAGAGAGAATGCGAAAAGAAAAAACTCAATTTTAGCTTCACCCATAATAAAGAGTGGTTGGTGGTTGAAGAAGATGAACCCGATATTAAAGAGATTAGACCAACACTTAAAGGAATCTTAGGTTTTTTGGCAATTTGTAGTTTAACTTATCTTTGCTGGATCAATGGGAAAAAAGTATGTGTTATTGATTGAAAATGAGAATATAGGTAGTTTCTGTTATAAGGGTACAGGAACAGTGAATCAGATAAAGGGAGATATAGAAAAGTTGGTAATGAGAGGAATAGAGCCAACCAATCTAGAAGTAATCCCAGTCATTGGTAAAAGAACTAATCCTATCCTTTTTGGTGTATCTATCTTGGGAATAGGACTGATTACATGGAAGATTTATGAAAATATACATAAAAGAATTAGGAAAAGAAGAGGATAACATACAAATCCTTGATACTTCTACCGATAGATTCTTCATGCCTAGAGTTGGGGATAGTATACTTGTCTTTTATACTGTAATAAAGGTAGAGTGGATTTCATTTAAAAGTGGAAATGAGATTGCTGTTATTTGGGTTCAGAAAAAGAAGGACAGTCTTGTAGCTATATCCATCATTGAGAAAAGGAAAGATGGGATTTGGAAAACAAGAGAGGAAAAACTTATGGAAACCTTTATTGAAAGAGCCCAACTGTCAGAAACACTTATTCCCAGAGTAGGAGAAAGAATAGAGATGGAAGGGAAAACGTATAAGGTTTTAACAGTAACTAAAGAAGGAGGCTTATTAAATTTCTCAAAGCTTAAAGTTACAGTGTATGAGATCATCCCCTAACAGAGGATGGAGTTGTCAGGTAAAGGGGTGTCTCGTGTGGTTAATCCTGTTGTTCATGATACTTTGTCTTCTAAGAACAACACTTACTATCCAACGAGACTCTCCTTGGATTAAAATAGAATTTAAAGTTTTCTGAAGATATGAATAAATTACTGAAAGATATCTGTAGACGACTTCCCTATGAGCTAACAGGAAAACTTGATTCTGAGGTAACGGGAAAACTTATAGGAATTAGTTTAAAAAATCCGGACCTTCCAGTAGTTGAAGTTTCTGTTCCCGGATTTAAATCTTCCTGGACATGCTCTCTCGATTTCTTTAGACCAATCCTGAAAAGAATGGAAGAAGGGATCAGTCAAGAAAAAGCTATTGAGGAAGGATATGATGTTGATGGACTTATTGACTTAGGATTAGCTATCGAATGGAAACCGTAAAAGGAGTAATCTTTTGTGAAACTTGTGAATCAGGACGAAGATTATGTCTGGCTTTCTGTGGTCCAGATAAAGTCTATATTCTTTGTTGTAAGTGGAGAAAACCTATCATTGACGGAATAAACAGGAAAAGAAATGTCTATGAGTTCAAACCTCATAAATTTTATAATCTGGAAACGGTTGAGTCTACTTCCGATATAAAAACAGTACTTCCCGGATTTAAAAAGGAATTTTTGTTGGAAATCCCAGTAAAAGATCTAGAAAAGATACATCAGGTTACAGGAATGTTAGGATTTATTGAAATGTGGGATGGATAGACTAAAAGCACTTACAGATCATTATGGATATTCTCCTCTAGTATTTCGTGAGGGGAGCATACATGATATATCAATAGCAGATCTTACACATGCCTTAGATGAATGGTGGGATGTTAAGTTAATTCTTTATCCTCCTCCTGATGATCTCTCCCTCTTCCCTAACTCCTTAAAAATGGTTTCTGAGTTTATAGAAGAGCTGAAGGAGAAACATATAGATTATTCTGGGCTTATAGAACTCGGTTATGCAATTTCAGTCTTTAATTTCTCCGAGGATCCATATCTTACTAGGGATAGAGCGTGATGGGAATGAGGTTATGGTGATAGGATGGAGAGGAAGAAATTATAAATTCATTTCTTACTGTCATAGAACAAATCACCATAAAAGATTTCGACATCTTAGCACTTGGAGGTGGACAAGAAGGTCAATTTCTGTCTCTATATCTCCAACACCTTTCCACGATTCACATTTACGAAAGATTGAGGTAGAAAGAAAAACGGTCATGAAAATTCTAACACACTTCAAAGGATACCTAGGATGTGTTGGAATAAAGAACATGAAAAGAATTGAGGATGTTATACTTAATTAGAAGCTTTACTCGGACTGGCTCATTCTTAAAGGTGGGATATACGGGGGACATAAAACAAAGAATGAATCAGTATCTTGTGGAGAATCCTGGAAGAGAATTAGTGTCGACAAGAGAAGGAGGACTAGCGGAGGAAACATTATCGCACCTTTATCTTACGGCGTGTGGAGTAAAGGCGGATTTCTTGGATGAATGGTTCTTAGATTGTGGAGAAGTTCTTACCGGATTTCATCAAAGTTGGGAGAGAATGAAGAGATTGGTATGGAGAAAAAGAGAACTCCTATTTACCGCCTTTGATTTTTCACGCCGTTCTCTCAAGGTGCAACTATATGAAGACCTCCGCTTTCAACATAGGAACGAACCTTTGAATATCTTAACTATAGATAAAGAATGGAGACAATGGAATATGAAGATGGATATGAAAACAAGATCACGTATTCTGAACGATGAATGGATAATGTAATATGACAAAAGACAAAGTAAGAAAAGCAATGATGACCAAAGATCTGAAATTTGAAGAGATCTATTGGGAAGAACTGAAAGACTGTGTTGAAGACCTGAAGGGATATGTTAAAAAGAAAAAATTATTAACCGAGAAGGAAATTAAAGAAAACGGATTTAGGAACCTCACAGAATGCCTTAAATCTGCACCCTCCATCGCTACAACCTTCGGAGAAAAAGTTCTAGATATTTGGATTGGATTTTTCTTTGAAGAACAACCTGAAATATTGGAACTCGTTGGGATAATAGCTAAACAGGAAAATCAGGAGGCAGATCCGGAGGTTATTACGCAAATGATCGGAACTTCTAATACGAAAGTAATGGCAGAATCAGAAAGTAAGGGACCTCTATCAGGAATTAGAGTTGTTTTTACTGGCGCCTCCTCACATTTCAAGGGAGAAGGAATGGAAATATATCTAGAAAAGAAAGGAGCTATAACCTCTCATAATGTAACTTCAAAAGTAGATATATTAGTAACTGGAGATAGACCTGCCATAAGTAAACTCCAGAAAGCAAAAATACTAGGAGTTAAGGTTATGAAGGAAGATGAGTTTTGGAAAGAATATAGACTGTGAAGAAAAAGAAAAGAGCTAAGGAAACCCATAAACCTTAGCCCTTCTTTTTTATTTAACTTCAATTTTTCTTTGACCCTCTTTATTTTTCGGAACAGTAATCGTTAAGATACCATTCTCAACTTTAGCAGAAATTCCATCGATATCTACTCCGGAGGGCAATTGTAGACGAGTATCAAACCAATCCCTCCAAAATTCATGCCTACTATAACCTTCAGCCTTCTCTTTAGTCCGATCTCCTGCTTTAATCAACAAGATATTTTCTCCCTTATACTCAATAGAAACATCCTCCTTAGTCAATCCAGCAGCTCTAAACTCAATCTCCCATTCTCCATCACTCTCCTTAACATTCATTGGGTGATTCTCTGCAACATCATAGTAAAAATTATTGAATAACATAGTTCTATAGCTTTTAATTATTGGATCCTTTATCTTTCCTGGGATCCTTCTCCATTCTACTATATAGTATGCAAAAAATAAGCCAAAATAAAATGATATGCCAAATTGTCACTACCCAACACAACTTGTCATCTCTAAAATCCGACACTCTTCCATTATGTTTTCTATCATGAGGGGATCAGAATTTATGAACTTTAACCATTCATCTACTAGAAGACTCTGATAACAAATTTTATCAGAATTGCAATCGTTCGAAATAAATGGAAGATTCTTTATAATAAATTTTGGATCCACCTTACTTGAAGAAGAATATTCGAGAGCACCATTCCAAACCCACCAATATGATCCCTCCATCTCACACCAGTCTAAGAATTTATCCACTAAGAAATTTTTTGTCTCTCCTAGTGGATTATAATATAAGTTTATTTTTCTGAGAATCTCATATGTTACTACATCCATTGTTCTTTCACCCTAATAAATCTAAAATTACGACCACCAAAAATCTCGGGCCCCTCTTTCCGTTGTAAAAGTTTGAGAAAATCAGCTGGTATGGGGATTGCTTCTTTGAGTTTTCTAGAAAAAAGTAGGGGGAAAATAGATGTAACATACTCCCCCGACTTTCTTTTTGGATATCCTTTCAACACTCTTACTAAATATAACGCTACCATCCAATCACTAAAATCACATAATCTGGAAAAAGGTCATTTTTGTATACATCAGTCGTATATTCCAGACTTTTGAAATGTATGCTCATCCTTTCGGCAATTTCCAAACAATATTTAGGATAAGTCTTTGTGATTATCCGAGTACCAAATCCAGACTTTAACTTGATAGAAGACTCCAGATCAGTAATTTCTCTAGACATGACTTCCTCAGGGGTTAAATGCCTGATTCCATACCTTAAAATGTTCTTTGCTTCTTTTGCATCTAAAAAATGTTTCTCTTTCTTAAATGAAAATAAATTTTTAAACATATTCCTTAAATTTTTAATCTATGTATAAGGCTTTTAGGTTGACCGTCTAAAATCGTTTCAACGCCTTATATATATAATAAACAAAAAAACTAAAACTTATGGAAATCGAAATGAAAGTCCTAAAGGCCGGGATAATAATAGGCCTTGTATGGTTTATTGGATTTACCCTCTTTGTTTGGGATAGTCCGAAACCTAGAATGATTGAAGAAATAGAAATACAAGAACTCCCAATTGCCGAAGTAGAAGAAGAAACGGAGGTAGCAAAGGAAGTGGAAATAGAAAAGGAATTCGTGACAGTAACCGTGTATAATCCGGTTCCAGGACAATGCGATGATAGTCCTCTAATAACTGCCGATAACTCTAAAATCGATCTGGATAAACTTAAGAAAGGAAAACTTAAGTGGGTCGCAGTATCAAGAGATTTGCTGGAGGAAGGGAAAGTTAAGTACGGAGATAAAATAAGATTGACCTGTGACAAAGATCCTGCCATGAACGGAATTTTTATAGTACGCGACACAATGCACCCCAGATGGAAGAAAAGAGTCGACGTTCTAGCACATCAAGACGTCAAAACTACGGGAAAACAAACGGGAGTAATGATTGAGTACCTGGGTGATGTTTAATTGTCACCCAGATTTTCGAAACTTTTTTAATTAACAACAAAACGAGTATGAAAGCAACAATTTTTTTAGACGAGACAAATCATAATGGGATCAGTCTCGATGGTGCCCTGGTAGAATATATGCAGGGCGGAACTGGTAGTACCCTGGTGATGTCTGGGGGAAGTAACTGGAAAAAATTAATAGGTCTTTTTGGTGAAATCCGGCATATGGAAGGAGAAAAGATCGTAGAACATTATTACAATAGAGAAGGAGCCACCATAAAAGGATCAATTGTCATACTGTGCCCGAAAGAAGGAACAGAGACAATATGGTTTCCTGCCCCAGTAAGAGTTCACATTATATAAAAAACAAATGAATGATCAGAGAGGTAGTTTAGAGCTGCCCCTCTGATTTCCTTATTTATGTTATGAGTACAAATTATTATGCCAGAATTATACCGCCTAAAAAGAAAAAGACGGAACTTACAGAAGCTATAAAAACTAATGATTTTAACCTCATAGAACGACTCACTAAAGAGATGTACGGACGGATGGAACTCGGATATGATGGAAAAATTGTTGGTGGAGAAATTCATCTGGGGAAAAGGTCTGGAGGATGGAAATTTCTCTGGAACCCTAATATCTTCGTCATTAGAAACGGACATATGGAGGGGTCTAGATATATTCCTGATCATAATACACCACATTATCTATACCCCCTTACTAAAAAAGGACTGAAAGAATTTATAAACCGAAAAGATATTCTGATTTATGATGAATATGAAGAATTACAGGAGAAAGAGAAGTTTTGGGAAATGACTTTAGAGTGGTGTAAAGACGGTTGGGATTCGGCTAGTTATGAGGAGTTTGAAAGAAAACAAGGAAATAATTATCATGCCTACCCAATCACCGGAGACCTAACAAATCTACTCCGAGAAGAAGGTTATATATTTACGTCATCAACAAATTCTGATTTCTATTCGGATGGTTTAAGATTTGCAGGATTTATTGAGTTTAGTTGATATGAAACCAACAAAAACTCAAAACGATTCTGTCATGGGAATATTGATTATGGTAGATATATCAGGAACACACTTGAATATAGGGGATAAAGTTGCTGTTCAATATCAGCAGCTGTTTAGAATAGGAGTAATAAAAGGATTTACTAAAAAGAAAGTCTTAGTAGGATTTGACTTTCATGCAGATCCCCATCCTGACAATGATCTGGAGATTGCAGCCTTAAATCCTTGGAAATTGGCTAAAGTTGCGAATCAAGACGTGGGTTTGCAAGACTACTATCAATATATTAAGGCGTAAACTCAAATCTACAAGACCTTTTGTAGAGAGTATAACTCTTGGTAATCAGAGTTTAGTTAGGAAAGATTTACTTACAGTAGAATATAAAATTTCTACTGTTTTTTTTGGTAGTAGAGAACTGCGTTACCTCTACGGATACCATCACAGTTACCGAGACATCACTATTCGCTCGACAAACAAGGTCTCGCTAAATAGATACCAAAGAAGTAACTGTAA
>AUXO013298592.1_pt1 | contig 16260 bp, 17 predicted proteins | sample 768731 | NCBI WGS metagenome assembly AUXO01 (sample SAMN02715735, study PRJNA202380) | gut metagenome | biome: sheep rumen | host: Ovis aries | place: New Zealand: Palmerston North
GCAGAGAGTGCCACCACACGCTTATTCTGTCCAACAAACTCTTCAAGGTCTTTTTCAAAACCATTTACATTAGGACCCAGGGGTACTACCCAATTGCCATCAAATGCTTCTTGCACAAACTTATTCTCATTGCCAGACATGTGACACAGGCAGAGAAGAATACGTTCTTTACGTCTTTCCATATTGTTTATTTTATAGTCATTTACGTTTAGCCCTCAGTAAAGAATTTTATTCCAAACACATTTCTCCCTATCCACTTCAATAATTTTCTCCCATGTTTCACCTTAGAGAGTTTTACCTTCATGTCGTATGTGAACACTTCAAATAATGACATGCTCTCTCGATTTGAAATTATCGAATATCCCTGTTGTTTAAAGAATCTCTTTGCTTTGGGATAAAACTTGCCCTGGATTACAACCGGGTCAATACTTACATGAAAAGGCATCCGTTCGTCACAAAGATTAAAACCTCCTAATCCTTTTTCGCTTTTTGCCTCATTGCATCTATCTATCTCAAATTGCCAGGCACTATAGTCCCTTTCACCAATCTTCTCTAACAAGTAATTTTTCTCCCAAATGGCAGATTCTGTACTTATGCCATACATCATATTGTTTGGTATTTTAATAAGATGCTCAGCAAAATACTGCTTATTGGGCAGGTTGATACTACGATAAAACACATCGCTGGTATTTATAAGCGTCACGTTATTCTCCTCCATAATCTGAAGAAGCTGCTCTATAATAGTAGAATCAATCGTTTGGGATATAAAATAATCCTCCAAATATAGTCCAATAAATGGCGTATTCGCATATAAAACAGCTTTGCGAAAGCGACCCGCCCAGTTCAGGTCTGTCCCACACTTAATAACCTCTACACCTTCACGTGAATAATCCTTACTTTCCGTCACGACATACCATTTATATGGGCAATCAGGCCAGAATTTATCACGAAGGTTGAAGAAATCATCCCATAAATCACTATACTTGTCACACGAAAGTACAAGCATTGACATTTTATCTTTGTAATCTGTCATATATATAATTTTTTCAAAACAGTTAATCCGTATTTATTATAAACCCATATCAGTGGAATCAAACATATCAACACAACTGCATCTGCCGCCAAGGCGTACAATAAGTTGGTTTCAACTGGAAAGGTCGGCAGCAGTTTCTCTCCAAGGAACCTGACAATTCGCAGAATTGGCTGGTGAAACGCAAAGATAACAAGTGTATTCCTTCCCAAAATGCCCCCCCCATATCTACCGATGTTCGCCCGCTTGCAAGCACCCACAAAGCCGCAAATGCCCCAAAAGGAAAGCAATTCGAAAACAGCAATAATTCCATATTCGTTAGTGGCCATGTTCACATGGTTTAACCAGTGTGCAGAGAGAAAGAAGTATGTAACTATAGCGACCATAGAAACAAGTGCAGTCGTGTTCCTTTTGCATTTTTTTTCCTCTGTTTCCAGCAACAGGGTTCTTAGTAGGTTTCCTATAAAGAAGAACTGCAAAGCGACACTAGCAATATTAATACACCAAGGGAGATTGGACTTAAACAAGTATCCGCAACCCGCTAATATCAAAACAAACAACAGTTGAATCCACAACCTGGGTAGTTTCTTCACAGCGAAGAATAAAAATTCTGTCACGAATAAACAAGGCAAGAACCACAATATCCCATTATGATCCATATACTCATGCCACTGTGCACCATAAACCATTCCAATGAGCGGTTGCCACCACTCCATACCAAGCGGTCTGAAAGTCCGTTCAACAAAAAGCCAGTATAGCCATGTAAGAAGGTAAAATGCCAAGTATGGTATAACTAAAGTGTTAAACCTACTCTTCAGGAAAGAAGCCCAAGTGTACTTATTCTCATTGCAAACTAGCCCTGACAGGAAAAAGAACAGAGGCATATGGAAACCATAGATGTAAACCAAACTAAGATCTGTTCGCATCGTATGGCCCAACACGACCAAGAGAATGGCCAATCCTTTGCACCCGTCAATCCATTGTACTCTTCCTGAAGTTGCCATATTCTTACAATTCGTATGTTTTGTATGAATTCAATGTTTCATAAAGTGCCCTGTCTGCCTCATCAACGGGCTGTTTTCCATCAACAAAGCCAGCCAAACGGCTCAAAACATCAGTTACCTTCAAAGCATATTCCGGCTCAAACTGTATGGTACGAGTATCTTTCTTGGAAGCGACATCTTCGATAATACCAAGCAATTCATTCTTCAAGTTGCCAATGTACTTCAATGGTACTGTATTATCAACAAGCACCTGAGGGGTCTCGCCATGAGTCAATTTGTAGCAGAATGTAGCAATGAAGGAATGTGAGTTCGGACGTGCTCCGGGGCCAAATAGATTAGGGAACACCAAACCAACAAAGCCCGTATTGTGTGCTTTAGTCCAGCTCTCCAACAATTCTCTTCCCTCTTGCTTGCAACGACCATATTCGCTACCATTCCCTTCCTGTATTGATGAAGAGAACAGTAAACAAGGTGCTACCTTTTCTGCCTCCATAGCATCAACTAGCTGGTGTACAAGGCGCATATTTACATTGTACACCTCTCCTTCTATGGGGCTTCGCATCATAGCAGCCAGATGCACAATTACATCACACTGTTTGACAAATGCTCGCAATTTGGATTCATCCTCAAAGAATGCATCTTCAAAAGGAATCCTCCTGAACTTATCCGGGTGCTGACCAAGCGCCTCAAATAGGTGTGTGCCTACAAACCCCGGCTGCCCTGTTATTCCTACTGATATCATTGTCTAGTATTTGATACCCATTTTATCCAGCTGCTCACGAACATAGTCTACCTTCAAAAGCAACTGTATCATTTCTTCCTTATTCAGACGACGGGTGTTGTGGGAATGATACTCATCCATCTGGTGAACCAAGAGATTACCACCTTCTACCTTGTCGTAGTTAAGGTCGCGTCCATCACAAGCGATACGGAAATATTCTCCCATATCTTCAGAACGAGCCATTTCTTCACGGGTAACAAGTGTTTCATATACCTTCTCTCCGTGGCGAGTACCGATTACTTTATAACCGACATTGGACTTAAAGAGTTCAAGCAGAGCTTCAGCAAGATTGAGCATCGTGCTGGCAGGTGCTTTCTGCACAAAGAGATCACCATTGTTGGCATGCGTAAAAGCATAAACCACCAAATCAACAGCATCATCCAACGTCATCATATAACGGGTCATCTCGGGGTCTGTAATTGTCAGCGGATTACCTTTCTGGAGCTGGTCAATCCAAAGGGGAATAACAGAACCACGGCTAGCCATTACATTGCCATAACGGGTGCAAGAGATAGTAGTCTTCGCCCCACTGCCAAGTTGACGCGCCTTAGCTATTGCGACCTTTTCCATCATAGCCTTTGAAATACCCATAGCATTGATAGGATATGCAGCCTTATCTGTACTGAGCACAACGATGCTTGATACACCGTGGGCTATTGCAGATTCAATCACATTGCCTGTACCAAGCACGTTGGTATATACAGCCTGCAAGGGGAAGAACTCGCAACTAGGAACCTGCTTCAATGCTGCTGCGGAGAAGATGTAGTCAACACCACCACGCATAGCAATATCAATACTGGCTCTGTCGCGTACATCTCCAATATAGAACTTCACCTTGGCAGCTTTATCAGGATAGTTACGCTGAAGGCTATGGCGCATATCATCTTGCTTCAGTTCATCACGTGAAAAAATACGGATTTCCTTAATATCGGAATCCAAAAAACGCTTGAGCACCATGTTACCGAAGGAACCTGTTCCACCAGTAATCAACAATGTTTTGTCTTTAAATACTGACATGTTTAAAATATTTTTAATTCATTAATAATTTTCTTTGCTTCTCTGGGAGGATAATTCCAATATTTAGTTTTTTGAATTAATTCAATCTTTTCCTCGTCAAATCTGTATTTGATAATTTTTGCAGGGGAGCCCGCAACTATAGCATATGGAGGAACATCCTTGTTTACAAACGAATTGGCACCAACTACTGCCCCGTCTCCAATATTTACTCCCATTCTAATATAACATTGAGCGCCTATCCATACATCATTTCCAATTGTCGTTTGAGTCTCAGCATCATTCTGGTCGCTTAATAAGTCGGAGGTCGAAAAATCAGTGAAGGCATGTTCTTCACCGCCAATATGTACTCCTGTTGCGACCGAGCAATAATTTCCCATCTTCAGGCAATTGAATGAACAATATGGGCCAATGTGAGTATAACTACCAATCGTCGTTTTGCGAAGAACCACATGATTTGCTACATAAGCCCCTTTGCCAAAACTGTTAGAACGCAATTTGTAGAATATTTTTCTCACAGAAAAACTAATTTTTCGTGATATTTGTAGTATCACTTTTATTATATTGACTATTGACATTCTGAAAGTCTTTTTACGTTTGTATTTGATAATACATATTTAAACTCCTTTAGCTGCTCATAGCGAGATTGATATGTAACATCGTCCATTATCACATTAATCCCAGAAAAATAAGCTTGCACCAATACTGTTGTATATGAACCGACAACATTATTGCAACTGGCCATTGAGGTCTCTATATCCACTTCATGAGGATTCTCGACATCTTCTTTGGGAATTATCTTAAATGCTTCATCATTCATGTGGTTTGGATGTAAACGATATTTAACCGTAAAACCAGAATCCTTAGCAAACTTCATGGATTTTAGGATGCTCCTCATCTCTTCAATATTTGGTACTTGCAGATAATACTTATAGTCTGCAAAGTAATTCTCAACTCTTTTGCTTTCTTTGTCAACATGAAAAACGCGAGGTCTTTCTATGACAAATTGACCAGGTGCAGCATGTAAAGACAAAAACAAATCTTCATAATATCCATCCCAAACATAGCATCTATCATATCGAAAAAAGGAGTCCCTTATGTAAAATAACTTCTCTCCATGCATCACATTGATATGCTTAACGCTTCTACTATTGCAATAGTTAGTTAGAATAGAACTAGTACATGAAAACTCTGCATGATCAATGATGGCTCTTGGTTTATACTTCTTAATAAAATAGCTGTATTTTGATATATTGAAGATACACTTAAAACAGAAATAGGGATGCAGAATATATGCAGTCAACCTTTTAATAATGAAGCCGACATCCCCTAAACTTAAAAGGTGTTTATTCGCCCATAGATCACAGTTAATTGAATAATCATCCAGAAGAGATTCTGGCAATAATTCCGGATACTCTTTAAAATGCCCTATTGCCTCTACTTCTGTTCCTCTTTTCGTGAATAACCCTTGTATTGTACACCATAACATGAATAAAGGAGTCACGACAGCTGCCACAATACCTCGTGATATTTTTTTCCAGTTTGGCGTAAACAAACATTGACATTTATACTGTGCAAAAGAGCGTGCGACATCCGTATCCGGCTCTTTTATCATGCTTATATATTCAGATTGAGCCTTGGGAGATATATCAAATAAAGTTTTATCGCCCTTTACTAGAAAAAAGACAATATCTGAATAATTCATATGCTAATCATTTTATATACATCAATATATTTTTCAGCCATTGCCTTGCTTTCAAACTTTTTTGAGTATTCCTTAATGGCATTATTATCCCACTCCTTTGTTAGTAAAAGTTCCAATCCTTTGGCTACGGCCTCATCGGAGTGTTCATACACCCCTATCATTGCGCATTCATCGTATATATCCTCAAAGGCATCCACGTCACTAAATGACATACAAGGCAGTCCAAAGTGCATCCCCTCAATGAGACTCAGCCCGAACCCCTCAGAAAGACTCATTAGTGCCACGGCATCACTTTGCTCATAATATTGGGAAACCAATGCTTTTTCTACAATGCCGCACTCAATGAAATGATTTGTGAATGATGTTCTACTAGCAAAATCAGATAACTTATAATCTGCGTCCAGGTTGCCACCCAAGAACAATATGTAGGTCTTGTCCGCCAGATTATCATGTAAGTAATTAAAAGCCTTAATCAATTGTCCTTGATTTTTGCGTCTGCCTATGTTTCCCACATATAACACAATCTTGGCATCATCTGGAATGCCATATTGCTTTCTAATATTTACTCTTTCTACCTCAACATGTTCATCGAAAGTAAATGAATTACAGACCACGGTGATATTTTTACAATCTCCTGCATTATACGTCTTTTGCACCAAGCGCTTCATTCCTGTACTAATTACAGTGATTGGAAATTCACCATCAACCACTCGCTTCAAGAAATCTCGCTCATATTGTTTACCAGCAGGTTCTAACCTAACAGTATCGCTAAAAGAATTCAGCCCATGAAGGGTTACTACAAACTTCTGACCACATTTTTTGCAAATCTCCATCCATAACTCTGTAGCAAAGCTACACCCATGAATATGAACCACATCATAGTTTCTTTTATTAATAATACTTCTTACATATCCTGTCATCAACCAAGAATACAACAGTCTCAGTTTAGTTCCTCGTTGCATCCCTGGATACACGTTCGCGAGATTACGCAAAGAAGATATAGGTATACATTGGAAGATATGAGTCAAAAACAACCACCAAGAGCGTTTTAGGAACAGAACGTTATCTGACTTAAACGTCTGCCCACGCGAATCTGTAGCTAACAAATCCACCTCCTCCGTTTTAGCAACAGCACGAGCTATATCATAAACCATATACCCGAACCCCGTCTGGTTTCGCATAAACTCGGGGTGTCCCTTTAGGGTTACGTATGATGTCAACATTAAGACTTTCATCTCTATCAGCAATGATACGTTGTATTAATCTCCGCCATTGGAGAAATAGTTATCTTATCAGGGTTTTGTATCAAATAAGCTCCCCACCAACCGAAAGTACTATTTGTAATAATACCATGCTTACAGTGGCTCATCAATTGCATATCACGATAACTCTCATCTCCAGCATTCCAGTCCACAAAATAGACCTTGTCCTTGTTGTAATCAAGTCCAAACGTCTTGGCATTCTCCTTACACCACTCTATACTACCCGTATTGGTAAAGAATACAAACACGGGGTCTTTCACGTTTTTCTTGATATGTTTCACTGCTCTTCTGAAATAGCCATATTTATAGCACCATCCATTGGCTGAAAGCATATCACCCCGACGGGCATGGATAAATACAGAATTACAGCTGTCTAAGTACTTTGCAAAATCTCGATTTTTCTCTGTCGAAAATTCTGGGAATACAAAGGTCTTCATTATTTCATCATGGATTCGCTCAATGTGATTGCCATTGAACTTGAAATCAAGCCACATACCAGTAAAGATATCCTCATCAGTTTTTAAGAATAATCGTTCTGGATGAGCACCTGAATATTTTAACTTTGACGCGAATATCCTACGATATAGGTTTTTCAAATAAGCGCCAATTCCTGTTTTGTTAAGAACATATACTCTAAGTTTTGTAAGTAGCGTTTCTTCTTTCTTATAAGTAAAACTCTTGGGATTAGAATAATCTCCCTTTTTGTTAACCAAGTTCAAACCTGCATGGTTAAATGCATCTGTAAAAACGGGGGCATAGTTCCACTTTTTTTCCCAAAATGATGAGACTCTGACTTCCTCTATAATTCTTTTCCATTGTTCTTCTGTGAATAAGGACTTCACATTTGGAGTCTTAACCCCAAAAATCCTTTCTAATTCATACCCATTCCATTGAGCTACAACTTCATTACATTTAGGAATATCGTATATCATAGTCTCCACATAACAAGGATTTTGTGGGTTTGTTCTTTTCATAGACAAAACCACACAATAAGCTAGCATTTGGTTTCCAAGTCCAGAATTTATATCTATTATTATCATGACTTTTATTTAAGATTTCAAATTGATAATATTCAACAAACGTTCAGAAGCACATCCTTCTTCAAAATCATTATATATTTTTGCTAGTTTATGACGCTTCTCCTTCGACTTGTCTATACCCTCGGCTATATCGTCTACAAACTCTAGTAAATTCTCTTTCGTTTTCAGGAAATACCCAGGCATAAAATCTAATGGATTATCAAATACGAAGCCTCTATTATCCGCATATGAATCCATGTCTGATACATCAAAAGCTATTGGACGATTTAAAACCATATAGTCACAGAAAACTGATGAATAATCTGTTATCAAAGCGTCTGCATAATGTAAAAGATGGTAAGTTTGCAGGTCTTTAGATATTAGTTGTTTATTGCTAACTGATATTACATTTGATAATTGTGAAGTTTGATTTTGTCTTATATCCGCAGGGTGCCACTTAATTATCAATAGTACATTTTTCTTTTGTAGGTACTCTGATAGTTCCTTTATTGATTGAGAATCAGATAAGTCAATACAACTATGAGAATTTGAACTAGCATCACTATATCCACCACCTATCGGAGTTCGGAAGGTTGGCATATATACAATCATTTTTTTATATTTCAAGCTATCAATCCCCAATTCATAGAGTATATCAGTATCTTGATATAAAAAATCGTTACGCGGATAGCCACATGCTAGGACCTGTTCTGGTTTACACAAAAAACTCTTACAAAAATACTCATTATAAAAAACTGATGGCGAAACAAAATACCGATATTGATCCTTTTTGGGTTGATTTTTCTCTCGCTCATTCATTGCACATATACGCTTAAGCATAGTGCCATGCCATAGACAAACAGATACTTGTCTCTTTGGATTAGCCTCAACAAAATGTGAATGAGTACAAAATAAATATTTTGCTGTAAACAAATGATACAAATACTTAAAGTAGCTCCATGACAATATACCTTGGGGCTCACTAATAAACAATGTATTCTTTCTTTTCGGAGTAATAAAATCTCTTTTTACCAACCACACATACGTCCAGTTATCAGAATAAATCTGGCTTACCATATACTCGTATAAAGCACGGGCATTATCTGAGAAATCTGGAAAACTACCGAATAGCACCTTTCTAGGATTCTTCGGCATTATGAAATTTAATCCTCGTATTATTTCTCGCTGTAGTCTGCTCATTTTCTATATTATTTTGAAATTGCATTCAATGCGTCACGAAGTTGGGTACTACTGGTTCCCTTAGTGTAGGGGAAATATACTATTTCTACGTCCTTATCTGAAAAATATCTTTCATAACGATTAAAACGTTCTGTACCTTTGTAATCAGAGCCAACAAATAGGAATTGGTAATTAACTATTCCTTTTCGATAAACATCATCATCTTCTTTTTCTGACTCAATAACTTTATCAACAAACTTAATATTTTTCAAGATTTCTACTCGTTCCTCAAATGGAATAAAAGTTTCTTTTCCTTTGTGTGAAGCATCCTTATGTACACCAACCACCAAATAATCACAATACTGCTTTGCTCTGCGGAGCAGATTAAGATGTCCAATATGGAAGAGGTCAAAGGTACCGCTTAAGTAACCTATTTTTAGTTGGGGGACAGAATTCACCCGACCACTTTTTTCTTTGTATTCATAACTGTCTATGCCAAATCTATGACCATCGTCTTGATAACGCTTCAAGACACTTTTATATATTTCTTCATATTGTGGAATATACAATGTTGCACGTTTATTCATCTGTAGAATAATATTCTGAGCTAACTCTCGAGTAGCATCTAAATCATTTTTCCCCCCAGAAAATCTTGTACCCTTTATAGAACCAGGCGATACATTTGTTATTCGATTATTACTTCCCGTCATCTCCAGTTCTATATTTATACTTTCAATAACACTACAAACAGCAGCCTTAGTTGCTCCATATAATGCGATAAGGGGTGAACTAACTAAACCTGCAATGCTTCCCATCACTGCACACTTAAAGTCTTCTTTTCTCTTAAGATTATCAAAATAGAAATGCAGCGTTTTTATTGTGGCAATAGTATTTACTTGAAAACTGTTGTCAATTTCTTTCTCTATTATGTTCTCAAAATGGGTCACTCGGCCAAAGCCTGCGGTAATGACTAAGGTATCGATATCCCTATAATCATATAGGAAGGTAAAATTGTTATTCAACAAGTTTTCCTGTCGACTTACAACGTTTGGGTACTCAGACAATAGAGGATTTATTTCCTGGTCTACTACATCTACCTCTGTATAATTCTTGGCTAATTCTATAACAATGGCTAAGCCTATGCCATTACTTCCTCCTATAACTAGAGCTTTTTTCATTTTTTATATTTTTTTACACTTTTATACTCTTTTTATCTCCCTCTACTATCACTAACAATAAAATTAGCGTAAACACATAAGTTCCACCTATGGCATATCCACTTGAAAAAAGTGTTGCAAATAAACTGGCCAATAACGGCAATGTGGCTATACTCGACTTAAAGAGTCTATAATAGATATTTAGGTATAATATTAATCCTATAATTCCATATAGTAATATCATCACCCAAAATGTTGACATATATACTGATTCAGCATAAAAAATAACGTCACTTGCTCTGCCTGCTCTACAATAATTATATGGGGTGCTATATGAAGCACCAAATAAATACTCATCAGAATGCATAGTGCTAACAATGTATGGGCCTTGAGCTAGTCGTACATTTCTCTCTACGTCCGTTGTCTCCAGTTTATTGACACCATAATCGAAAGCTGAAAAATGGGTAAGTACATAAAATAGTCCTACTCCTATGGCAAGTATTCCTATGATTGAACCCGTTTTTATTTTATTTGCAAACAGACTCATCGCTAGCATCACAAATGACACCAGAAGACCTGTGGTCGAAGTCGTCAAAAAAATCGAAATAATTATAATAATCGACCAAACGTATTGTTTTTTTATCAAGGCCAATGCTAAGGGGCATATCATAAAAGCAACATAAGCAGCAGGCTCCATATAAAAAGAGGATGGCCGGACGGATAAACCCTCCATTCTAATGTCTGGCATAGTTAAGCCAGGAATACCCAAAGGACCGACCTCGCCACCAGCTGATATAATAACCCATTGATATAAAATGCCTGCCAATGAAATAAGAGCGACCCAATTTAACGCACCTCTTAATTTTTGTAGATTGAGTATCGGGAACAACACATAAACTGCACCAAACCATATTAATTGTTGTAAAAATCCAAAAAAATTCACATCATCTACAAACATTATGAAAAATTGGTGCAATATCCAATACGCGATAAATATGGTTAGGGGCATAAAATTCTTTGGTTTAAACTTCCCTTTACTTATCGCGATAACAAGAAGAAGTAGCCACATAACCAGTGACATTGGCAAAGAACCTAAGCTAAATCCCCCTAACATAGGAGTAATAGCAAATGTAAATTCTAAAAATCCAACATCACGGAGATGAAGGTAATTAAATAATTTTTTCATAAAAATTTTATCACTTTACACGGATTACCGCCAGCAACACAATTAGCCGGTATATCTTTTACTACTACACTGCCTGCAGCAATAATGGATTTCTCGCCAATTGTTACTCCTTTCAGTATTATACAACGGGCACCAATAAACACACAGTCGCCAATGACGATTGGTGCTGTCTTTGCGTTCTGCTTATCTAATTTTCTGTCAACACGGTCACGCCAATCGGTGGAATGGTGATTACTATCATTTATAAAACTGCCCCCTCCAATATTCACGTGATTGCCTATCACTACTGAATTATTCACTAGAATTGTCGTACTGCTGACACCAGTAAAATCACCAATCTGAAGGGTTGCTCCTTCGCTGACCGTGATCTTTGACATCGTTGTTCCGATACCCGACTCTGGCCCGCTGTTCATATAAAATGCCTTGCCTATTATTACTTTTGATTTCGGACTTATACTGATTATGGAATGGTTATTGAACTTTACGGATTTCCTATCTGTGAAATGAACATTATTAACCAAACAATAGCGAATGTGATACCACTGCCAAAAGTTAACTTTGATGCGTTTGTAGATGTATAACAATCCACGGGTTATGTGAAATATTAGCATTTTCATTTTTTTATTTCATGTAACTTTGAAATAAATTTATATGATTTTTGCATACAACATCAGATGCGTAAGTGGATAAAAGATGGTCTGTTGCTGCATTCACAATAGCCTTTGACCTATTTTCATCAAGTAACAAGTGTATCGCCTTGCATATTTCAGTTGGTTCCCTAACATCACAACATATACCATATTTCCCGTTTCCAAGCACCATCGGGACAGCGCCTGATTCCGAGCCTCCGATTACAGGGACTCGGCGGGCCATAGCCTCAAGAAGAATATTGCCGAAGGTTTCCTCCAAAGACGGATGTACTAGAATAGTTGAATTATCAATTTGAGCAATAACTTCCTCGTGACTTAACTGTCCTGTAGTTGTAACACCTTCAAGTAGTCCCTCATCTCTCCATTGAACATATGTTGAGGTCTTCTTACTATATCTTCCCACAATTGTTAATGCAGCTTCTGGGTAATCTGACTTCAACAATTTGAAAGCCTTTAACAAATTAATTATATTTTTGCGTGGGTCAAATATACCATTGGCTATAGTAATTAATCGAATTCCAACACTTGTCCTTTCCTTATTATTTAAAATATATTCCTTTTTGATTGAATTAGGGATAAGTGCTACCTTCTTATTATGATAGTCTGAAAGAATACGTGCTCTAGTATATTCGGAATTGGCTATCAAATGAATATCTTCGCTTGCCATCACCAGTCGAAACATTATATATTTTATTGACCACCCTAATTTCCCAAGCATTGTTCTGCATACTACAGAAACGATATATGGGCACCAGTCTCGAACTGTGCAGAAAACAGGTATGTTATTCGCAAAAGCCTTAGTAGCATACGCATACTCGTATGTCCACTGGGCGTGCAACACATCCAATTCTTGTAAGTGTTTTTTTATTGCCTTTCTCAGTTGTTTCACCCTATACACTTGAAAAATACTTGTTCTTGGAAGTAGTCGATAGGGGACTGTATATATATTAATTTGATTAGAAAGAAACTCTTGATAGATGTTATTTTCATTGACCGTAAAAACTGACACCACATGTCCTGCTTCTACAAATGATTTCACCAGAGCCTGCACCGAAGATGCATTTTTATTCATTTCAGGTACTTGCTTATTTGGAAAATAATCTTTGAACTCGGCAGGGTTGAATGGGCCTACTATTCCTATTCTCATTGTGTTTATAATTACAATTTTTTTTCCACTCTTATTCCATTCTCTCGTATAATGCGTGCAGGGTTGCCGACAACAATACAATTGCGCGGGACCGATTTTGTCACAACAGAGTTTGCTCCTATAATAACATTGTCTCCGATTTCAATATTACCTATTACTACAGCCCCAGTGCAAATTGATACATTATTACCAATAACAGGTTTTAAACCTCCTGGTTTTTTTTTACCAATAGTTACATTCTGCCATATCTGGCAACAATTTCCAATTGATTTGGCATTAATAATTGTTGAATGACCATGCTGAATTACTAAGCCATACCCAACACTATTGCTCGGGGTTGAAAGATATAAAACCGACAGGGGGGGGGGTAATTCTCTTAAGAAAGATTGCTTTTATCCCTAATCTCCAATAAAGAACAGAACGGTATTCTGGCTTATTAAAATAATACATAAAGTTTTTAAACTCTGAGCCATAGTCGATTCTCAATACTTTCACCCAGTTTTGCAATTCTTTATGAAGTTCATTTTGACCAAAGAATTTAAAAATCAACCAAGATGGGCCATAAAGAATTAATTTCAAACACTTCACAATTATCATTTCTTTTTTATTGTTTTATTGAAATAATTATGAATAATTGCTCTCTCACTTTTATTCAGTCCGAATATAAAGCATACCATTATGGAAATCAACAAGGAAATGATACCATGCAGAATCTTCTCATAATCTCCATCTATGTGAATTTTAGAGAGTAGAGCAACCGCGATAACCGTAATTATGATAACATATGATATTGGAGCTAATACCTTTTTGAAGTATACTATATATGTGGCTTGTATGATTGGTGATACAATTGTAATCCTTAAAAATAAAGCAACAAAGAAGACAAGCGATAACAAAAGCATAGAAGTATATGCAGGAGCACCTAACAAAAAGAGTAATACACAAAGTGGTATGAACGTGAGCGTAATCATTCCTACATACACTTGATATTTTTTTATCTCTCCTGTTGCTCGGACAGCCATCGTTATCGGTTGTTCTAAAATATTAACCAATGAATATATAATCGTATACTGGCAGAAACGTATCATGTCAAATGTCACCTGTTCTTTTCCTAGCCATAATTGCAAAAGTGGCTCCATTATCACCATTAAAGGGACAGAAATAACGAACAACATTAAAAATGAATATCTCGAACTGTTTAATACCAAAGATCGCATATAATCAATATCGCCAGATGCATACGACTTTATTATCTGTGGTGTTACTGCCATATAGAAATTATGAGAGAACTGTGTTATCATCCCGTTTACTCTATCTGCAATAGCTTTTGCCGCATTAACAACTGGACCAAAAAAATAATTCAATACTATCGCTTGTCCTTGAAGGTTCATAACTCCAGTGGTAGAGCCAAAAAGATTCCACCCCGAATAAGATATTAATTCTTTCAAGTATTTACTCTCCCAGTACCTAACATATTTACAATCATCTAATTTCCATCGGCAATATATGATCATACATATTACTATGCTGACATGAAGTAAACACATTAAAACTCCGTATGCTATTAGCTTGTCAAAAGATATATATGGGAGTGCTATTACCACAACTAATTGTAATATAGCTTCTGCAATCCCAACATAAGCATATACTCCCATTTTTTCGTATGCCACTATGGATGAGCGGTATGGTACCGACAGTGTACTTATTAAAAATGTGAACAATGAGAATTGAAAAACCCACTGAGCTGCAACCATCCTCTCAGGAGGTAAGGTCATCTGTTTACTAATGTAGATTGGTCCTACAATCTCCAGTATAACCAATGCTGAAATACAAAAAACAAGGTAGGCATTAATTAACAAACTGAATGTCTGTCTATATCTGATGCTGTCTCCTGTACCGAGATTATAAGTAAGGTAGCGTTGAGTAGCCGATGACATTGTTGCCGTCATGAATCCCATAAAAGTGACAACACCGCCTACAACATTATAAATACCAAAGTCCTCTACTCCAAGATTCTGCAATATCAATCTCGCTGCATAAAGCGACAAGAATGACGTGAACAGCATCCTAATGTATAAATATGCGGAATTCTTTGCTATGCGCTTATTATTACTCTCAGCCATTGATTATCATTAAAAAGCCTTCATACTTTTTGTCCGCCTTGTCAGCCAATTGGGTGAAACATCGCCATAAAGGTGAGAACAACTTATCTATACCAATACACACAAACATTACTACTAGAACCCCAGCGCACAGGCACAGTAGGAATAAGATAGGTTGCAAAATCATATTATGCACTTTCAGCACAGCTGGTCTCAATATCGAATAAAGAATGTAGTGTTGGTGATGAATAACGTAGACGGCAAATACAGAGGACGCCAAAGTATTAATAAGCCTTGATTTGAATCTCATCTTCCCAAAAATCAAGAAAAGTAAAACTGCGTTGAAAATTAGTATAGGGCTACAATAAGGATAGCTCAATTGCCACAACAGTTGACCATAAGTACTGTCTAATGTGTGGCAATAAGCAATGACCAACCCTAAATTGAGGAGAACATAAGCGCATATAAGATAGCATATCTTAATCTTTTCCAGCAAAGACCAATATGTCCGAATACAATCACCCATTGTGTAGAGGAACATAAAGAGAATCAGATTTTTTCCGTCTCGTAATGCAGGATCCTGCATCACTCCCATATACGTAGAAACAAAGCCTAATACCAACAATAGATAGACCATCCTCTTTTTGTTCGCGATGAACATATTGAGCATCGGAGAAATCATAAACAAGTAAAAGTAAACTCGTATAAACCAATAGGGCGATTGCGAGAAGAATAGCAATTCTTTATACCCCCCCCCACGCAACTAACTGACTCACAGAAAGTTAACGGCAAATAACAGACAATTAGTGGAGCCAGTAACTTAACTATTCCCTTGAACGATGGCTTAATATGAAAATATCCTGAAATAAGGACGAAGCAAGCCACGGCAATATGCAAAGGCAGCCACAACGCCTTGTATAAAGGAGCATCGTCAACCTTTACAATGAAAAAGCTCAGCATGTGGTAAAGAAGGATGAAATACATCGCGACTAACCGCAATAGCTCAAAATTGCTTTCCCTAACT
>AUXO016211550.1_pt1 | contig 16253 bp, 11 predicted proteins | sample 768731 | NCBI WGS metagenome assembly AUXO01 (sample SAMN02715735, study PRJNA202380) | gut metagenome | biome: sheep rumen | host: Ovis aries | place: New Zealand: Palmerston North
GGTGAGCCATGTTTGGAGTGAGCTGCAGCGGCTGGGAGCCACGCGCCACTCGCTGCTGCTGAACCTGGGGGGCGGCATGGTGACGGACCTGGGCGGTTTTGCAGCATCCACGTTCAAGCGCGGCATTGCGTTCATCAATATTCCCACCACGCTGCTGGCTATGGTCGATGCCAGCGTGGGCGGCAAGACGGGCATCAACTTCGGGGGACTGAAGAACGAGGTTGGCGTGTTCAACAACGCCCAGTATGTCATCCTCGATACGGTGTTCCTGCGTACGCTCGACCGTGAGAACCTGCTCTCAGGCTATGCTGAGATGCTGAAGCACGGACTCATCAGCACCGAGGACATGTGGGGTCAGCTACTCCGATTCTCACCACTTGACTCCGGCCGCTCACCCGTAGCCTCCAGCCACTCAGACCTTGCCGCCCAGCTCTTGCCCATGCTTGCCGACAGCGTGGCCGTGAAGCAGCGCATCGTGCTCGAAGATCCCACCGAGCAGGGCATACGCAAGGCCCTGAACCTGGGACATACCGCAGGCCACGCCTTCGAGTCGCTGGCACTGGAGCGGCAGCCCGTGCTCCACGGATATGCGGTGGCCTGGGGAATGGTGGTCGAGCTATGGCTCTCGTGTGTCAAGACGGGATTCCCACAGCAAAAGATGCGCCAGACCGTGGCCTACATTCTCGAGAACTACGGCCGCATGGCGGTGACGTGCGACGACTATCCCCGGCTGCTCAGCCTAATGCACCACGACAAGAAGAACCAGGGCTCGGACATCAACTTCACCCTGCTGGGCGACATCGGCGACATCCGCATCAACCAGACCGCCACGGAGGAAGAAATCAAGGAAGCCCTCGACTTCTACCGCGAGGCATAGCCCAGCAGTAGAGCTTGTCTGATTTCTCAAGTTTAGAAAAGAAAAAAAACAACTTGGGACGTTTCTGAACACTCATTAACTCGATTCGTCGTTTGAGCTGGCTCGATTCATTGTCTGAGCTGGCTCGATTGACGGTTCGAGTTAACTCATCTCTCCCTGGACTTTTATCGTTCAATCAGCACAGCCCCGCCCGACACTGCCACAAAGAAAATCCGCAAAACACGCTCGAAATTCACAGAAAATGTGTAACTTTGCACCACAACAATACATAACATCATACTAACCCCCGACAAAACTACCGAAAATATGCTACAGATACGCTGCATGAATACCGGCATGACCAAGTCGTTCACCGAGGGTACATCGCTGCTCGACATCTACCAGGAGTTCCAAGACGACATCCGCCTGCCCTACCCTGTTGTCTCAGCCAAGGTCAACAACGTGTCGCAGGGACTCAAGTTCCGCGTATTCCAGAACCGCGACGTCGAGTTCCTCGATGCCAGCGAGGGCTCAGGCCACCGAGTCTACGTCCGCTCACTCAGCTTCGTGCTCTACAAGGCCACGCAGGACGTCTTCCCCGGCTCAAAGCTCTTCATCGAGCACTCGCTCTGCCGCGGATACTACTGCAACTTCAAGAAGAAGCCCAGCCAGAAGGAACAGACCCCGCTCACCGACGACGACGTGGCCCGCATCCGACGGCGCATGCAGGAAATCATAGCCCTCGACATGCCATTCCGACGCACCGAGGCCACCAACGACGAAGCCATTCGCGTCTTCACCGACCGAGGATTCGCCGACAAAGTAAAACTACTGGAGACCAGCGGACAGATATACAGCGACTACTACACCCTGGGCGACACCGTCGACTACTACTACGGACCGCTCGTGCCCTCAGCCGGATACCTCAACGTATGGGGGCTGGAACGCTACGAGCAAGGCTTGCTACTCAGAGTGCCAGACTGGAACGACCCCAGCCGCCTGGCTGAAAAAATAGACCAGCCCAAGACCTTCGAGATGTTCGCCGAGAAGACACACTGGGACATCATCATGCGGCTCTCCAATGCCGGCGACGTCAACCGAGCCATCAAGCGGGGACACGCCTCCGAGCTCATACAAGTCAGCGAGGCTCTGCAGGAGAAGAAAATCGTAAAGATAGCCGAAGACATCGCCAACCGATGCCGCCAGGGACAGACCACCAACCCCATTGTGCTCATCACCGGACCCTCCAGCTCCGGCAAGACCACCTTCTGCAAGCGACTCAGCATACAGCTGCTCGCCTGCGGACTCAGACCATACTCCATCTCCACCGACGACTACTTCGTCAACCGCGTCGACACACCCAAGCTGCCCAACGGCGACTACGACTTCGACAACATTGAGACCGTAGAATACCAGCTGCTCGAAGACCACCTGCTCAGACTCATGCAAGGCGAGCGGGTGGAAGTGCCCGAATACAACTTCGTCACCGGACAGCGCGAATGGAACGGCAAGAAAGTCAAGCTCTCGCCCGACACCGTACTCATCATCGAGGGCATACACGCACTCAACCCATTGCTGACCTGCAAAATCGATGACCAGCTGAAGTACAAAATCTTCATCTCAGCCCTCACCAGCATCTCTCTCGACGACCACAACTGGATACCCGTGCGCGACAACCGACTGCTGCGACGCATCATACGCGACTACAACAAAGGAGCCTTCACCGCACAGCAGACCATCGCACAATGGAAAAACGTGCTCCAGGCTGAAGACAAATGGATATCGCCCTATCAGGAAACGGCAGACGTCATGTTCAACTCAGCACTCAACATCGAGTTCGCCGTACTACGCATCCACGCCGAACTCATATTAGCACAAGTGCCGCGCAACTGCCCCGAATACGCCGAAGCCCACCGGCTGCTCAAGTTCATCCACTTCTTCCTCCCCGTTTCCGACAAAGAAATACCGCCCACGAGCATCATGAGAGAGTTCGTAGGCGGCAGCAGCTTCAAATACTAGAACCAACTTTCTCTGCCCTCCGCTTGCTTCAGTAGCAAAGGCGAGAGGCGAGAATTCACTTGAACAGCGAATATTCCGGAACCACCCAGGCCAGGGCCGCCGCACCCAGCACCTCGCGCTCGTGGTCGTTCAGACGCGACACGATGATGCGAATCTTGCCACGCGCGTTCCGGAATACATGCTCGTCAAACGACTCCTTCATCGGATCCGTCAGCCACTTCCCAGCATGCGAGATGCCACCCGTCAGGATGATAGCCTGAGGGTCTATCACCGACGCATAATTAGCCATACCCACACCCAGCAGGTAACCCGTCCGACGGTAAGTCTCAATAGCCAGCTCGTCACCCTTGTCGCAGCATTCCGCTATCGTACGCGGAGACATGCGCTCCAGCGAGCGCAGCAACGAAGGCTTGTCGCTCTCAGCCATCAGCTCACGCGCAGTCTGCACAATACCCCGCGCGGCACAATAAGCCTCCAGGCAGCCCTCCTTGCCGCAACCGCAACGGCGACCGTGATCCAAGATACAGATATGGCCAAACTCTCCGGCAAAGCCATTATGTCCGCGATGCCCCTTCCCACCCGAGAAGAAACAGCTGCCCAGGCCCACACCCAGGCTCAGCACGATAAAGTCCTCCATCCCGTGAGCCATGCCATAGCTGTATTCACCCAGCGCCGACACATGCGCATCGTTGGCCACCGCAACGGCCATTCCCAAGCGGTCGCGCAGCATCGCAGCCAGCGGGATGACACCCTTCCAGGGCAGATTGGTGGCATTGACGATGCTACCCGTCAGGAAACTCGCACTCGGACAGCTGATACCCACCGAACGTACACTGAAGAAACCGCCGTTTGCCTCCATCAGCTCCACCATCTTCTCCGACAGGTGCGACACGAAATCATTAATGTCAGGATAATCCGTCGTCACAAACTCATCCTCAGCAATGATGTTACCACGTATGTCTACAATCGCATACGTCGTACGCTCGTTACTGATGTCAATGCCCATCACTTTCGATTTTATCTCTTCTTCCATAATAATAAATGACGTTTACTCTGTTAATAATAGTCGATACTTCAAGTTAGCAGTTCACTCATGACACATACCTTATTTAAATAAAGAGTACTCCTCAACCTCCCATGCCAGAGCACTCGCTCCCAGCAAGTCCATCTCGTCCTCCTCGAGAGCCGACGTCAGAAACTTCACCTTACCCTGAATGTTGCGGAACACATGCTCGTTGAACGAAGTCTCCATCGGGTCCATCAGCCACTCGTCGGCATGCATCACCTTGCCCGTGAAGATAATGGCCTCCGGATTCACCACCGTAGCATAGTTGGCAAGCCCTATACCCAGCAGCTCGCCGACACGTCGGAAAGTCTCCCGCGCCAAAGCATCGCCCTCGCGGCAGAACTCGATAATCCGCTTGTAGTTCAGCAACTCAGCTTCACGCATAAGCGAAGGCTCGCTGCTTTCAGCCAGCACCTCCATCGCAGTCATCACAATACCCTTCGACGACGTGTACATCTCCAGGCATCCCTTGTTGCCGCAGCCGCACTGCCTACCGCCAATCTTGATACAGCTGTGTCCTATCTCGCCCGTGAAGCCATCCATACCCAGATGCGGCCTGCCATCAGAGAAGAAACAGCTGCCCAAGCCACTGCCCAGCGTGACGAGAATGAAGTTCTTCAACCCGTGAGCAGCCCCATAGGCATGCTCACCGATAGCCCTCGCGTGGGCATTGTTGCCCAAGGCCACAGCCAGCCCCAAACGGTCGCGCAACATAGCCGCCATCGGCACCACACCCTTCCAGGGCATGTTGGGAGAGTTGACAATGCTACCCATCAAGAAGTTGCCACTGGGAGCACTGATACCCACCGAGCGGATGCTCTCATAGCCGCCATGCGACTCCACCATATTAACAATGTTCTCGCTAAGCCTGGATGTAAAATCGGCCACGTTCGGATTGTCACCCGTGGGAAAACTCTCCTTTGTCAGGATGTTACCACGGATGTCTACCACTGCTATCGCGGTAACTTCCTTTTCAATGTCTACGCCGACAACCCGAGTCTTCAAGTTCTCACGTGCCATAGTATCTGATGCTTATAATTGTATGTGTGGTTAGTAAATTGCCACAAATATAGTGAGTTTTTTCTAAACTGCCAAACAAATGTCAAGAAATTAGCATTTATTTAACCACTAATGCCAAATATTTTGCATTAAGAGCCCGTAATTCATAAATATTTCGTATCTTTGCCAGCGTAATTACGAAACAAAGACAGCATAACCAATGAATGTTTTAGAACTAAGCGAACAAGAAATCGGAAGACGCGAGAGCCTGCAGGAGCTGCGTCAGATGGGTATCAATCCCTATCCTGCAGCAGAATTTCCCACGAATGCTTTTTCCACCGAGATACGCCAGCGAGTAGAGAGCGGCGAATGGAAGATTGACGTCCCAGAGGGAGAAGAGCCAATAGCTGCAAGCCAGCTGCCGCAGGTCTGCATCGCCGGACGCATGATGAGCCGCCGCGTGATGGGCAAGGCATCCTTTGCCGAGCTGCAAGACTCAAAAGGCCGCATACAGGTTTACATCTCGCGCGACGAGCTATGTCCTGGTGAAGACAAAGACCTATATAATAAAGTATTCAAGCGTCTGCTCGACATCGGCGACTTCATTGGTATCAAGGGATTCGTGTTCCGCACACAGACCGGCGAAGTCAGTGTCCACTGTCAGGAGCTCACCCTTCTCTCGAAGGCCCTGAAGCCTCTGCCCATCGTGAAATACAAAGACGGTGTGGCCTACGACAAGTTTGACGACCCCGAGCTGCGCTACCGACAGCGCTACGTCGACCTGGTGGTCAACGAAGGGGTCAAGGACACCTTCCTGCAGCGCGCCACCGTCATCCGCACACTACGACGGGTGCTCGACGAGGCTGGATACACCGAGGTAGAGACCCCTACCCTGCAGATGATTGCCGGCGGAGCCTCAGCACGTCCGTTCATCACCCACTTCAACGCCCTCGACCAGGACATGTACATGCGTATTGCCACCGAGCTCTACCTGAAACGGCTCATTGTCGGTGGCTTCGAAGGTGTCTACGAGATTGGCAAGAACTTCCGCAACGAGGGAATGGATCGCAACCACAACCCAGAGTTCACCTGCATGGAGCTCTATGTACAGTATAAAGACTACAACTGGATGATGTCGTTCACCGAGAAGCTGCTCGAGACCATCTGCATCGCTGTCAACGGAAAGCCCGAGCGCGAGATTGACGGCAACATCGTTTCGTTCAAAGCCCCCTATCGCCGATTGCCCATCCTTGAGGCCATCGAGGAGAAGACTGGCTTCGACTGCAATGGCAAGAGCGAAGAAGAAATCAGACAGTTCTGCCTCTCCAAGGGCATGGACGTGGATGAGACGATGGGCAAAGGCAAACTCATCGACGAGCTCTTTGGCGAGTTCTGCGAGGGTACCTTCATCCAGCCCACCTTCATCACTGACTATCCTGTGGAGATGTCGCCCCTGACCAAGATGCACCGCTCCAAGCCCGGACTTACCGAGCGTTTCGAGCTGATGGTCAACGGCAAGGAACTGGCCAACGCCTATTCCGAGCTCAACGACCCCATTGACCAGGAGGAGCGCTTCGTCGAACAGATGCGGCTGGCTGACAAGGGCGACGACGAGGCCATGATCATCGACCAGGACTTCCTTCGCGCATTACAATACGGTATGCCTCCCACATCAGGCATCGGCATCGGCATCGACCGTCTGGTGATGCTCATGACGGGCAAGACATTTATCCAAGAAGTACTGTTCTTCCCTCAGATGAAGCCCGAGAAGAAGATTCCCCAGTCAACGCCTGCAGAATGGGCTGCCGTCGGTGTGGCCGAGGAATGGGTACCCGTACTGCGCAAGGCCGGCTTCAACCTCGTGCAGAACATCCAGGGCGAAAAGGCTCAGGGACTGCAACAGAAAATAGGCGACATTGTCAAGAAGTATAAGCTCGACATGCAGAAACCCAGCGTTGATGAAATTGCGCAGTGGATAGAAAAGGCGCAAGCCTGACTCCCAACTTGTCAACTCTCAACTTGTCAACTCGGAAAATGTACGACTGCGGTAGAATAGCAATCATTGGCGGAGGCAGCTGGGCAACGGCTATAGCCAAAATAGTGGTGGGACACACTCACCACATTGGCTGGTACATGCGTCGCGACGACCGCATAGAGGACTTCCGGCGTCTGGGACACAATCCAGCTTACCTAATGAGTGTCCATTTCAACACGGACGAGATATTCTTCTCGAGCGACCTCAACAAGATAGCCCAGCAGTACGACACACTGGTATTCGTCACCCCCTCGCCCTACTTGAAGAGCCACCTCAAGAAACTCAAGACCCGACTGCGCGACAAGTTCGTCATCACAGCCATCAAAGGCATCGTCCCCGACGAAAACCTCGTATGCTCCGAGTACTTCCATCAAGTCTACGACGTCCCCTACGAGAACCTTGCCTGCATCGGAGGTCCCTCGCATGCCGAAGAGGTGGCACTGGAACGACTATCCTACCTGACCGTAGGATGCGCCGACCTGGACAAGGCGGAAGCTTTTGCAGAGCTGTTGGCCAGCGAGTATATCAAGACTAAGACATCTACCGATGTCATCGGTATCGAATACTCTTCGGTATTGAAGAATGTCTACGCCATAGCGGCAGGCATCTGTAACGGTCTAAAGTTTGGCGACAACTTCCAGGCAGTGCTCATGTCGAATGCCGTACAAGAGATGTCGCGCTTCTTGAAGGTGGTACACCCCATTGAGCGCAACGTCACCGACAGCGCCTATCTGGGCGACCTGCTCGTGACAGGATACTCCAACTTCTCACGAAACCGCACCTTCGGGACGATGATTGGCAAAGGCTATTCAGTAAAGTCGGCACAGATTGAGATGGAGATGATTGCCGAAGGCTACTTCGGCACCAAGTGCATGAAGGAGATCAACCGCCACTGTCATGTCAACATGCCCATTCTCGATGCCGTCTACAACATCCTATACGAGCGTATCTCGCCCCAGATTGAAATCAAACTATTAACTGATTCTTTTAGATAAAACAATTTATGAGTAACATTAAACTTGACATCACTAAGGCAGCTTGCTTCTTGGAGGCAGGTGCCGTGAAGGCTTTTGAGCCTCAGGTAAAAGCCGCTCAGCAGGCTTTGGAAGAGGGTACATGCCCAGGTAACGACTTTTTAGGATGGCTGCATCTGCCCAGCAGCATCACACCTGCATTTCTCGACGAGTTGCAAGCGTGCGCCAACGTACTGCGCGCCAACTGCGAGGCTATCGTCGTAGCAGGTATCGGAGGCTCCTATCTTGGAGCACGTGCCGTCATCGAGGCTTTTAGCAACACATTCGCTTGGCTGGTAGCCGACAAGGCCAACCCCACCATCCTCTTTGCAGGCAACAACATCGGCGAGGACTACCTGTCTGAGCTCACCGACTACCTGAAAGACAAGAAGTTTGGAGTAATCAACATCTCCAAGTCGGGTACCACGACCGAAACCGCCCTCACCTTCCGTCTGCTGAAGAAGCAGTGCGAGGCTCAGCGTGGTAAAGAAGAGGCTCGCAAGGTCATCGTGGCCGTCACCGATGCCAAGAAGGGTGCTGCACGCACCTGTGCCGACAAAGAGGGTTATACCTCGTTCATCATTCCCGACAACGTAGGCGGACGCTTCTCCGTTCTCACTCCCGTTGGTTTGCTGCCCATCGCCTGCGCTGGCTTCGACATCCGCGAGTTAGTGGCAGGTGCCCAGGATATGGAGAAGCAATGCGGTATCGACATACCTTTCGACGAGAATCCAGCAGCCCAGTATGCAGCTGTGCGCAACGCTCTCTATCAGAACGGCAAGAAGATTGAGATTATGGTCAACTATCAACCCAAGCTCCACTTCATGTCTGAGTGGTGGAAACAGCTCTATGGAGAATCTGAAGGAAAAGACAAGAAAGGCATCTTCCCCGCATCCGTAGACTTCACTACCGATCTGCACTCAATGGGTCAGTGGATACAAGATGGCGAGCGTACCATCTTCGAGACCGTCATCAGTGTAGAGCAGCCTGAGAAGAAACTGCTGTTCCCTGAAGACGAGGAGAATCTTGACGGTCTGAACTTCCTGGCCGGCAAGCGTGTCGATGAAGTCAACAAGATGGCTGAGCTGGGTACCCGTCTGGCCCATGTCGATGGTGGCGTACCCAACATCCGCATCACTATGCCTCGACTCACTGAGCGCTACCTTGGACAACTCATCTACTTCTTCGAGAAAGCCTGCGGCATCAGCGGCAACCTGTTGGGAGTCAATCCTTTCAACCAGCCTGGTGTAGAGGCTTACAAGAAGAACATGTTCGCCCTGCTTGAGAAGCCTGGCTATGAGGCCGACACGAAAGCCATCAAGGAGCGTCTGGCCCAGGAAGCCTAACCGATTACTCAATAGAAGTTAATAATCTAGAGTTGTTGCATGTTGTGCAACAACTCTATTTTTTCAGAATCTATTCTTTGAAGCGGACCCGAACGCGGTCGAATCCTATCGCTTTCATCATCCTGCGAAATTGTTCCTTGCCATTCTCCCGAGCACTGTTAAGATTCTCCTTTGTCAGCGAATGCTCCAGCATCTGGCGGTAAGCTTTCCGGTAGAGCGCATCACGGTCCTGATGGCTCCACTGGCCACTCTCGAAGAAACTCTTGGTACGACCCTCGTCAATAAAATCACGGTCGAGCAATCCCACAGCGGGCAATGTCACTAATAACGTGTCGCCCTCAGTACTTATCCAACCCGGTTCCACCTGATGCATATTGACACCCAGACGTGCCGTTCCATAATAGATACGCACTAGATGGTCGTCTGAGAAGACGCCCTTGCGAACCGTATCCACCAACTCCTCATTGGCTACAGCCAGAAACTCCCACTCACCAATGCCTTTGATACTCGTTATCTGTTCGGGAGTCACACGAATGCCTTCATCCACCTCTACGCCAACCTCAGACCGCAATAGTGAGCGGACCAGCCAGACCGCAATGCCAGCCAACAATACAACAGACAGCAGCACCGCCATTATTTTGTTTCCCCGTTTCGTCATGTTCTTGTTCTCCTTTCTCATCGTTTAATTATCCATTCTAAAGATACGCATCAAATCCAGATCTTTTCTGAAGGCTATTACGATATTCTCCTCCTTGAAACCCATTTCCACCAGCATCGGCACCAGGACACGGGCCGCATTTGCCCGGGCTTGCTCCACAATACCCATACTCGCCACACTATTCAGGATAGCCTGCCTTCCCTGCCGTTCATAGTCCGTCAGCTCTTTATCGGTGAAGTGCGACCGCGTCAGCCCCACGTACTCCCGGATGCTTTTACGGTCTATCCTGGACGATGTCATGACCACCTGCGGGTCGGGCAGCAACAATGTGATGTGCTCACCCTGACGCTCCACGTTGCGCGCTGCGAACGAACTGAAATCTATATAAGCCTTCAAGGTGGCATCCATAGGAATAGCTATCCTGCGCTCGCCCAACGGCAGCGGAATGTCAAAATGCTGGTTAAGCAGACTGCCTTTCAGTCTCATTACGTCATCATGAGTAATGATTTTATGGATTTTATACTCCGTGGTATAGAGCCGCGCACATTGTTGCACCTGCGTCACCAGAGTGGGGATAGTGTCCATCACAGCGACGTCAGCCGGCGCCTCATCCTTGCTGCCACAAGACAGCAAACTGGCCGACAACATCAGCAGAAACATGATCAAAAGATTACGTACCATTTGTTTTTATATATTTTCTTGCCACAAAGATAGCTAAAAAAAATCAAAAACGCGGTAATAGTCGATTTTTTTTGCCCTCTCATTAAACTTTTTATTACCTTTGCCGTCGAATAAGTGTAAAATGACATCAAATATTTCATAGCATAACATCATAGTGATTTAGGTTAACATAGTGTTTTAAAAAAGGCAAGCGTGCCTGATGTCTACTGTGGTATACGTCCTTTCTAAGTAAGGAGATACTCAGGACTAACAAATATCTCGCCGTTGATGGCGAGATATTTTTATTTAAAATAATTTGCAGATATCCATAATATTTCGTACTTTTGCAAATGACTATCCATAAAAGAGTTTACAATTACCCCTAAAACTATAAGAATGACAGAGGAGAATTTTAAGTATTTTGCCTTCATCAGCTATAATTCAAAAGATACAGAATGGGGCAAACGGGTACAGAAGAAGCTTGAGAACTATCGCATGCCAGCCACTTTGTGCAGCGAGCACGGTTGGAAGCGCAAGCCCATCAAGCCAGTATTCTTTGCTCCGACAGACATACAGCCAGGTGGACTGACGGAAGAACTGCAGGAAAGACTGCGTGCATCGCGCAACCTCATCGTGATATGCTCGCCCAACTCAGCCAAGTCGGAATGGGTGGGAAGAGAGATTGCTTTCTTCCACGAACTGGGGCGCACGAAGCAGATACACTTCTTCATCGTGGACGGTACCCCCCACAGCGGCAACGAAGACACGGAATGCTTCAACCCCGTGGTAGACACGCTGGGGCTGCCTGAGATTCTGGGTGCCAACATTCACGAGCAGATATACCGCTGGCCTTGGATGAACAAGGAACGAGCCTACGTTCAGCTGGTGTCGAAGCTCCTGGGAGTTGAGTTCGACGCTATCTGGCAGCGCCACAAGCGCCAGCTTGTGAAGAAGGCTGTCCTATGGTTCGTTGCCGCTGCTGTGGTGCTGACAGCCCTCATCAGCGTCTGGGCAGCCAACCAGCCCATCGATGTAGAAGTAAGGCTTACTGAGACATCAGTCCGCAACGACCGTCTGCCCGCGCTGAGCGAGGCCGTGGTGGTGATGACATTAGACAATGAGACAAAGACCGACACCATCCATTCGCTGGATGGCAGTGTGCTGTTTACCAACGTGCCTCACCGATTCCTTGACCAACCTGTAAGGATGATGATTACAGCACCTAACTTTCTTTCTGTGGATACGCTGGTAACGCTGAGTCCTGACATCGTGATCTCTGTGCAACGCGACCCTAAGGTGTTCGGGCATGTACGCTTCCGCCTGTGGGACTCAACTGCAGAGCGAGGCGTTGCGGGCGTGAAGGTGTCGTTAGCAGGACAAGAGACGACATCCGACGCCAACGGTGCAGTAGAGTTGACGGTGCCGCTCAGCGAGCAGCGAGCCATCTATCAGGTCAACAGCAGCATCCCCCTGGTCAGCGACTCAATCTACATGCCGTGCGGCAAGGATGACGTAGTGCTGGTGAAGTGAAAAAGAATGAAGTAGAAATAAAACCTGAGATGAAAGGAATAGGATATAGAAATAAAAATAGGAGAAGCTATGATAGATATTGACATTGATGTAGAGGACATCCTATCAAACGACGAAGAACGATGGGAAGAACTGTTGGACCAGATCATGGCAGGTAACGTGATTCCCGTTATCGGTCCGGATCTTCAGATTGAGGACGAGAAGAATTTCCACACTCAGTTGATAGACCTGTTTGCCACCAAGTTCGGCATCACCTCGAAGCCTCAGACCTTCTCGCAGCTTATCTACGACAAGGACAAAAAGTTCCTGACGGAGCTGAAGAAGCCTGAGGCTATCTACAAGCTGATCAACCAGGTGCTGACGAAGGTGAAGAAGCGTCCGTCAGACTTGCTGTTGCGCCTGCTTAGCACAAAGAAGTTTCCCTTCGTCATCACCACCTCGTTCACCCCTGTAGTGGAGAACGCCATGCGGCAGGTGTGGGAAGGGGAGGATGTGTCCGTTTTTCAGTTCAGGAACGACTCCGGGCGCGACCTGAAAGTGGGCGAAGGCGACATCCCCAATACCAAGCAGATGCAAAAGCCCACCGTATTCTATATGTTTGGAAAATACTGCGAGGAAAAGAACCGCTACGTGGTGACCGATGTGGACATGATGGAGTTCTGCAAGGCTTGGCTGGCCGGCACCAACACGCCCCGTGTGCTCACGGAGGCCATCAAGTCGCGCTACCTGCTGGTGCTGGGCAACAATTATTCTGACTGGCTGTTCCGCTTTATCTGCTACTCGCTGCGCTCGTCGGCTGCCGACCTTCGCTCGTCGCTGATGGTGAATACCAATGTAGACGAGGACGCGCCGCTGATACAGTTTCTGAACCGTCTGGAAACCTTTGTCCAGAAAGACCCAGAGTTCGTAGTGAACGAGATAGAGCGCCGCATTTCGCTGCGCGAGAAGCAGAATATGGTTGAGAGCAAAAGCGAGACCACCTTCAAGACCGACGTGTTCCTATCCTATTCACGCAACGACGAGACGGTGGTGAAGAAGCTGTACGACATCCTGAGCGGGCGCGGCCTGAGAGTATGGTACGACCGCAACGACATCAAGGAAGGTGACAACTGGCGCCAAGCCATTGTCAGCGGCATCCGAGGCAGTCGCATCTTCGTACCGATACTGACCTCCAACATAGAAAACGAAATCATGGAGGTGCATGAGTATCGTGCCGAATGGAAAGAGGCCGCCTCGATAGCCAACAAGATTGGCGGCCGTACATTCATCGTACCACTGTCAGAGAAGGGCTTCGACTTTTACAACGACCTGACCGACGTGCCGCAGGAGTTCTCAGAGCGCAATGCGACGTGGTTCGACATCAGCAGCGACTTCGAAGCTATAGCTGACATCATAGAGAACAAGGTGAACGAAGTTAAATCATTAGAACAAAAGATTGGTCATGGCAGACTCCAGAATTAACCAGAATCCCTGGAAAGGACTGAACTACTATGAGGAAGGCGACGTCCTGTACGGAAGAAACAGCGAGATAGAGAGCCTGTCTCAGTTTGTCATCAACAACACTCAGACGGTGCTCTACGGCAAGTCGGGCATCGGAAAATCATCGATACTCAATGCCGGTATCTTCCCAATGGCTCGCCAAAACGGTCTGATTCCCATAGCCATCCGACTTGACCACAATTCAGACACGAGCTATCTGCGCCAGATACAGAAGGCGATAGTGAACAGCGGAGTTGACGTACACGAAATCATACCTGCCATCGAGGAGGACAAAGAGACGCTGTGGGAATACATGCACCGCTGCATCTTCTTCGACCAGCAAGGGCAGCGCAAGCAGCTGCTGATGGTGTTCGACCAGTTTGAGGAAATCTTCACCCTTCAGAAAAACGAGAAAAAGAAGCGAGCCTTCTTCGACGAGCTGGCCGACCTGCTGAACGATGTGATGCCACTGTACATCGTGAATGCCAACAAGCGAGAAGAGACTGGCAGTCAGCACGACGCCGTCGAGGTGTCCGACAGTCTGGCGGACCTGGATATCGACCTGGACCTGGACGATGTGATCACCGAGTCGTCGACCAGATACTTGCAGAAGATAGACTACCACATCGTCTTCACCATCCGCGAGGACTTTCTGTCCTACCTGGAACGCTATTCGGCCTACATCCCCGTGATGAAGACCAACCGCTACGCCCTGCTGCCCATCAACGAGGAGCAGGCTTCCGACATCATCATGAAGCCTCAGCCCGGACTGGTGAGCAAGGACGTGGCCGAGCTGATTATCCAGAAGGTGACAGGCCAGCACGACTTCAAGCTCGACGGGATACCGGAGATCGAGGTCGACGCTGCCGTGCTGTCGCTCTACCTCAGCCGCCTATATATTAAGAAAGGTGAGGCCAAGACCATCACCGCCAGCCTCGTGAACCAGTTCAGCGAGGACATCATCAAGGACTTCTACACCGAGTCGGTGGCCGACCTCCCCACCAGCGACGTGGAAGAAATCGAAGACCAGCTGCTGACCTACGACGGGCGTCGCAACAACGTGTCGCGCAACGACCTGATTCGCGAGGGCGTCGCCGAGGAAGTCATCCGCACACTGGTGGAAGACCGCAAGCTGCTGCGCCAGTTCAGCTATCAGGACGACATCCGCGTAGAGTTCATGCACGACATCCTGTGCCCCATCGTCGACGAGCGCATCAACCAGCGCGAGCTGGCTCGCCAGCAGGAGGAGGAGCGCCGCCTGCAGGAGGCGGAGCGCCAGAAAATGGCCAAGAAAAACCGCCACCGCCTGATTATGGCCGTCGCCACCTCAGTGGCATTAGTGCTGCTGGGCACTCTTTACTTCCTACTCTTCCGTATTACCTACTCCAACAACTATGCCGCCTTCACCACACAGAATGGCTGGCCCGTAGGCATCGGCGACCCGCTGAGCGGCAGCGACCAACAAGAAATGGTGGTGCACTACCAGCTGACACGCAGAGGGCTGCTGAAGTCGTTCAACTTCATGGGAATACAATATCACAACCCCTACATCGAGGTACAAGTGCTCAACAAGTCGGGCAAGCCGTCTACCAACAAGCTCATCGAGTCGCCGTTGGTGTCGCTGGCCGAGACCGACGGCCTCGACCAACTGGCGTGCTCCTTTGCTCAGATGCAGCTCCACACCAACAGGTGGCGCTTCACGGCCGATGAGGAGGGTAACATGTCGCGACAGACGGCCTACGACATCAACAACCAGGTGCTCTATTCGGTGCAGTACTATCGGGCCACGGCCGAAAACGAGAGCGACACGCCGGGCGAGGGAATAAGGACCGACGAGAAAGACAAGACGCACACGCTGTGGATGAACTATGTAGACCCAGAGGGCAAGTCGCTCCGCATCCGCAGCAACGGTGCCGACCGCATGCGCATGCTCTTGCAGGACGGCTTTTGCGTGGGCTATCAGTTCTTCAGCGAGTCGGGTACGCCACAGCGCAACAACCGCAATGCCTACGGCTACCGATACACCGTAGGCACTGACGGCCGCGTGACGGCCATCATACCACTCGACGAATATGGCGACCCTATCAGCGGGCAGTCGCTGACCTTTACCGACTTCGACCCGTATGGGCGATGGACCAAAGCCACTGGTGCCACAGCCTCCTACACCGCTAACAGCATTGTCTACACGATGCCCAACCGCACCGACACCCTCAGATACGACGACGAGGGACATCAGGTCTATCGCTCCGAACTCATCGACCACAGACTGCTCCGTTCCTTCTCCTACAACTCGGAGGGGATGCTGACGGACAACAGTGTGTACAGGATACAACCCGACGGGAAGATGGTGCTGAAGAACCGGATTACCTGCATCTATGGTCCCGATGGCAGGACGCTCACTGAAAGGACAGAGTACATGGCTGATGCCGTGCAACCCTTCCGCTGCGAGCGGTACGAGAGGCAGCAGAATGCCTATACAATCACCTACTGGGGCGGCAAGAGCCTATCGTCATTAGAGCCCGTCAACAATCCGAACGGAGGCTACCACCGCATGACATCGACACAGCTGGCTGAAGGTGAAGGACAAGAGAC
>AUXO017598097.1_pt1 | contig 16251 bp, 32 predicted proteins | sample 768731 | NCBI WGS metagenome assembly AUXO01 (sample SAMN02715735, study PRJNA202380) | gut metagenome | biome: sheep rumen | host: Ovis aries | place: New Zealand: Palmerston North
AAATCAAAGCCTTGATGATTTGCACGATTACGCAAGCGGAAATGACTTGAAACGAGCGTTAGGGAATCCCGAATCACAGAAAGAAAGAGAATTGCCGAAAGCACCAGTAGATACACAACGGGCAGAAAGCGAGGATAAGAAATGATTATAACCGAAGCGACAAAAGAATACGAGTGTTGTTGTTACTGCCGTCACAATGTAAGGAAACATGATGAGAAGCAAGCAGGCATATACTGTGAGTGTGAAATTGACGGTCATTACATCGGATATGTAGGATGTTTTGAGAGCGTTTGTGATGAGTACAAGGCAGAAAGCGAGGGAGAAGTATGACAAAAATAGAATATAAGCCCCATTGCGCTAAATGCGGAGCGTTGATAAACGAAGAAGTGGAATATTGCGAAGGCACAGCAATCAATGATACATGCACAGGCAATTTATATCTTAAAAAGGTGCAAATCACTCCATACAGTTGTAAAAATTGCGGTGAAATATTTGATGGAATTGAAATCAAAGGTCCAAAAAAAGAATGGTGAGTGAGAGATAAATATGACAAACGCAGAGAAGTTTGAAGAGGTATTCGGATTCGAACCAAATAAGAATCTGTGTTATGCACCAGAGGACGTAGAATGCCCACCAGATTGTGATGATTGTCCGTATAAGTCATGGCTGGACAAAGAATATATTGCAAAGCCTAAACAAGGGGAGTGAGGTAATGATATGACAAAAGCAGAACTTATAAAAGAATTGCGATTTTGCAAGGAACTGCTGCAAAGGCTTGAAGAATATGCAATCGAACATTACAGCGATAGCCATGTAAGCAACCAGCATACGGTTATACAGGCGGACATAATCCGATTAAGGCGGGAACTTAACGAGATCAGAATTAAGCTGGGGGAATGGTAAATGAAAGCATAAAAAGAATTGACATATTCTGCGATATAGTGTAATATAGAGCCATAAGGAACAGATCACCGAAGCAAAGGAGAAAACGAAAATGAAAGTAACGCAAACGATAGAATTGAGTGATAGCGAGAGAATAACTTTGGAAAAGGCTCTATCGCTTATAGATCAGATAGCTGATGTTGTAGACGATTCCATGGAAAGTGTTTTTGAATATTTTGTGGTAAATTCCGACCCAGCAGAAGATAAGGGCTATTATGTGAAGCCGGTGCACGACATTGCAGAAATGAGGGGAGACGTATGAGCAACTTAGCAATAGTGGTTATCTGCCTTATTTCGTGGGCAATCGGCTATATCGTAGGCAGAAGCGGAAACCTATAGAAACGTATTGCATTATATCACTATATATGATACTATATAGCTATCAAATGAAGTAAGGAGAAAACACAATGAAAGTTAAGGACATTTTAAATGTGTATCATGACGATACAGCAGAATACGTTGGGATTTTTGACGAGAACACTTCCCAGCCATTGGAAAAGGGCAAGCGTGACGAGGTGTTAAACACAGCTTACGCAGAGATGGAAGTGAAAGAATTAGAGATCAGCTACTCATGCAGAACGCTGTGGCTTACGGTAGAACCATAAAGGAGAGAAGAATGGCATCACAGAACCAGCTTAAATACATCAGAGAATACAACAAGGCACATTATGACCGCATTGCGGTCATGGTGCCTAAAGGAGTAAGAAACACAATCCGAGAACGTGCTAAGGCGCTCGGAAAGAGCACAAACGAATATATCTGCGGTCTTATCGTGACCGATCTATGCGAGGAGGGGGAAAATGAATCAGCAAATTGAAAGAACGGTGCAAGCTATGCTATTAGCGGAATGCAGTGAGGAAGAAATCAGAGAAGCGATTAAGGAGTATGAAAATGAACCATTATACTGATGATATGGAGAAGAACAGCGAACCGGTCGAGCGCCCAGCATTAGGGTGCAGACCGTATTATGTGGCAATTGCCCAGCGAATCGAAGACCTTGCAGACGCAATCCGCTGGCAAGCAGAAACACAGTGCAATACAGACATGATTAACCTGTGGGCGCATGAGATAGAATTACAATGCGAAATGCTGCAGAAGTTACAACAGCATAAAAACGATTAAAACGGTCTTTTAAGGCTGTTTTCTTTTTAGACGGTCAATTAACCACGAAAGAGCAGAAACAGCCTAGAAAGGGCAAAATATTAACGCAGAAGGGCATAAGATGGAAAGCACAGAAAGAAACGAAATAGAGAAATGCTACAAGCGTGTTATTTTGGACACGCTGGACGGTGGATTGTCACCAAAGGAGTTAAAAGAAATCTTTGATACAGAATCAGCTTACAACATTGTAATGGCATACTCAGCGGGCGAAATCGTGAGCATGATAAAAGCATACGACCAGCAGAGGGGAATCCACACAGGTGACGAAGTGGTATGCAAGATTGATAAATCCTATAAGTTTGTAGCTACTTCCATAGATCGGGAGCGAGGACGATGCACCGTCATGAGCGCTACAGGGCAATACGGAACATTTGCGCTTGACCAGCTGGAAAAGACCGGCAAGAAGTACCCAATCACCGAAATACGGAAGAATTTGACATTTTAGACGTTGTGTAATATAATCCCGTTGCTACCGCCTTGCGGGCAAACTAAATATTGTCTGTGATACTAAAAACTAAACTATACAAAAAGGACGTAACAAATGGACGTAGATACTGACGGGTTTTATGCGAAATGGTTCGCAAGGCGGTGGACTGCTGAATGTAAAAAGTTCCAGGAGTATACAACGGGCACAATACATGGAACTGATGGAATATGGAAACCTATGAGCAAATGGCGGAAACGCTACGAGAAAAGGAAAAATACCTGCCGATCTGCCAAGTATGCCAATGGCGGAAATGTGGACGGGTGAAGTGCCTGGCTGACCGTCTGCAATATGATGGGCGGATTACGTGCAGAGGATTTGAAACAGATGCAAGACTTAAAAAGACTGCAATTACTAAGCCGAGATATGCTGATCTCGACCATACAGATACAAGACAAAGCGCTTGAGGACAAGGAAAAGCGATTAGAAGCACAGGCGGAATATATCGGATGGCTACTCGACAAAATGGACGAGTTCGGCTGCAAGCCGACAGCCTACGAAATACAGAAGTTTACGGAAGGAATGGGAAGATGAAAATCTTCTCATTTTTTTATTGCGGAAGTGTTGACATATATCACGATATAGTGTAATATATAACCATAAAGAACAGCGAACAACAAAGGAGAAAATCATGAAAACATTAGCAGAGTGCAGAACATATTTCGAAGGTGTCTATACAAACTGGTTAGTATACCAGGATGATGAAACTCTTAAGACTCTTGAAAATTTAAAAGAAACTTTAGATTTCATCTATCCGGATTTCAAGCACGTTGTAAATGTTTGGATCAACGATGCAAGCAAGGAATACTACAAGAGTTTAAAAAAATAAAAATCAACCGCCGGAGATCACATCAAAGGCGGATACAGAAAAGGAGAAAGCGAAAATGATTAGAGTGGTTTACATGGTGGAATGTTATAGCAGAGATGGCGAACTCATCTACAGGAACTATGCAAGAAACAAGAAGATTGCAGAAAAGTATGCAAGGCGCTTAATCGGCGCAACCGTCCGCAAGCTGGCAAAGGACGAGATGAGTTTTATAAGCCTTGACGATGTGGCATCAAAATGAAAGGGGAATCTATGATAAATTTCGAGTATTACGTTGCCGGAAACAGAGCAAGTGAAGGCTGGCACGAATTTTTAACCAACTATTACAAAAACAAAAAAGGGGCAGACAGATGCATAGATCAATACAATAAATGGCTTCTGGAAGAATATGATCCTCATATTCTTGATGACATCGAAAAGAAATACCTTTCTAATGTTATCAAGCCATTTAGAAAAAGCGTTAAACATATATATAAACGCAGATTCAACTTGGAAGCATTTAAATGCAGAATTGTGATTGAATTAGATGACAGCGTTGTTGAATTGCCACCTTTTGATGATACTTGCAAGGAAATGTATACAGGCATGAAGCCTTATGTTAAATACACCCTTAAAGAGTTAGGCATTTAATGGGAACCAGCAAACGGAAAGGAGAAAATCATGTATAAATTATTTAGAATTTTAGGGAATGGCGAGGTAGGAGTACCGTTTAGGGCAAACACAGCCGAAGAAATAGCGAAGCACATAGAGGAAATGGAACTTAAGCATTTTTATGTATGCAGATTAGAAAACGTATATCACAGCTACATCGTTATCATGCGAGTAGATGGGGGAGAGTTTTTTATCAGATCAAATAGAATGCCTGCAGCGCTTAAAAGGGTATATGATAGGCTCCAGGAAGCGCACAAACGGGAAGCGCTGGAAAGGAGCAACGAATGAATGCGATATTCGGAACAGTGGTATTTATGGCGCTGTGCATCTTGCTAGTAGATCATTACTAGAAAAAGAAAAGGACTTCACCGGAATGGGTGAGGTCCTTTTCTGAGGGGTAAATATTCAAAGGTTAAAAATATAGAAATGTAAGGAGAAAATCTAAATGATAACCCGGTTACTATTATAGCACGTCTGCAAATTGGTGCAATAAAAAAAGCGCCGAAGCGCTTATTTGAATGAAAGCATTGAATTGTCAGAAAAGAATGCGGTGCACTCCCAAGGGCAGTTGAACGGGTCAAGTGAAGGTGTTGTAAAGGTGAACCCGCCAAGTTCAAAATACTGCTCACCGTCTGCGGTGTAAGTGGTATCCCACTTGATTGATGCAAGGGCATCTGCGAAGCGGTTTGTGTTGTGGGTTGAAGTTTCAAATGCTTCCTTAAGTTTTTCAAAAATGTTTAATTCTGTCATGATGATCTCCTCCTAAAATGTTGTTTTGTTTGCTCCTCATGGTTATATATTACGCTATATTGTGTGATATGTCAACACAAGACCAGCAAAAAGATGCAAATAATTGAGGAAAACCGTATACTATGGTATAATAAAGTATGTTAAGAATTACCTCTAAAAACATTATAGACACATCAAAAAGGGCGCCGAGATCGTGCGCTCTATTGGTGTTTGTGGAGAAATATGGAACGATTAAAAATTGAGTATATCCCCATCAAGGAATTGACTGCCTACGTGGGAAATGCGAAAGAACACACAAGGGAGCAAATAGACCAGATCAAGGAATCAATCGAAAACTTTGGGTTCAACGATCCGCTGGGAATTTACGGTCCGAACAATACAATCGTAGAAGGGCATGGGCGCATGATTGCAGCGCAGGAGTTGGGCATCGAAGAAGTGCCTGTTATCCGCCTAGATCACATGAGTGACGCAGAACGCAGAGCATATACGTTAGTACATAACAAGTTGACCATGAACACAGATTTTGACGTGGAAATGCTCAACGATGAATTAGCGGAGTTATTAAACGATGATGATTTCAACGTAGACATGGCAGATTTCGGATTCGAGGACGTATTCAGCGGAGAAGAAGCGGAAAGCGAGCCAAGCGAAGAAGTCGAAGAAATCGAGGACGTTGATAAACTAGAAACACGTTACGGAGTACCGTACCAGGGGAACAAGTCACGCATTGCGGACAAGATCATATCTGTACTGCCCGAAGGTAAAAGACTCGTTGATCTGTTCGGCGGTGGCGGTGCAATTACTCACTGCGCTATGCTTTCGGGTAAGTGGGAAAGTCAGCTGTACAATGACATCAATCCGCTTATAACAGGGCTGTTCATGGACGCAATCAACGGAAAGTACCACGATGAGCGCCGAGTTATCACAAGGGAAGAATTTGAACAGCTGAAGGATACAGATGCATACGTTGCATATATTTGGAGTTTCGGCAACTCACCAGCCAAAGGCTACCTATGGAGCGAGGAAACAGAAAAGCTGAAGCAGACCGCTTGCCATGCGTTACTTGACGAAAGCCTAACGGACAGACGCATGGCATACGTGCACCTGTGCAAAATGCTGGAAGAAAGGGAAAAGCACAAGACAGCGCACCCGGAACTATTGCAAAGCATTCAAGCACTCCAAGCATTACAGCGGTTAGAAGCATTACAGCGGTTAGAAGCATTACAGCGGTTAGAAGTCACTAACATATCTTATAAGGATTATGTATACAGAGATGGCGATGTAGTTTACTGTGATGTTCCATATGAGGATACCAGCAAAGGACGATGTAAAGACTACAATACGGATTTCAACAGCAAAGAATTTTATGAATGGGCGAAAACAAGACCGTACCCTGTATACTTCTCAAGCTATGAAATATCAGACGATAGCTTCTGCAAGAAGAAAGTCAAAGCAGTGGCAAGCCTTATAGGGGCAACCACAAACAGCAAGAAGGTAAACGAATACATATACTGCAATCAACCGTTTTAAGGTGGTGAAACAATGAAGAAGAATGAAGAAGTAAAGAATAAAGCAGAGCCGAAGAAGAACAAGGGCGGGCGCCCAAAGATACAGATAGATCAGAAGCAATTTGAAGGATTATGCAAACTACAATGCACTGAGGAAGAAATAGCGGGCTGGTTTAACTGCTCATGTGACAAGATACGGGACTACTGCAAAGAAACCTATGGCGAACGGTTTCCCGAGGTTTTTAAAATGTTCTCTCAAGGTGGAAAAATCAGCCTAAGGCGCAACCTGTTCAAACTGTCGGCAAAGTCGGCGCCGGTGGCGATATGGTTATCAAAACAGTACCTAAACATGAGAGAACCATTACCGGAGCAGCCTAAGGACATGGAAAAGGTTGATGATGGATTTATCAAGGCACTGAACGTGAGCGCTGTAGAGGATTGGGGCATAGATGAAGAAACACCTACTCCGTAAGCCTACGTTCATATTCAAGCCATTCTCCAAGAAACAGCGCCAGGTGCTTAATTGGTGGAGCAAGGAGTCACCCGTACGAGATGCGGAAGGCATCATAGCGGACGGAGCAATCAGAAGCGGCAAGACGGTTTCCATGTCGCTGTCGTTTGTTATGTGGGCTATGGAGTCATACGATGGACAGAATTTTATCATGTCGGGCAAGACGATAGGCTCATTCACACGAAACGTGTTAAGTCCGCTTATGCCTATGCTTACGTCACGAGGGTATCAGTACGAACACGACCATACCGAAAACATGCTGATCGTGACGGACGGTGAACATACTAACTATTTTTATATGTTCGGCGGAAAAGACGAGCGCTCACAGGATCTAGTGCAAGGTATCACCGCCGCCGGTGCATTTTTTGACGAGGTTGCGCTCATGCCGGAATCATTCGTAAACCAGGCGACAGGACGATGCTCCGTTGAAGGCTCAAAACTGTGGTTTAACTGCAACCCTTCCACACCGCTCCATTGGTTCAAACGCAAGTGGATAGACAAGGCAAAAGAAAAAGGTCTGCTGTATCTCCATTTCATGATGGACGATAACTTGAGCCTGTCGGAGAAAATCAAGGCGAGATACCGCTCTTTATATGCTGGAGTGTTCTTCCTACGGTACATCAAAGGACTGTGGGCAGTAGCAGAAGGCTTGATCTATCCGATGTTTACCGATGCGAACATATACAACGATGAAAGCCGACCGATAGCGCTGTATTCAACATCAACGAGATTTATCGGGTGCGACTATGGAACGACTAACCCTTGCGTGTTTCTGTCAGTGTGGGACGATGGGGACACGCTCTGGGTAGATGACGAGTACCGCTGGGACTCCCGAAGCGAAGAAGCGCAGCGCACCGCTTGCCCTAACAAAACCGATGCAGAATACTGTGACGAAATGGCGAAGTTTATGACCGACGAAGCAAGCTGGCAATGTGAAGTTATTGTTGACCCGTCTGCGAAGTCGTTTATAACCGAATTGCGGCAACGTGGCTTTTACGTCAAGGAAGGCAACAACGAAGTTTTGGACGGTATACGAGTATGCTCGACACTGTTCCAAAAGCGAAAAATAATGATTCACGAGCGATGCAAGGGGACAATCCAAGAGTTGAAATCCTATGCATGGGACGAGAAAGCCGCACAGCGTGGCGAAGAAAAACCGCTGAAAATCAGAGACCATGGTTGCGATGGGATACGCTATGTCTGCATGACAGCACTCCCAAAATGGCGCACAAATACGTGATTTTAACGATACATTGCGTTACTCAATCATACGTGTATAATGAATGTATGAAAGGAGCAACGCAATGGTAAAATACACAGATGATTTCAAAACAGCAGAGTATAATGGGCACAAGTTCACACGTGACAATGTGACAGGGTATTATCTTTCAGCGAAACCGATAGACGGAAAGCGCAGAAGGCTACACGTATATGTTTACGAAACCGAAACAGGTGAAAAAGTCCCCGATGGGTATCAGATACACCACAAAGACGGTGACAAGCGGAACAACGAAATAAGCAATTTAGCCTGCATGACCGAGCACGACCATTTGAGTTATCACAGCAAGAAGAACCTTGCGGAAAATGCAGAGCATAAGGAAAAGTTTATCGAGCGTGGCATTGAAGCGGCGAAAGAATGGCACAAGAGCGATGAGGGCAGAAAGTGGCATCGTGAGCACTGGCAAAAAAATAGAGGGGCGCTTTATGTCGAGCGTGAATATAAATGTGCTTTTTGTGGTAAGACATTCAAAAGCACGAAAATAGGATCAAGGTTCTGCAGCAATGCACACAAGTCTGCATATCGTAGAAAGATGGGATATGACAACGTTTTACGTAAATGCGTTGTATGCGGTAAAATGTTTGTGGTAAATAAATACTTGAAAACAAAAACGTGCACACGACAATGCGCCGCTAGGCTAAGAGGTATGAATAATGAGCAGAAATAAAAAGAAAAAGACCGCTGTAAACGATGCATTCAGCAATCCGGCGGCAAGGTTAGGATTTGGAACGACCGACCTAACGCAAGCGACAGACTACCCGCTTGTAAGGTTGTCGCAAAACTACGAATTATTGACATCACTGTATCGAGATAACTGGATTGTGCAGAATATCGTCACGACAATCCCGAACGACATCATGCGGAAGTGGTTCGATGTCAAGACCGCAATCGCTCCCGATCAAATCGACCGCATAAACGCAATCATGCGCAAGACACACCTGCGGAAGAAGCTGACACAGGGCATGTATTGGGGCAGATTGTACGGTGGCGCCGCTGGTGTCATGATAGTAGACGGACAGGACGATATGAGCGAACCGCTCGACATTGCCGCAGTAATGCCCGACAGTTTCAAAGGCTTGCTTATCCTAGACCGATGGACGGGCATCTATCCGACAGGCGAGGTAGTAGATGACCCGTCAGATGTGGATTATGGACTGCCGAAATACTACCAAATCCGAAGCGAGGAGCATGGACTTATTGCAACGGTGCATCATAGTCGTGTTATCCGCTTTATTGGGCGAGAACTTCCATGGCTCGAACAGGTAGCGGAACAGTATTGGGGCGAGTCGGAAATCGAAGCCATATATGCAGAGATTGTAAGACGTGACAACGTAGCGGGCAATATTGCAGGGCTTACGTTTAGGGCGAATCTCGACTATATGGAATCTGAGGGACTAGATCAGTTACTTGGCACAGGCAACGCAGAGATGCAGAGAAGATTTTGGAACACCATGCAAGCGCAGAGCGTCATGGAATCAAACTTCGGTATGCGCATCATCAACAAGGGCGATGCAATCCATAACCGGCAGTATACATTTACGGGACTACCGGACGTGTACGACAGAGTCATGATGGACGTAGCGGGAGCGGCTAGAACACCCGTTACAAAGCTGTTCGGACGTTCACCGGCTGGAATGAACGCAACGGGCGAAAGCGACTTACAGAACTACTATGACTACATTGACGGACTGAGGGAAAACGACTTCCGAGAAATCATTGAAAAACTGCTGCCAATTTTGGCAATGTCTGCATGGGGAAGAATCCCAGACGATTTGGATATTTCCTTCCCACCAATGAAAACCGCAGACCCTACACAGAGAGCCGAAATCACGCAGAAAACAACCGGATCTATTTTGGCTGCATATCAGAGTAACCTTATTGATGCATCGACCGCTATGCGTGAACTACAAGCACTCAGCGACACAACGGGCACATTCAGCAAGATTAAGGACGAGGACGTTGAAAAAGCCGAGGGCATCACGTATGCGGACACACAGGCAATGCATGACCCTATGAGCGGAATAATGTGATGGACGAGAAAGAACAGAAAGAAAAGAAACGAATAAAACCGAGATGGGACGTCAACCCGCTATTGTTCCTGTTGTGGCTGTTCCAGCGGACGGAGAAGGACGTAGTTGAGGAGATTCTAAGAAACCGCCGAAACATTACAGCCTTCTCCGAACAAGTCGCTATGGAAAACGTTCGGCGAACTTTGCAAACCATGAACGAGGAATGTTTTAAGGCTGTGCCGAAGATGGTAGAGCGTCAGTTTACTAAAGGCTTAACCGCAATGACAGCGGAGCAGGAAATCATGGCGGAAACATTGACGAATAACCTACTTGGCAACATCGTAGCAAGTACAGCGACAGCGCAAACGACAGCACAAGCCTTATACCGCATTGCACGACTTGACGATGATGTTTTTGTAAAGGCGATACAAAGCAGTGCGGAATACTTCCAGCTTGTAGGAAGTTGGGAAGTATACAATGCGGACATGATGGAAACGTATCTCCGAAATCATGGAGTGAACGCATTTATAGACAGATCGGGGCGCAAGTGGTCACTACGTGCTTATTGTGACATGGCTACACGTACCGCAAACGCACAAGCACGTAATGCGGAAGTCTTGACGAAGGCCACAGAGCATGATCTATACAGAATCAACACAATCGGCACGACTTGCGACATATGCGCACCGTTGGAAGGACGAGTGTACAGTAAAAGCGGAACGAACCCATTCTATCCGCCCCTAGCATCGGCATTCGGCAAAATAGACCCATACGGTTCAAATGACCTAAGTAACACATGGCTATGCATACACAATAACTGTCGGCATTTCCTCATACCGTACAACGAGGAAGGCAAGACGCAGAAGGAAATAGACGAAATGCGGAAGTTTTCATCTTTCGAGGATAATCCGATAGACGTAGACCCACGAACAGAAGAACAAATCGAAGCATATAGAGCCGAACAGCGCAAACGTGCTAGAATTACACGTGAACTGAGGAAACAAGCCGAAAAAGGCTAAAATATGCGAAAGGATTGAATAATATGAACAGACTAGCGTATTATGGTTACAAGATTAGTCCGAATCAGATTGAAACCGATGAAGGTTTCTTGATTTGTAAAAATGTCCCAATCGCAAGAAGCGGAGATCAGCAGTATTTAGCATCTGAGTTAGGTCTTGACGGTGATAGCATTATCACAGTACACAGACCAGAAGCAGAAGTATTCAGCGAAGCCACTATTGCTTCTTTCGAGGGCAAACCTGTCACCGATGACCACCCAAGCGAATTACTCGATGCGAACAATGCAATGACACACGCAAAGGGACACGCACAGAACGTGCGGAGAGGTGCCGGCGAATGGGGCGATTATCTGCTTGCAGATTTACACGTGCAAGATGACGGACTGATTGAAGAAATCCGAAACGGAAAGCGTGAAGTATCATGCGGTTATACAGTAGAATACGAGGATAACGGTGATGGTACATTCACACAGACGCACATTAGAGGAAACCATATTGCAGTCGTTGACGAAGGCAGAGCCGGACACAAGGCTGCAATAATGGACTCAAATACAAAAGCACAGGCAAAGAAGCCAGAAAGGGAAACCATGAAGAAAAATGTATGGGCTACACTTTTCGGACATGCGGCTGAGGGCAAGACAGCGGACGAAATCACAAAGATGGTATCCGATACCGCCGATGCACTCAACGCAGACGGAGAGCAGAACGCAGACGCTTGCGGAACAAAGGACGAGGACTATAAGGATAAGCTGTATGAGTCCATTGATGCCCTTAACGCAAAGTTTGACAAGGTAATTGATGCACTGTCAGCACTTGCACCAAAGGCACAGGACGAGAAAGACCCTATCGAATCCGCACTTGAGGAAATGGGTGAGGAGAAGAAGGAAGGCGAACAGCCGGATAACGAGGAAGCTGTCACAGTTCCAGCGGAAGAGATGGACGAGTGCAAAGACAAGGCAGACGGAATGGACAAGGATACCGTCAAGGCAATCCTTACCGCAGTAAAGCCTTCTATCGCCGCAATCAAGGACGAGGAACAGCGCAAGGCTGTAACCGATGCACTGCTTGCATCAATCAAACCACAGAAGGCAAATGATTCTGCAAAGATTGCACAGGCTATGGCATCAATCAAGGCGCCTAAGGCACAGGACAATATCGAGGACGTGCAGAACGCATACAATGCGCTTAACCCTCACATGAGAAAGGAGAACAAGTAATGTTTCAGACTATCGGAAAAACAATGCCACATGGCTATGCTGGTTCTTATTCAAGACAGCCGGATACTATCATTGATACCCACCCTATGACAGGCTCAACCGCTATCCCATTCGGACAGGCTGTAGTACCATCAGCAACAAGCGGTGCTATCACTGCAGTAGGTGCTTCTACCGTTGCCGCTGATTTTGTAGGTGTCGCTGTTGCACAGGTAAAGAGCGCTACCGACTATGCAAATCAGAATGTCGGCACATACGTAGCCGGTGATGCGGTTTCAGTCATTAAGAGAGGTTGCGTAAACGTTAAGTGCCAGCGTGGTACTGCTGCATATGATGGTGACGTATATCTCAGAGTTGCGGCTAATGCATCATATCCAACAGCTGTAGTTGGTGGCTTTGAAGCATCTGCAGACTCAACAAACACAGTAAAGCTGACAAATGCAAAGTGGAAGGGCACAGCGGACGCTAACGGTATCGCCGAGATCCGTATCCTTGAGCCACTCCATGCGTAAAAAGGAGGACTAGAACATGGCATATCAGAACATGGGTAATTTTAACCTTGGCACTATTGGCGGAAATGGTGCGAAAGCAGTAGCGATGGATGCAAACGGTATCGCATCCGGACAGGCTTTCCTTGTTTCAGAACTTGAAAAGCGTGACAACCTTGTAAGAACTCCGCTTACATCATTCACTTACACACGTGACATTCCTGTACGTGTTGGCGGCGGCTGGGCAGATTATGTTTCGGCTATGGGTGTCGGCTACGGTGTAACAGGCGGCTCCGGTGATGGTATTGTATCCGGCGGTTCTTCTGACGGTACACCACTTGTACAGGCTGACTTCTCTAAGGAACTTTACAAGGCACATACCGTATCCGTTGGAACTCGTGTATTCTGGCTTGATCAGATGAAGGGCAACATGACCGGCAGAAACATTGATACCCTTCTGCGTGACGGTGTCAGAATGACATACGATAAGCACATGGATCAGAACGTATATGCTGGTTTCGCATCATACAACTCTACCGGTCTTATGAACAATGCAGACGTTACCGTAACCAATGCGGCAACAGGTGCCGGCGGTACTGCAACATGGGCAACAAAGACAGCAGACGAGATTCTTAAGGACATCAACGATGCAATCACTACCGTTTGGGCGGCTTCTGAGTACGACCTCGATGCAATCCCTAACCACATTGTACTTCCGTATGAGCAGTACAATTACATCGCTACCACAAAGGTTTCAAGCCTTGCAGAAAAGACTATCCTCACATTCTTGCTTGAGAACAACGTTGCAAAGGCACATGGTGGCGATCTCTATATCGGTGCGACAGCATGGGCAGACGGTGCTGGTGTCGGCGGTGCTGACCGAATGGTTGTATACTGCAACAAGGAGCGTTATGTCGCTGTCGATGAACTTGTACCGCTTACTCGTGCAATGACCACAGCAAACGCAGAGCGTTTCTCATACGATACAGCTTATGCGGCTAACGTATCCGAGTGTGAAGTATTCTATCCGCAGACCATGCTTTATGTGGACGGTATCTAAGGGAGTGAACAAATGTTTTTAAATTCAAAAATCAACCTCCTTGTCAGAAATGACAAGGAGAGTTATCTCATCAAAAAGGACTATATCGGCGAAGTGCCTAAGTGGGTAGGCGAATCATGGCTTGTAGAACAGGCTATCAAGGGCGGACAGATTGCAGTACCAGAGCGCAAGACGGACAAGGCTCTTGAGAAAGCAGATGCCAAAGCCGAAAAGAATGCCGACAAGACCGACATCAGAAAAAAGAAGTAGGTGAATTATGACTCCGTACATGAACCCAATGATTCCAGTGTTTGAAAATGCGAAGAAGGTAGCGGCGAATATCCCCGAAGTCGGAGAACGTGGGCATTACACTACGGATATGTTTTCTGCGGATTTCCCTCAGTTCTATAAGAAAACAGAAACCGAGGGCGAACAGCCTACATATACTCCGCTCATTCCGCAGACGATGCTGACATCATTCATTGACATGGCTAACGGGGCAATAATCCCATCACGATGGGGCGAGCAGTGGAGATATGCAAGCGGTCTATATGTGGCGCATTTTGCAGCCATGTATCTGAAAACGTATGCAGACGGTTCTCCAAATGCGCAAACCGTAGCAAGCGCATCGGCGCAAAAGGGAAACGTTTCAAGCGCCAAAATGGGCGATACATCGGTATCGTATGATAACGGTGCGATCAATGCCGGCACAGAGAAATGGGGAACGTGGAACTCAACGCAGTACGGTGCACAGCTTGCTACAATGGCACGAATGATTGGAATAGGTGGCATGTATGTTATTTAGTGATTGGTACACCGACACCATGGACATATACCGTACAACCAAGACCACAGTGGGGCATATCACTAGAGAATCACGCTCAAAAGTGAACGACACCGCTATCCCTTGCAGAGTGTACGACACACAGCTACAAGGCGGAAATCCGCAGGACACAGCGGCGCTTGACCGTAAGACGGATAAGCTGGCTTGCCCTGTAGATACCGACTTAAAAGCCGATGACCAAATCATTGTGCATCGTGGTGCATTGGTAGGCGGTGGAACAGATGAACGGTATACAGCCGGAAAACCGCAGTATTTCTATGACCCTGTTGGCATGAGCGTGACAGGACTATCACACATGGAAGTTGGCTTATTTGCCGACAATATTGTAAAATAATCAAAGGGGGGGCAACAACGTGGCTACGCATATTTTCGGCGGACAATTCAACAAGCGCCTTGAAGAATTACGCAGAGCGGGCGCTGATGTCCCTAAAATAATCAATGATGTCGCAAGCGAAGCGACCATTGCCGCAGTACACGAAGCGCAAGCGTACACTCCGCCGAACGGTGAAGCATCGCTTGCAAATTCGCACTTGCGGACAGGCTCGATGCTAAAGCATTGGGAAAGCGACAGCGAAACAAACGCTACGAATGGTCATACGGTACTTGCGAACAAAATGGATTATGCAAGCTATGTTAATGACGGTCACAGATTAGACAGGCATTATGTGCCTGGTCTAGTGGTGGAAAGCGGATTCTTTGAACGTATCCCTCCCGAAATGGGCGGAATGGTAGTCGGTACACGTACAAGCTACGTCAAAGGCTTGTACATGAAAGAAAAGGCGATAGACAAGTACAAAGAAACCGTAGAAAATGAACTATCTAAGCGAATAGAAGAAAGGTTCAAGAAATGACATTCACGTTTGAAAAACTAATCGACAGCATAGCGGGGCAACTTGCGGACAACTTCAAGGACGTCCCGATCTATGACTCACCGTCATTTAACACTAGCTATCCTTGCTTCTATGTTTTTCTCGTAAATCCCAAAATTGAAGATGGTATAGACGGAACGTATATCCGAGATACGATGCTAGACATTGTTTATATTCAAGAGCGTGACAGTTCGGCGCAGAACGTGGAACTTATAAACGTGCTTGAAAAGCTGGACGAATGCATGGATATGATTACATACGTGGACGGTGACGAAAGCACACTACTGCACACGTATGAGCGTAACGGAAACATAGAGGACCAGGAACTACACTACAAGCTACGTATCAAGCAACGCATGAGCGTAGATAAGGAACACATATACATGAACGAGATGGAGGAAGAAAATGCCGAAATCAAAGGAAACGAATGAACCTAGATACACACGTGAAAAGCTACTGCATTGCAAGGCTTTGAGCGGGTATCAAGAGGATTTCAAAGCGGTCATTTTAACCGCAGAAGAATACACTATCAACGAAGCAAAGGCGGCACTTGATGCCGCATTAAGGAGGTAAACATGGCGGGTGGCAATTTTAACGCATACAACAAAGTATTGCCAGGTGTCTACATTAACGTGAAGTCGAAAGAGTCTGTATCCG
>AUXO010506251.1_pt1 | contig 16250 bp, 17 predicted proteins | sample 768731 | NCBI WGS metagenome assembly AUXO01 (sample SAMN02715735, study PRJNA202380) | gut metagenome | biome: sheep rumen | host: Ovis aries | place: New Zealand: Palmerston North
TGATATTGTCAATATTGGTTGACACATTTATCTCAAAGATATCACTGCCTATGCAGCCAGTCCCAGAGATTCGTAGTATCTCTGGCGCTTGATCATCGGAGGAAGTCCACCGTTAGCAGAGCAGATCCTCCTGTTATTCCAGTAACTGATGAAATATCTCCAAATGAGAACCTTCAGTTCCTCTGTGGTCATAGTCTCCGTATTGTAGCGGTCATAGAGAAGCTCGCTTTTCATTCTGGCCCACATGCTTTCGCATCGGGCATTATCGTGGCACCTGCCACCAGCACTGTTCATGCTTTGAATAATACCGTATTTAGCAAGAACCTTACGATAGGTTTCACTGGTATATTGTGTTCCTCTGTCAGAGTGTACAATAGCCCCTCTCAGATCAGGATATGCCAGATAGGCATTATCCAGGGTATGCTCGCACAAAGTTGCTTTCATGTTGGTTTCCATTGCCAGACCAAGGACACTGGAATCAAAGCAGTCAAAGATAGCTGAAACATATAATTTTCCATCTTTAGCCTTGATTTCGGTGATGTCAGTTACACATTTTTCAAGTGGCTTATCGGATTTGAAATCTCGCTTCAGAAGATCATCTGACTTACGAGCTTCCCGATCCGCCTTGGTAATACCATTCGGCTTACGTTTTGGTCGATGACTAAGACCTATTTCATCCATGACCCTGTAGACGGTTCGCTCACTAGGAATCTTGAGTCCTTCCGGTTTCTTAAGGAGAAGTGCCTGATACATGCGAATACGCCCATAGGTATCATTGTATTCATCCTCCGTATGGATTGCTCTTATAGCATCAGCGAGATCCTGATATTTCCAGGGCCGGTCTTTATGAGCAAGATATTTGTAGAACCCCTGGCGGCTGACACCAAGCATCCGGCAATAGAATGAGAGTTTTCCCTTAATTGCGCCGTCTTCCGTTTTTATGGCAATAAACATCATTCTTTGGTTCTTGCTGACTTCCGACGGCTGGCTGCGAAAAAAGCACTTGCTTCCTCGAGAAATTCATTTTCCTCTTTCAGACGCCGGATTTCTTTATCTTGATCCTTAACGCGTTTGCGGAGCATAGCAAGTTCCTCAGCGAGGCTCATTGCACTATCTGGAGTATGTGCACCGTCGCCAATATCCAATGTGCCGGCTCTAACTGCTTTCAGCCATGTATGGATGGTTCCTTCTGGAATACCTAATTCTTTGGCTGCCTTAGCACCGCCGATTTCTCTGGCAAGTTTGACAGCCTGGACCTTATATTCGTGGTCGTATTTACGTTGGGTACGTGACATTGAGAGTTCCTCCTTATTCTCTTTATTATACATGAATTCTTTGAGAATAAGGTGTCAACTTTATTTATACAACATCAATGGGTTGAAAGTCAATAAAAACGGGATGGTCTGTTGCCCCTTTCATGATGATAGGCATCCTAGTATGAAAGTGGACAAAGGCTTTTGCTGTTTTGCCTGTGGTGCGAAAGGGGATGTGATCACATTTGTGGCGGATTTCTTTCACCTTGCATCATTAGAAGCAGCAAAGAAACTGGCAGAAGATTTTCAGATACCTATTTTTACAGATAACACAAAGAAAAGGAATGCCAGTAAGAAAAAAGAAAAACCAAAAAGAACATTGTACCAGACCGAAAAGAAATTTGAAGAATGGGAACGGGAAAGTATCCGCATTTTATCGGATTATCTTCATTTGCTGGAAGAATGGAAAATAAGATATGAACCAAAAACACCAGAGGAAGAATGGAAAGCAGAATTTATAGAAGCCTGTCAGCAGATAGAAAAGATAAATTACTATCTGGATTTACTGGTATTTGGAGAGTTACAGGACAGAATTGAATTTTTATTGGATAGTGGGAAGGATGTGAAAAGAATTGAAGAACGAATGGAAGAATATAGACGAAACAACAAGGAACAGACTGGAAGAAGCATTGGAACAGAGGGAAATGAACTCTAAGCCGTACTCTCAGGAATGGTTTGAGGATGGGCAGATTGATGAAGTAGCATTTTGTGAAAATTTCCTGCAAAGAATGCCATTGAAGTGTATCAACGGTATCTTTTTCAGTTATGATGGAATGCTGCCAGACAGCGAAGTAGAAAAAGAAATTTACAGAATGGTAAAACCGGTTCTTACGAAAGGAATTTCCAAGAAAGTAAAACAGCTTTTGGAGGTTCTAAAACTGGAAGCATATTCAGAGGAACTTCTGGTGCAAATGGATCGCATTCATGTGAAGAATGGAACTTACTTTTTGAGTGGCAGTTTTACAGAGATGAAGGAATTTTGTCTGAACCGCTTGCCTGTAAATTATGAAATGAGAGAAGCAAAGCCGGAACGGTGGATGAAATTCCTTTCAGAACTGTTGGAGGAAGATGATATTCCTACTTTGCAGGAATATATGGGATATTGCTTAATCCCATCCAACAAAGCACAGAAGTTATTGATTATCTTAGGAAAAGGTGGGGAGGGAAAATCCCGTATTGGTTTGGTTATGAGAAAAATTCTCGGAACGAATATGAATGTAAGCAATATTCAAAAGGTAGAGCATAACCGTTTTGCAAGAGCAGATTTGGAATACCGACTTTTGATGGTGGATGATGATATGAAACTGGAAGCATTGAAAGACACCAACTACATTAAAACCATAGTCACTCTGGAGGATAAGATGGATTTAGAAAGGAAGTCAAAGCAGAGCGTACAGGGGAATTTATATGTCAGATTTCTCTGCTTTGGAAACGGAAGTCTGAGTGCTTTGCATGATCGTTCCTATGGATTTTACCGCAGACAGATTATCCTTACGGTCAAAGATGTGCCGCCGGACAGAGTAGATGATCCCTATCTGATTGAGAAACTGCAAAGAGAAGCAGATGATATTTTTCTCTGGTGTCTGGAGGGATTGAAACGATTACTGAAAAATAAATACCGCTTTACCATCAGCGAACGTGCAAAGAAAAATCTACACGAGGCTATGGAATCCGGGAATAACATTATCGCTTTTATGCAGTCATCCGGGTATATCCGGTTGGAAGAAAATACAACAGCGACTTCTAAGAATCTGTATCAAGCATACTGCCGTTGGTGTGAGGACAATACGGAAAAGCCTATGAGTGCAAAAAGTTTTTCGGGGTACTTAAAAGAAAATGAAAAGAAATATCACATTCATTATTCTACGAATATTCCCTCAGACAATGGGAAAAATGCCAGAGGATTTCAGGGAATCCATACGCAGATACGCATAGACAACTATCGTTGATGCAGATGAGATACAGATAAAAAAGAATTTTCCAAAGAAGCGTATATGCGTATATCTTTAGGAAAATCAAGGGATTACAGGTTTCTGAAAAGTATGGAAGATACGTTTATACGCTTATACGTGTTATTTTTAAATTTATTTTATTTTTTAGCAGAAGGGAGTGTGGCAGATGTTGAAACAGCCGGAAAGAGAAAGCAGAAATGTGAATGATTTCTTTTATGAGATGGAGGGCAGACAGATACAAAAAATGAACAAGGTATTGGCAGGAGTGGAACTGACAAAAGCAGAGGAAAAAACTCTGATATGGCTTGCCGGATGGGAAGAAAGTACCGTAGATCATCTGCTGTCAGTCATAGAAAAAGTAGCCCGGATACGGGCAGATAAAAAGGGCGGATACGCCCCTAAATCTAAATGTAAGTCCGAGAAGTAATCAGATTGTGTTAAACAAAAACAAGCCCTCGGCGATTGAGAGCGAAATACACCCATCGCACAAACTTCGTTTATGCTCTGTGTATTTCGCCCTGCCGGGAGCTATGACAGAAACGGCAATTAGTTCGTAAAACAGGTGCCTATGCACCTACTCACAGCAAAGCAGGCGAGAGCCGGAAAGGAGAATGCTTATAGGCAGACATTCATTTATCAGACAAAACAAGCTGTCCGATGTGGCAGGAAGAATTGATTATATTTCCAATTCAAAAAGACAGGAACATCTCTATGCGACCTATCAGACGGAAGAAGCAACACCAGAGTTCTGGAAGAATCTTGCCAGAGAAAATCAGTTGGATTTTAGGGCAAGTGGAACAACAGGGAAATGTATTGAAGGACGGGAGTTTATCATTGCACTTCCTGAAAGTTTTGTTGAGTACAAGGCAGATGATGTGGTAAGGCTTTTCACGGACAGCTTTCATAAAAGGTATGGTGTGGAATGCAGTGCGGCACTTCACCATAACAAGAGAATGACCAACTACCATATCCATCTCGTATTCAGTGAACGGAAAATGCTGGAACATCCAGAAGTGAAAATTGCGACCAGAAATATGTTTTATGATGAGCAGGGCAAGCACAGACGCACGAAGAAAGAGATTTTAGATGAGCAGGGAAATCTTCGGGCAGGATGCAGCATTATTCCCAAAGGAGAAGTTTATGAGAGCCACATTTTTACAAAGAAAGATGAATGGTTTAAGAGCGACGCTTTTACCAGAGAAGTCAAGGAGATGTTTACGGAAATCATCAATAGCCATGTGAAGGTAGAATCTGAAAAGCTGTCCGTATTTCAGCAAGGCGGTGTGTATCTGGCAACGAAGAAAATCGGGAAGAATAATCCGAAAGAGGCAGAGATACGGGCGGACAATGTGGCAATGCAGGAATGGAATCGAACGGTAGATGTGGCATTGGTTGAGGGTGTTCCAGAAGAAGATATTTTAACTGTCAAGCGGGAGAAAATCACAGACAAAACACTGCAATCTATACGGACACATGGTTGGTTACCGGATATGTTTCAGCAGATTATCCGAGGTGCGAAAGACTTCTTACAGGAAATGATTTTCAAATTTAAGCTGCCGCCGAAGCCAGTACCGAAGATTGATTTGCAGGAATGGAATGATATGCGGAAGCTGATGGAGAAACTTCAGAAGCAGTCACAGGCAATGAAATCCACACAGCAGGAGATTTCCTCATTGAAGAAACAGCTTTCCGAGACAACAGGGTTTTTCAAAGGAAAAGTGCGGAAATCCTTAGAGGGCAAAATTGAACAGGCAGAGAAACAGGAAAAACGTATCCACATAGATATGGAGAAGACGGTAAAACAGGCAGGATATCCAGATGTTCAGTCCTTTGCAAAGACATATCAGAAATCGGAAAAACTGGTCAGGGAATATAATGAGGAGCTGCGGGCATGGGAAAATCAGACAGAACAGAAGGAAGAAAAGCCATCAGAACCGCCGAAAAAGGCAAGTATACGGGAAAAATTGCACCGCTATCAGCAGGAAAGCAGGCAACAGCCAAAACAGACGGTAAAGAAGAAAACTATGGACAGAGAACGATGAGAAAGGTGGAACAGAAAATGAAGAAAAATATTATTATGCGGTATCTTCATCTGGATTAGTTTATCGAATGGATGATCTGACCGGAGAATGGGAAGCGATCTAAAGGAGGGATATGATGAGCGAGATAACATTAAACAGACTTCCAAAAACATTACAGGAATTGCAGGCAGGATTGACAAACCCGGAGGAAGTGGCTGCTTTAACGGTAGCAGCGCTTGCCCTTTATCCTGAGAATCCATCTGAAACAGAAAAAATGCTGGATTTTCTGCAGGGTCCCAGACCGTTAAATGGAATTGACAAACAGTTTATAAGAGACAGATTTCGTGGAAAAGAGTATCTGATGCGCTCTTATTTTTCCGGGTCTTCTCCGGAAAATAATTATACTCCAGTACAGCCGTACAGGGTTGTTGTATTGGAAAATGCATATAGCAGAAGCCAGATAGGGGAAGGGTATCTTAATTTATATGTCGTATGTAGTGGTGCAGACAGTCCGAGACCATTAAAGCTCCGGAATAAACCATCTACAGGACAGTGGTTCTTGTGGGAACAGCAGCTCTTAACCGGAATCCGCATACCAAAAGAAGCAGATCCCTGGGCATAAAAACAGGATCAAGGGAGGATAGGGTATGAATCAGGGAAAGATTATGACAATTCACTGTGCCACCTGTGGTGCACCTGCCCAGTTTGACGTTGTGACACAGAATTACCACTGTCCGAACTGTGGAGGAAATACAGGAACAGAGATTCCGCTAAAAAAGCTTCGGGAATTTCGGAGTCTTACGAAAACTTTGTTAGAGCAGGAGCTTCCGGACAGTCAGACGATTGCCTGTGAGTGCCCGAATTGTGGAGCACGGGTGATTGTGAAAGAACATGAAGTGGCAGAGACCTGTATTTTCTGCCAGTCCAAGGTTCTGCGCTCGGATGTCCAGATGGGAGAAGGTTTCCCGGAGATGCTGATTCCTTTTAAACTGAATCGGAAGCAGGCAGAAAAACGACTGGATGAATGGATCGAGCAGCATCATGATAAAAGTGAAGCTCAGATTTTAAAGGAAAATAAGAAAAAATTAAAAGGAATTTATCTGCCATATGAACTGATCCGCGGACCTATCCGTTTTGTCGTGACCAGAGACAATTCCAACAGATATTATGAATGCGGAGGATTTCTGGAGCATGTGGCAGTCAATGTGACGGATCGCTGCAACAACCTGTTATTAAATGGAAAGGAACCATTTTTGTGGGATGTTATTATCTGCATCCTTTGCTTTTTCCAGATCGCCGGCACCCAGATATTGTCCCACCACAATGCTGATGCAGGCACCAAGTTCCGGGAATGGTCCAATGCCGAAGATCAGGAGATAGTCCAATATAGCATTACTTCCAACGGCGACAAAACTTGCGATCATAGGAAGCAGGGTCTGACCAGTTCCCTTGATATTGGTCGCATAAGACTGAATTACAGCAAAGGGGATCAGTCCGGCCATCATAATGATCAGATACTGTAATCCATACTGCAATGCTGCACCTGTCGCGCCATTTCCGGAAGTATCCGTGAGATAAAGAGAAATCAGGCTCTCCCCTTTTGCTACAAAGAGCAGAATGGTAAGTGCTGTAACCGTCAAAGCTGCATACAGCTTAAAACGGAAAGAATACATATGCCCTTTATGATTTCCTTTTCCGAAATACTGGGCACCGAAAATGCTGGCTGCTGATACAGCTCCGAATACTGCCAGATTATATACAAATATCAGCTGATTGACAATGGCAACTCCGGACATCTGCTCTGTACCAAGTTGTCCAACCATAATATTGTCAAGAAAACTAACCAGGTTTGTAACTGCATTTTGCATGATCATGGGCAATGCCAGTGCAATGTATCTTTTATAAAAATTTCTATCTCCAATATATTTTCTGTGAAACTTTTCTAACATAAATCCCTCTCTTTGTCGACCCCCTTTTTACCTGTTCAGATAACATATTTCCATGGGATTTTATATCTTCTTCTTTTAATAATTTTCAATTACATATTCGTCAAAAAGCGGTAGAGTAAAATACACATATCCGCGCATTTCACCTGATACAATGCCTTTTTTAATCAGACGTTTACGGTATGGATTAAATTCGTTTGTTTCCATTCCAAGCTGTTCTCGGATATCTTTTATTTTTCCGCTTTTTACATCAACAATAGCTTTTGCGACTGCGCGGTCTTTTGGCGAAAGTTCTGACCATATTTTATCATACACAAATTCGCTTAGATATTGCGCATACTCGCCTAAAACGCTATGATAATCACCGCTGTTATTCCAGGTCAGGTATCCTAATACCTGAAATGCAAAAGGATAACCTTTTGTCAGTTCTGCCATCTGTGAAGCCTGTTTCTGCGATATGTTAAAAATGGTTTTGTATTTATTGATGATGGCTCCATTATTTAATGGTTTGAGCTGGATTTTAGGTGCTCTGTATAAAAATGTAAGACTTTTCTCATTCTGGAGTTCTTCTATATTTTCATATAATCCGGTTCCCAGCAAAAATACAGGGAGTTCCTGCCTTACAAATATCTGAAAAGATCCTGCAAACACTTTCATAGATTCGCTGTTGGCCATTTCATCAATTGTAACAAGCAGTCTCTTTCCATCTTTTTTTAATCTTTCCAGTATTTTAATAATCGCTGTTTCGGCATCGCTAATAGGCGTTGCTCCTTCAACAGTTACTCCAAAACCGAAGAATGACAGATCAATTTTGGCTGATTTTATCAGGTTTGAACAGATCTGATTACTGTTTAGTTTTGATAACATCGCAGACAACAGATCTGTTTGAGGGTTGAGTTCGATCACTACCCAATGGTCATCAGCTCTTAATCTGTGTGATATTTCTGTCATCATGACTGTTTTTCCAGATCCTCTCACACCGGTAATGATAAACATCTGTTGGTTTATCGTATCGGAGGAAAATGCTTCTATAATTTCGTTAATTTGTACCGGACGGTCTACTGACTCAAGCGGACTTCTTCCAAATGTAAGAGTGAATGGATTTGGCATAGCGACCTCCTGCTTTTACTGTTTCAAATAGTTTTTACTGTTGTTTACTGTTCCAGTTTGATTTTACTGTCGTTTACTGTTTTTGTCAAGAACCGGTTATGAGGAAAAGCGGAAACAGAACAGGTTCTTCTGTTTGTATGAAGCCTTGAAGGAATGGTATGATAAATGAAACAGGCACGGTCGAGTGAAGCTCATTGTTTCTTATTTCAAACCGTTCAAGAATTTATTATTCAAGGCTTATACTATATAAAGCTTTATACCCATATTACGGATAAGGTTTTCCCATTCTGATGAAATTCCAGAATCTGTAATGATGGTATTACAATCTTGCAATTTAGCAAAAAATGAGGTTACAACAACATCAAATTTTGAAGAATCTGCAAGAAGTATACTTTCTGCAGAAGATTCCAAGCTTGCGCGTTTCGATAAAACTTCATATGAATATGAACATGTAAGGCCTAATTTACTATGGATACCTGAAGTAGAGAAAAAATACTTATTGGCTCTGTGGGCTCGAATTAGATGCAAGCCTTCATCTGATTCGAACATTCGCAGATCATGGTTATAGACACCACCGACGCCAACCAATTCGATTGCCTTTCCCTTCGGAATTTTACTTATAATATCATAATTATTTGTGATGACGGTTAAAGGATACTCATCAGGAATATAGGGAACCATCATGCTAACAGTTGTACTTGAATCCAAAATGATTACATCTCGCGCATTGATCAATTCGACCGCTTTCATTGCTATTTTTCGTTTGGCCTCGCTGTTCCGTGTTATTTCGTTGTGAAAAACATATTTGACCGGTGAAATGTCTTTCGGTTGTGCATTTCCAATCATGTTCATTCCTAAAGCACGAACTAACAATCCAGAGTCCTTTAATTTGGCCAAATCACGTCTGATAGTCATTTCGGATACATCTAAAACAGATGCTAAATCTCTTATTGTTAAAGTAGGCTGCTGCCTAAGCATGCCAATAATGGTATTTAATCTTTCCTCTTTCTTCTTCATAAATTTCCTCCAGATAGATAAAAATTAGAGAGTGTAACACTCAAAATTGTGCATTATTACAAAATAATAGATGTAAATGTAAATAAATAAACAAAATACGTTAAAAATGTTAAAATAACAACAAATATAACGAAAATGTTAGTTGATATAACGACAATTATTTCTTATAATTCAAAATATAAAGCAAAAACGAACAAAATGCAACATAAATATCGGGAGATATTGGAAAGGATTTGGAATGGATACATTGCTACATACACTCTTTGAAGAAGTGGTTAATGAAGATTATGTGATTGGATCATATTTTCTTGTTCTGAACAGAAACGAAAATCCATATGAAAAAGCAAAGAGCATGGCTGTTGGACAAACGGTCGGAACTTGGCTGCCGGTACCGGGTATAACAGAAGATATGAGAAAAAACCATATGGGAAGAATTGTGAATATTATCGATGTTAATCCGGCAGACTTATCCAGTCAGGTAAACGATGAAAAGAGTTCATACATTTTCCAGATTGCATATCCGGTTTCAAATTTTGATGATCGTCTTCCCTTGATGCTTACTACACTCTTGGGCAATGATGCATCTACTTCGGTGCAGGCGAAACTCTTGGATCTTTTTATTCCTCCGAAGCTGTCGGCAAGATATCCTGGACCTCAATTTGGACTTGATGGAATCCGAAAACTTGTTAATGTAGAAAAACGGCCAATGCTTCTGAATATGATTAAACCATGCATAGGGTTTGAAATAGAGGACGGTGCGAAAACATTTTATAATACAGCACTCGGAGGGGTCGATTTCATCAAAGATGATGAACTTTTGGGAAATCCAGATTTCTGTCCTTTGAAAAATAGAGTTCGTGCATATGTAGATGCATCGGAAAAGGCATTTGAGATTACTGGAAAGAGAACACTTTATATACCAAATATAACAGATCATGTGGCGAAACTGATTGACAATGCAAAAATCGCTGAGGAAAATGGCGCAAAAGCAATCATGCTTAATTTTGCCAGTGTAGGACTTAGTGGGTTACAAATGGTACGAGAAGCGGTTTCTATTCCTATTATGGGACATTACGCTGGAGCAGGTCCGTATTATGAAGGAGCTTTTTCAGGTATCTCATCAGACCTGATGCTTGGAAAACTGCCAAGACTATGTGGAGCAGATATTGTAATGATTAATACACCATATGGTGGATATCCCATTAAGAAAACTCGTTACTTAAAAACAGTCGCAGCATTGACGCTTCCATTTTATGATAAGAAACCGGTAGTACCATCATGCGGAGGAGGCGTTAATCCAGGTGTAGTACATCGTCTGATGAAGGATCTTGGAAATGACATTATTCTGGCTCCGGGAGGGGCTATTCAGGGACATCCGATGGGGGCCGCAGCTGGAATACGTGCAATGTATGATGCAATTGATGCAGAAATGAATGGAAAGTCACTCGAACAGGCAGTTTCAGAAAGCAAAGAACTGCAAGCTGGAGAATATATGTGGAAAGGACGGACATATTGATGATTGATGTTCATACTCATCTCTGGGATCCAGCAATATCGCCGCGATATATGGCAGATTATTTTCAAAAGAAAAAAGAAGCTGGTAAAGAAATATGCATGACAGCCGAAGAACTTCTTGCTCACATGGATCGCAATGGAATTCAAAAAGCAATTGTTTTAACTTTGGCATTTCATTCAATGATGACAAACCTGGAACTGAAAACTCTCCATTCGTATACAGCTGAACAGGTAAAAAAGTCAAAAGGTCGTCTTGTTGCATTTTTTACGGTGAACCCTTTTGAAGATAATGTGATGGAATACGTGGAGAAATATACTGAGAAGGACAAGTTTGTCGGCTTGAAACTTCATCCGAATATTCAGGAATTTTTCCCGGATGATGAAAGATTGCATAATATTTATAAGTATCTTGAAGAAAAGCGAATGCCGGTACTGTTTCATACAGGTGGAATCGGACTGAGTGGAATCAGAGATTGCTTTGGTAATCTTGATGCAATCGATCACATTGCCTGCGAGTTTCCGGAACTTCCAATTATTATGGGACATGCTGGTAGAATTGATTATCGAAGAACTGCCGAACTGCTAAGAAAACATCCAAATGTATATGCAGATATTTCAACTAATTTTAGCCGACTTCATGGAAAAGAATGGCTGATGCTCAAAGAATTAATGGAAATAGTTAAAATTTGGTGTGGGAACACAGAGAAACTTCTGTTTGGCTCTGATTATCCGTTTTACTCTCAAGATCAGACGACAGAGATTGTACGTGATTTTACGAAACATAATGAGTTGTTTACTGTCCTTGAACGTTCTGATGTAGACGCTCTTATGAATAAAAATGCAGAATTGTTCTGCGAAAAATACAAATTATGGAGGATGAAAGAATGAAACGTTTATTTGCAACTGGTGTGTGTGCAGGTGGCATTGCCGCAATCATGACAGAACTAAGCGGACCAATTGGCATGATTTCATGGGTTTTCTTTATCGCAATGCTTTCGTATTATGCAAGTGGATGCGGGTTGGATGGTTTTGAGCGATCTCTTGCAACGAATTGCGCAGGAGTATTTTGGGGATGGCTGATCCTTACGTTGTCAACAATCATACCTGGAAGATTTTCGCTTGGTATTTCAGTATTTCTGATAGTCATTGCAATGTGTATGGTTGCGAAAATTCATCTTTTAAGTTTCGTTTCAGGTGCATTCGTGGGATGCTCATGCTTTTTCGGAACAGAATTTAATGCAAAAGGTGTGCTTTATGCGCTTGTAATCGGGAATGTTGCAGCATTTATATCAGATTTGCTCGCACGTAAATTGGGAGATGTTCTTGAGGGAACAGGAAAAAATGAAGTGGAAACTAATGAATAGCATATAAAGATAAAAAAGGAGGATTTTTTATGGCTAAGAGAATGACGGAAGAAGAAGTAGTTGCAATGTTACGTGCAAAGATTGACAGAAATGAAGTTCTGTTCATGCCTAACTGTGGATGCGGCTTGACTGCAAAACTGCAGGAAGCCGGAGGTGCGGATTTAATCTGCCTGTCAGCAACAAGTTACTGGAGAATGAAGGGACAAGGTTCGCTTGCGCCGATGATGCCGTACAGCGATATTAACCAGGTTATCTTTGATCTCGCTCCGGAAGTGGTTGCGAATATCAATAATGCTCCGATCCTTGCTCAGGTAGGTGCGACAAATCCGCTGGTTTCTCATACAAAACTTCTGGATGATCTTTGGAATGCAGGAGTGTCCGGTATCAATCCGTTTATGATGAATATTTATGGTGCCGAAATTATGGAGCAGATGCAGCAAATTGGAATGGGCTGGGATAAAGAAGCCGATCTGATCGGTGAAGCACACAAGAAAAATATGTTTGCTTTGGAATATGCATTTACACCGGAAGAAGCAAGAATTCTGGCTGAAAATGGATGCCCGTGTATCTCTTCTCACGTTGGATCAACTGTTGGAGGTATGAAAGGCGCAAAGAGCAAACTGAGTTTGGATGACGCTGTTGAATTAACACAGGAAGTGTTTGATGCTGCATTATCTGTTAATCCGGATATTATTCTTTTTGCACATGGTGGACCAATGAAAGGGCCGAAAGAAGCAGAATATGTAGTTCGAAAAACAAATGCTCATGGATTTATCGGAGGATCCGCAGCAGAAAGAATTCCGATTGAAAAAGCTGTACTTGAAGCTACTAAAGAATATAAAGCAGTTACAAAATAGCATCTCTGGGGAGAGAACAAAAGCTGTACTATATAAGGAGGAAATTTACATGAATAAACCGAAAATTATTGTTACTGGAATGTGTGATACAAAATTTACAGAACTCAAATTTCTGGCTGAGCAGGTAAAGAAAGCTGGCGGTGAAGTTAAAATTGTTAATGTTGGTTGCGGAAAGCCGTGTGACTGGACAGATGTTTCGTTGCAGGAAGTCCTGGATGTCAATGGTATAAAGCAGGAGGATGTATTCAAGCTTCCTCGTGCAGAAGCGATTAAAGTAGTTGGCGAAGCTGGAGAGAAAAAGATCATGCAGATGTATGAAGCAGGGGAAGTTGACGGAATCATTTCCTGGGCTGGATCTATGGGAACAACAACTGTTACATATTTAATGAGAGCTCTTCCATTCGGCGTCCCAAAAGTAATGCTTACGGATATGGCATCCAGCGATGTCAGCCAGTGGCTTGGTAACAAAGACATTTATATTGTAAATCCAACTGCAGAGCAGGGAATCAATGTGGTTACCCGTAAGATGGTAGCAAATGCAGCGGCAGCGGTTGTTGCAATGGCAAAAGTGGGTGATGTAAGAGATGCAGAAACAAAACCGTTGATGGCTATTACTGCATATGGAACAACTACTATTGCAGTTAATCATTGCAGTCAGCATTTTCATGAAAAAGGCTGGGACACCATTATTATTCATCAGGTAGGTACTGGTGCGACAATGGAAGATCTTATCCGATCAGGTCAGATTACTGCTATCATCGATCTTACTACAGGTGAACTCACTAATAACATGTATGACAGTGTTTATGGTACTCCTAAGACCTGGAATGGAGAGCGTGTTACAGCCGCCAGCGATATGGGTATACCACAGATTGTTACACCTGGTGGATGCGATCAGGCGGCATATAATTCGATTGCAAATATGAAACAGGAATATCTTGAAGAATACAAGACTGGTAAGAGACGCACTTGGAAAGATACAGGTCTTCCGTATATTCATAATGCTAGTGTTACGATTATGTATCCGACAGATGAGGAAATAGTTGAGATTTCTGAGTATTTTGCTGAGAAACTTAATAAAACAAAAGGTCCAACAGCTTTTCTGATTCCGATGCAGGGATGGTCGGCTTATGATCAGCCAGAAGAGAGAGCATGTATTGAAAACGGATGGGCAAAAGGAAACGGCGATGGACCACAGTGGGAACCGGATGCGAAGAATCCTCATTGGTCAAAACGTTCAACAATGATGAGAGATATTCTGAGAGAAAAGTTTGATCCGAACAATGAGAACTTAGATCTGCTCTGCATCGATTACAATGTTAATGATCCGGAATTTGCAACAATCTGTGAAACAATTATGGATTCTATGTTAGCTGGAGAATGGCATAAAGGTATGTTCAGAGAACTGGAAGGAGTAATTGAGTAAAGAATGGCTATCGCGAAAAGAATCCATGTGCTTGGAACTGGTGTAGCGATTGTGAGAAAGTATTATAACACTGCTTTCATCCTTGAGGATGAAAGCAGCTACTTTCTTGTAGACGGTATGGGCGGCATAGATATTCTAAGAAGATTCGATGAGATGAAACTTGATTGGCAAAAATTACATCATGCATTTTTGTCACATACACATACAGATCACTCATTGGGAATGGTTTATGTTCTCAGATATGTGGCATTTTTGATGAGATTAAATCAGTATGATGGAGATTTTCATTTATATACACATAAGGTTGCATATAATAAGATCCGTAAAGTGTGTGAATTGATCTTAGATCCACATGAAACACGGTATTTTGATGATCGAATCATTTTTCATGTCGTTGAGGATAAAGAGGAAAAAATGATTTGGAATTTAAGATTCCACTTCTTTGATATTCAATCAACAAAAGAGGCTCAATTCGGATTTAAGGCTGAAGCTCCAGATGGAAGCAATTTGGTTTTCTGTGGGGATGAACCGATTTGTGAGAGTGTAGAAGAAATTGCAAGAAATGCTGATTGGCTATGCGCAGAAGCCTATTGCTTGTATGAAGAAAGAGAGATAGAGACACCATATCGTTATCATCATAGTACTGTCAAAGATGAAGCAGAATTAGCAGAAAAACTCCAGGTAAAACATCTCATCCTTTGGCATACCGTTGATAGAGGATATCCAAATAGGAAAAAATTATATACAAAAGAAGCCAGTGCGTATTATAGCGGTGATGTGATTGTTCCGGATGATGGAGAAATTATTGATTTAAAATAGAAGATTATAAGGAGGTCAGAACATGAAGATCGTGATTGGCTGCGATCCTAATGCGCAATCTGTAAAAGAAGAAGTAATCGCTTACATCAATAAGAAAGGGTATGGAATTATTGATGATTTTGGCAGCGACGATGTTATTTATGCTCATGTTGCTATTTCGGTTGCGGAAGCAGTCGCAAGTGGTGAGTATGACACAGGGGTACTTGTTTGCGGAACAGGATTAGGCGTTTCGATTTCTGCAAATAAGGTCAAAGGAGCGTATGCGGCTCTTTGCGATAATGTATACGCGGCACAGCGTGCCAGACTAAGTAATGATGCCAATATACTCTGCCTTGGTGCCTTTACAACGGGATCAAAGACCAGAGAAACCATCATTGATGCTTTTTTTACCAATAAATTTGAACCGGAAGGGGTATCAAAAGGGTCAGTGCCTAAGGTAGAGGCTTTTCGTAAGTATGAATCTTCTCATATAAATTGAAATATAGGAGAGTGAAGAAATAAGCGATTGAAAGATATTTCCATCTTTCTGTTAAAAAAATTGGGAGAGAATCTGTGTATATGGATTTTCTTCCGATTTTTTGTGCATTCTTCCATTGCAAGCCCAGGGAAAAGTAAGTATACTTTATCTGATTATTGACAGAAGTAAAAGAGGATTTTGCATGGATACACTTGCAATATTCATCTTGTATTCAGTGAACGAAAAATGCTGGAACATCCAGAAGTGAAAATTGCGACCAGAAATATGTTTTATGATGAGCAGGGCAAGCACAGACGCACGAAGAAAGAGATTTTAGATGAGCAGGGAAATCTTCGGGCAGGATGCAGCATTATTCCCAAAGGAGAAGTTTATGAGAGCCACATTTTTACAAAGAAAGATGAATGGTTTAAGAGCGACGCTTTTACCAGAGAA
>AUXO012865824.1_pt1 | contig 16249 bp, 13 predicted proteins | sample 768731 | NCBI WGS metagenome assembly AUXO01 (sample SAMN02715735, study PRJNA202380) | gut metagenome | biome: sheep rumen | host: Ovis aries | place: New Zealand: Palmerston North
CTCGCGTCGTAGTAATAACTACCACCACGGCGCACGCGATAAGAGCCCGAAGACGGTCCCTTCGGATCATGAGACGGGGAACAGCCATAGTAATTCTCACTATACCAATCCTGACACCACTCCCATACGTTGCCAGACATGTCATACAACCCTATCTCATTGGATTCCAGCCGACCAACTGAATGTGTCTCACTATTACAAGGACTAATCCATGCGACGGGTATGTCGCTTCCGCTGTATTTATAGCCTCGGCTGCGGTTGCCGCCACGGGCAGCATATTCCCACTCCGCTTCTGTAGGAAGACGGAAATGCTTACCTGTCATCGCGTTTAGTTTGCGAATAAACGTCTGGCAGTCGTCCCAGCTCACACAGTCTACAGGACGCTTTGCGCCTTTAAAGTGAGAAGGATTGCTGCCCATCACAGCCTCCCATTCCTCCTGAGTCACTTCATACTTGCCTATAGAGAAGGAAGATAAAGTCACTTGATGTGCTGGCTTCTCATATTCCCAAGCATCGCTACCCTGCTCGGAAGTGGCACCCATCATGAAAGTGCCGCCCTCTACATAGACCATGTTATGCTCTAATTGACATACAATTTCTTCTATGCGGCGCTGTTTTTCAGCCATCTCAAACCAGTATTGCTCTTTTGACATGTCTATCTCTGTCCCTAACCCATACCGATAGCAAGCAGAAAGCATACGCATGGCGTGAGCACTGGGAGAGTTCTTGTCGGTTGCCGCCTCTTGGAATAACTGGAATGACTTATTGTAATCTTTGGACACATAATCGCCCTTATAATACATCTCACCAAGAAGAGCCTTACCCAATGTATCTCCAGCTTTTGAGGCTCTCAGGAAACACTCATGCGCCTCCTGGAAATCCTGCTGCACCTTATGGGAACCCAGTTGAACCCCGATTCCACGATAATAACACTCACCCAAGCGAGATAGGGAGCGCATATCCCCGGCATTCGCTTGGGCTGCTATCGAGTCGATATCAACCTCTTGTGCTATACAAGAAATCGACACAAATAGCATTTGTACGACACATATTAACTTCTTCATATTCATAAATACATTTAAACTGTTCATTCTTACGCAAGATGCCCTACTCACATATACCCATTCACTATCTTCAATGCTTTTTCGTCATTATGATTCTTTGCATTTTCCATCCAATAGGCCTCTTTTTCTTTATCAATCTGAGTTCCTAAGCCATATCGATAGCATGCTGACAACATGCGCATAGCCTGAGGAATCGGATTAACCAGATTAACAGCAGCCGCATTAAGATACTTAAATGCATCATTATAGTTTTTCTGTTTGTAAAGTTGTTCTCCACAGTAATATTGTGCAATCGCCAAATTATGCTTAGCTGTTGCCCAGAAGCCTGATTGGAAATAAGTCAAATAGCTTATCGCTTTGAAATAATCTTTTTCTGCACCAAGCCCACTGAAATACATCATCCCTATATAGTAGTGGGATTCGGGTGAATTTCGCGGATTCTGTTGTATGTCTTTCTCGAAGAACTGCCTTGCCTTTTGATAATCACGCAGTACTCCAATTCCATAATAATAGCAAAGCCCCAGTTTGCAATCTTTGCGGCTTCGAATGCCTAATACAAAAGAGTCCTTGTCCATCAACTTATAGAGTTTCTTCAACTTCTTATACTTTTCATTGTCAGCGATACCTTTTCGGAGGATTTGTTGGAGACATTCTGCTGCAACATCCTTATATAGCGTTTTCGCATCCACGTTTAGATAATCAGCTTTTTTCATTTGAGGATAATAATCATAGAGATATTTCTCAAAACACGCTATGGCTATAGCTTCCTGTCCCAATCCTAAGTAACAAGCACCTTTCTGAAAAAGATGACTGTCTCCGAAATGGTTATAATAAGACAACGCTTTTTGAAAGTTTTGTTCAATGCCAATGCCGCATAAATACATGTTGCCCATTTTCTCTATAGCTGATTCATTTCCATTTTGAGCAGAACGTTCATACCACTTACGGGCCTCATCTATATTAAACGGTATTCCGTTTGCACTTTCATAACATAAGGCAAGACTGTATTGAGCGTCGGAATCACCCGCCTCAGCCTTTCTCAACATCTCAACACTATACTTTTCTTTAGATGGTTCTCCCACATATTCAGAGAACAACGTCTGCGCATTAGCTGGCATCCAAACTGCTAATGAGATAAGAATTATCATGTATTGTTTTACATTCATTGTACAATGTCTTAAAAACTATCGAATCATTACTTTAGCGCTCCTTTTCCAAGAATTCTTCTTGCGACTTCATCTTTATATTCGGCAGCTCTCTGCAATAGCTCTTCATCCTTTTGTGGATTGACCTCTGTTCCGATTCCATACCTGTAACATGCTGCAAGGAGTCTAAGAGCTGCGTGATACACATACCTATTATTCACACTCTTCGTCAGCAAATCAAAAAGTTCTTTCTCCCTTTCCTTAGTCCGTTGCAACACCTTTCCATCATAGTAGATTTTCGCAAGTGAATACATTGCCCATGAATCATTATCTTCCTCTATCGACCGTCTATACCACTTAATCCCTTCTTGAACATTTCTTTGTGTTCCCAATCCGTATATCAGACAGCGTGCAACATCGTTCTTGGCCTCTGGTATATAGAGGTAATACTCCTCATTGGCAAGTTTGTTATATATTTCAAATGCTTTTGACATATTCCGCTTTACGATGACACCATCTTCATAAGCTTTTGCCAATTCGTAACGAGCCCATCCTCCTCCTCCTTCTACTGCATTCTCCAAACATTCAAATGCTTTTTTATAATTTTTTTGTGTACCAATTCCATTCTTATAGCAATACGACTGATTTCTCAGACTTGTCTCATCATCGTTTTTACAATAAAGTTCAAATGCTTTTGATTCATTTTTCTCAACTCCATACCCATACAGGTAGCAGTCACCAAGAACACTATATAACGTTGTATATATATAGTTGTATTTCTTTTCTCTACCTTCCTTTTCTTTTAGATATATACCCTTATTGCACAACCTTACAACTTCATCATAATCTTTCTTAACACCTTCTCCTTCGTAATACATAGGAGCCAACCATTCTATTGATCCAATATGATTTTTCTCAGCTGCGACCTTCAGCCATTTAGCCGCTTCGCTATAGTCTTGTTTTAATCCATATCCTCCATTATAATAACTTGTGCCCAATTCAAATGCTGCTTCTGCATTTCCTTGATTAGCTGCTTTTTCATACCACGGTAAAGCCTGTTTATACCAATACGAGGCACTGTCACTTTCAATATCTAGTTTGATAGCTTTCTTTCTGAAATACTCTGCCAACCAATACTGCGCATCTGAGTTACCATAGTTCGCCCAGTTTGTAAGTCCCGTCAACGCAGCCTTAGAAGCATCTGCACTCTTACAATAATTTTCAAAAGCTTTCGGAAGATTAGTCTCTACTCCTTTGCCTTTCTCATACATCCATCCTAATAGGTATTTTCCATATTCCTTACTGCTCTTTTTAAAGTATTCTGCCGCTGTCGAATAGTCTTTTGCATGCCCCCCTTTTCCCCAAAAATTATATGCCGCAACTTTATAAGCAGCTTCATCATAATGATTGTCAGCAGCTTTTTTGTACCACTCGTACGCTTGTAACGAATCCTTGGTAATACCCCTTCCATCTTCATAATGAGTAGCTAAATGATATTGAGCATAAGGATGCCCCATTTCAGCAGCTTTCTTTGTATAGACAATAGATGTAGCATAATCCCGAATAACACCTTTACCATTACAATAGCAAAGGCTCAACTGAGAAATTCCTCTCACATCACCATTCTCAGCAGCTTTCTTGTACCACTGAAAAGCTTCTTCATATCTCTTTTGAGCATAGAACTTATCACCTAATTCCGTCTGAGCCTTAGCATCTCCAGCTTTGGCTTTTTGTTCTAATTTCACCATTTCGCTATTTTGGGCATAAGCTGTGAGAAATATTCCCATACAAAAGGCTATAGTTACAAGTCGTTTCATAAGTATTTATCTAAAAAAACTGACATTATGAGTTATTGTTTAAATAATCTATTTCATACCCGCTATCATCATGGCTTTATCGTCCTTATGCTTGGCAGCCTCCTCCATCCAATACTTCTCTTTCTCTGCATCAATCTTAGTGCCTAACCCATACCGATAGCAAGCAGAAAGCATACGCATGGCGTGAGCACTGGGAAGATTTTTGTCAGTTGCCGCCTCATGGAACAACTGAAACGCCTTATTGTAATCTCTCGATACATAATCACCCCTGTAATACATTTCACCAAGAAGTGCTTTACCGAACATATTTCCTGCTTCTGAAGCTTTCAATAAATACTCATACGCCTTCATCAAATCTAGCTGCACCCCATTCCCACGATAGTAGCATTCTCCTAAATTACTTTGAGCAGTAGAAAGTCCCTGATCAGCGGATTTCTGATACCAATAAACAGCCTTAGAATAATCCTTAGAGACACCATGACCGTTATAGTAACACCATCCTAAATTGAATTGCCCTAATGCATTTCCTTGACTAGCGGATTTCTGATACCAGTAAACGGCCTTCGTATAGTCCAGAGAGATGCCATGACCTAAATTATAGCAAACGCCTATATTATTTTGAGCATCTGCATATCCCTGATCGGCAGATTTCTGATACCAATAGACGGCCTTCACATAATCCCGATAAACGCCACGACCTTTTTCGTAGCAAACGCCTAAACAATATTGGGCTGCTGCATATCCCTGATCGGCGGATTTCTGAAACCAATAGACGGCTTTCGAGTAATCCTTATAGTCAGCATGGTTAGCGTAACAACGCCCTAAATTAAATTGAGCTGTTGCAGAGCCTTGATTAGCAGATTTCTCATACCAGTAGATAGCCTTTGAATAATCCTGAGAGATGCCAAGACCGTTTTCATAGCACATACCCAAATTACTTTGAGCTGGTGAATATCCTTGATTTGCAGATTTATGAAACCAGGAGACAGCTTTCGAGTAATCCTGAGAAACGCCATGACCTTTTACATAACATAAGCCTAAATTACTTTGGGCTGCTGCATATCCTTGATAGGCGGCTTTCTGATACCAGTAAACTGCCTTTGAATAATCCTGAGGGACACCGAGACCTTTATCGTAACAATAGCCCAAATCAAATTGGGCATCCTCATTGCCTGCCATAGCTTTGTCCAATAGTGCTTGACTATAATTTTGCGCCATTGTCTTCACACTCAAAACTGAGAACACGGCTGCAAGGATAATTACTATTTTATTCTTGATCTCCATTTCTTTTATCTTTTTATTTCTATTACCGTAATGCACCACCTGCTATCATCATGGCTTTATCGTCCTTATGTTTGGCTGCCTCCTCCAACCAATACTTCTCTTTCTCTGCATCAATCGTTGTACCTAAACCATATCGGTAACAAGCTGAAAGCATTCTCATTGCATGAGCACTGGGAGAGTTCTTATCGGTTGCTGCCTCTTGGAACAGTTCAAAAGCCTTGTTGTAATCTCTCGAAACATAATCGCCTTTATAATACATCTCACCAAGAAGAGCCTTACCGAACGAATAACCCACTTCTGATGCCTTTAAACAATATTTATATGCTTTTTCATAATCTTTATCCTCTTCTTTTCCAGTATAATATTCGCAGATTAAAAACGTTAAAGCTGTGACGTTTCCTTGCATAGCAGATTTATCATACCAATAGATTGCTTTTAAACTATTCTGAGTAACCCCTTCACCAGTATCATAAAGAAGTCCTAGAGCACATTGAGCAACACAGTTATCTTGATTAGCGGATTTCTCATACCAATACAATGCTTTAGAACTATCTTTTGCAACACCAATACCTTTTTGGTAACATCTTCCTAATTTATACTGAGCTTCTGCATTTCCCTGCTCAGCGGATTTCTGATACCAATGTACAGCTTTTGTGTAATCCTGCGAGACTCCTTCACCATTGTAGTAACAAACGCCTAAATTATATTGAGCTACCGCATCTCCCTGATTCGCTTGTGCTGTTAATTGGTTGATATCAACATCTTGAGCAATAGATACAATTGACACGAATAACAATTGCACGAAAAATATTAACTTTTTCATAAAATTCATTCTTTATTCTTATATCAATTTATAGTTAGAGTGCTAAACGAAATCCTGTCCAGGAGTCCCATTCTTCAGGTCCATTATTACCTCGGTCAATAACTAGGAAAACATCCCAGCCATCCCATGGATCTGTTGGCCTCAAATTCCAACACCCCCCACGACGGACTCGGCCTTTTCCTGTAAGAGGACCTGTAGGATTCGTCTGAGATGATGATATATAATCCTTCGTCCAATAATCTTGACAAAATTCCATAACATTCCCTGCCATGTCATAAAGTCCTAACTCATTTGGAGCTTTCAGACCGACTGGCATTGTTCCTATTTCATCAAAAAGAGCATTAAATAGCAAGCCTTCATTTCTTTCGTTTTTCCGATTATATTTATGCCATGCAATTTTATCTAATTTATTTCCTCCAGCATACTTATACCCTTTGCTCTTAATTCCACCACGCGCTGCAAATTCCCATTCCGCCTCTGTTGGTAGACGGAATTTCAAACCTGTTATACGATTCAGTGTTCTAATAAAATTTTGGCAAGCATTCCAACTCACATTCTCTACAGGTCGCTTAGCACCCTTAAAATAAGATGGATTAGTTCCCATTACTGCCTCCCATTCCTCCTGAGTTACCTCATACTTGCCAATGGAAAAGGATGATAACGAGACTTGATGTGCGAGGTACTCATCACCAACCACAATCAATTTTTTTTGCTCCTTAGTTTTTCCCATCATAAAAGTACCACCTTGAACAAAAACCATATTGCTAATAAGATTTTGAATTATGCGATTACGTGCCACCTCATTTTTCACAAAGCTGACTATAGAATCTGTGAATAGTGAAGATTTTGTTGCATTTTTTTGTGCAGAATCTGACTTCACTAATTCTTTAAACTTTAAGGATGAAATATCTGAAATCATCATGGCTCTTTCGTCCTTATGTTTGGCAGCCTCCTCTAACCAATACTTCTCTTTCTCAGCATCGATCATGGTACCTAAACCATATCGGTAACAAGCAGAAAGCATACGCATGGCATGAGCACTGGGAGAGTTTTTGTCAGTTGCTGCAACTTGGAATAGTTCAAAAGCCTTATTATAATCTTTCGACACATAATCGCCCTTGTAATACATTTCACCAAGAAGAGCCTTACCGAACATAATTCCCGCTTCTGACGCTTTCAATATATACTCATACGCCTTCTTCAAATCTTGCTGCACCCCATTCCCACGATAATAGCATTCACCTAAATTACTTTGAGCACCTGCAAATCCCTGATCGGCGGATTTCTGATACCAATAGACAGCCTTCGAGTAATCCTGAGATACGCCATGACCATTATAATAACAATCGCCTAATTGAAATTGTGCAAATTTCTCTTCCTGATCAGCCGCCTTTTGGAACCAAAAGACAGCCTTTGAATAATCCTGGGGGAATCCATTTTCTCCTTCATAATAACTGCAACCTAAACACCACTGTTGCAATGAAAATCCTTGATGTGCCATTACAAAATAATCTGGCTGCGCGTAACCATATGTTGCCACAATGGTTGATATCATTACTGAAATAATCAGTTTTTTCATCGACCTCTAATTTAAAAGTTGGTTCTACTTATGTCTAATGCTACATCAAGGTATCGGAAAATCCATATCCTTTAATCTTTGAATAACTTTTGCTTTTGTAGCAGGATCGGCTTTTTGTGCCCATTGGTATGCTTTCTGATGGTTTTCGTAGGTACGTGCACCATTGACATATTGGAGAGCATTCTTTGCTGCTTCAGCTTGTGTTTCCTCTTTGCTTGCAACTTGCTGCTTTTCCTGTTGCTTAGCAGCTTTCTTTTCTGCAGCTTCTTTCTTCTTGCGTTCCTCTTCCTTCCTCAACTCCTCAGCCCTCTTTTTTGCCTCTTCTTTCGCAATGACATCACTCGTTTCTTTTCCCGGAGAAATAGATTGAGTTTCAGGTGAGGCAGGAGATTCTGGCATTGGTGTTTCGCCGGCTACAGGGGCATTCATTTCAACGATCTTTGCAATAATATCCTTTGCCGCCTTGTCTTCACTATTCTCTGCCAATAACTTATTTGCAAATACACGGGCATTGACCGTATCATTATCATTCAGATAGATTTCAGCTAACGGAAGGAAGGCACGCACAGAGTCTGCATTGGCAAACTTGATAAGCATGGCCTTATCCTTTGTATTGATGGCTTTAGTCAGAAGCTTCGACTGTTTTTCATTCTCGGCACGTTTCGCTTCTATAGACTGACGGATAGCACCTATGGCATAATACCCCCCACATCCCAAAAGAGCTATACCACCTACAATGGCAGCAACCTTTAGCATCTGTCTTCCATTTGCAAGAATTGTGTTTTTCCAATTGTTCAGCATTCGTACGACTACCGATTCCGGTTTCCAGCCTTGTTTAACGACAGCATACACAGTTCCGTTGGCATTGAAGACTTCACGGACAATCATGCCCACTCCATTCTCTTCTGATAAGCCTGGCTCTGAAAAACCTGTCTTCTGTGCTACAACGGACAAAAAGCTGTCTTGCTGCTGAATGACTGCCGAAGAGCTATTGACAGTGAGGGATTCGTCCTTCTGACGATGATGCTGCCCTTGAACGAAAAACTCATACACATCATATCGCTGCCTCAACGTTTCATTGCCACTTTCCTTTTGCTGCTGGTTTGTATAGATAAATGCGCCATACTTAAGATATGTAGAGGTTTCCTCCAGTAAGTCTGTCACTATCTGGTAGGCGGTATTCGGACTTCTCAGTACAAACCACTTCGGCAAATAATACCTATCATCAAATCCTTTAAGGAAGGCAGCAGCAGTCCTCGTGCGGCTCCTGTTATCTTGGCGCATAGCATTCACTATGACATCCCTTGTCTTCTCGCTTACTTTACATTCTATCAGTTTCTTGTTGATGATACTTTCCAATCCATAAGATGCCTGGGCTGGCTTTGTACCAGTAATCAGATGGAAAAGTGTAGCACCTAAGGCATAGACATCCATCTCAAAAGGAATCAACGGAATGTCTGTATATCCCTCCTTATGCCGTCTCTTCCTGTCTTCAAGTATGACTTGCAGTCCTTGATATTGCTCTTGAGGAGAATAACCATGCGACACTCCCATGGAGTTATGGGTAGTAGTCAACTCTCCTTTCTTATTGAAATGAACAGAGATACCAAAGTCGATCAGCACCGGCTCCAATTGCTGCCCTTCTTCATCAAGACGCAGCATGATGTTATCGGGTTTGATGTCACAATGCAACAAGCTGTACTGGCTATGGATAAACTCTACTGCTTCCGCTATGGGACGAATATATGACAACGCTACGCCTTCGGAAAAGCCTTCGCCGTGTTCACGTACCTTGTCCCTCAGATTGCCACCTTCCAGATACTCCATCACATAGTAGGCAGTGCCGTTAGCCTCGAACACCTCGTTCACGTTCACGATGTTCCTGTTGCCACGGCAGATCTTATTCAGACGAACAGCCTCGTCCTTGAAATCCTTCAGCGATTCTTTTACATCCTGCTTGGCAGCAGGTGAAAACTTCATGTGGCAGTTGCCCTCATCACGCCAGCACTGTCCTTTTACAAAAAACTCCTTAATGGCGTACTTATGCACGACGTTGTCACCAGCACGTCGTCCGCTTGCCTGATAAGTGATGCCATAGCCTCCTTGACCGAGTACACGCTTAATGGTGTATTCACCCTCAGAACTCTTAAGAACAGAGCCTTTGGGAAGCACATATTCGTATTTCTTTTCCTCTGCCATAATAAAAACTTTATTTCTCGATTGCCTTAAGCACCGTCATCAGGCGGTCGTTCTTCTTCATGCCGTTCAGCAATTCTATACGTTTCTTCGCATTATTCAAATCAGGCAGACAACCGACTTGCTTCTCATAGCATACGGCAAGATTCTTTGCCGACGCAGGAGTAAGATGCTTTTGCACCTCTGCCTGCAAATACAGCTGGGCAGCCTTCACATAGTCTTGCGGGACACCGTCACCTGTCATATACTTGTCGCCAAGTTTACACTGTGCATAGGCGATACCAGCATCGGAGGCTTTCTGCAACAATTCCAAAGCTTTCTTCTTATCCAGCTTTACACCTGTACCACTTTCATACATAGACGAAAGGTAATAGTTGGCGACGGGACTTTTCTTTGCTGCTTTCTCTAATGCTTTTATTGCTTGCTTCAGATTGCGTTTGTCGTAATTTTTATTAGCTAATACGATGCCGGTCATTGTTTCTCCCTCTGTCACCTTTGCCTTTGACACCTTCTTGAAACAGTCCAGAGCTTGGTCGTAGTTCTTGTTAACATAATACTCTTTCAAGCCTAACAAATACTGCGAGAACGGACCTTCATTGTCTTCTTTCAGCAGAGTATTAAACTCTTTCACATGAGAATTACCAGCCTCGACAAGCCACTGAGTAGCCAGATAATAATCTTGCTCTACACCCTGTCCTTTTAAATAACACAGTCCTAAGAGCCAACGAGAATCAGCGTTTGTTGCCACTGCCTTTTGCAGGTACTCTACCGCCTTCTTGTAGTCTTTGGTAACTCCATTACCCTCATAATAGATTTTACCTAATTGATAGTCAGCAGCAGGAAAGCCTTTTGATGAAGCCTGTTGCATCATTGCAATACCCGTCGGTTTGTCTTGTGCTATACCTGTACCTTGATGTAACAAATAACCATAATAATAGGTAGCGCCTGTAACGCCCTGGTCAGAAGCAGCCTTGAACCATTTTGCAGAAAGGTCAGCCTGCTTATTGTTCAAATAGTAAAGTGCCAACCTATATTGGCTGTCAGCATTTCCAGCCTTGGCAACATTTTCCAAATAGGTTGCAGCCTTCGCCTTGTCCTGCTTTACTCCGATGCCATTCATGTAAAGGTCGTAGAGCAACATGCTACTGAAGGTGCTACCGGTATTCTTGACTATCGCTTCGTGCTGAGAAACAACGATCTTGTTTCCTTTCCGTACTGCAGCCTTATACAGGTTTATTGCCATGACAGAATCTTGTTTTGCACCCCTACCCAATTGGTAACACATCGCCATGTTTGCAATGGCATCAGTATTTCCCTGATCAGCAGACTTAGACCACCACTTCAGAGCGGCACTATAGTCTTGTTGAACATTCTTGCCTGCATAGTACCATGTGCCAAGGGTGTTTTGCGCGATGGCATCACCTGCCGTTGCTTTTTGCGTAAGAACGGCTACTGTATCATTCTTCACTTCTATTGTCGGTTTCTTCGTCTGCTTCTTCTGAGCACAGGCTGAGAAAGGAACCAAAAGAAAAACCGCAACTACCAATATGGAAATTCTTGTTGTTTTCATCTTTGTTATTGTTCTATTATGAAACATTATTTACCTGTAAATATCTTAAAGAACCTTGTCAGGACACCATCTTTCTCTGACGCAGGAATTGATTCTATCTCCTCAATACTCTGCGATGATGGCATTCTATGCGTATCACTACTCGTGTTGCTCATAGGATGAATGTCTGTACTAATACCTTCCACTGCTAACACAGGAATGAGGTATGCAGTATTGTTGTCGGAGCTGTTTTCTGATTTTGTGGCAAGTTCTTTTATTTTCTGTTCGTCAGGAACATCCTGAACAAGCAATTCTACAAGTTGTGCATCAGACATCTGATGCAAGACACCATCGGTGCAAAGCAGAAAATAGTCACCAGCCTTCACATCACTGGTACGCATAACGGTTGCCATGCAACGAGTCTGGTCGTCAGACACAGGCTCCATACAACGGGTGATGACATTGCGCTGTGGATGGGTTTCAGCCTCTTCGGGTGTAATGATGCCGGAATGTACCATCTGATTGACAAGCGAATGGTCATCACTTCGATAGATAATACCTTGAGAAGGACGGATCTGATAGATACGGCTGTCACCTATGTGTACTAACGTAGCACCTTCAGCATGGAATGCAGCAAAGGTCAGTGTTGTCGCCATATCTTCTTGTCCCAGTCTCGCTTTCTTATCAAGGGCATCGTATGCTTTATCCAGGGCATGACTGAAATCGGCATTGGTAAAGTCGCGTGTGAAGTCAAAGTCGCCAAGCGCTTCAGCAAAAGCATGACATACAGTCGCACTTGCCTCTTCACCTTTCTCACTGCCACCTACGCCGTCGCAAACGACAAAGAAACGTTGTCCTGTGTCTGGGCTGTCACAATCAGGCCAACGTGCGTCTTCCTGATTGTCTCGTTGTCCCCGTTGGAGGAAGGAATATGCTTGTCCTAAAATGATGTTCATGATTATTTTTCTTTAAAGGTAAGAACAGTATCTCCTAACTTAATCGTATCTCCGTAGTTCAGAAAAATGCAGTCTCCGACCTGAAGCTGATGACTGTTGACCACGACAGGATTAGCAGCCCTTAGAACTTTCAGATTGAAAGTATAGCCTGAACGGTTCGCATCTTTCTCTACCACTATGGATATAGAACGGCGGCTCATATAATCATCAGCAAAAGAAATGTCGGAAGGATCCATTCCATCTTTTCGCCCAATAATATTCTCGCCAACTTGCAAACTGGCGCTATGCCGTCCGAATAGTCCCCATACCAACCTGCCCTGTTTCTTTTGTATGTTTTTTACTGACATCAAATGGATTGGCTCCGTTGGAGTAGCATCCGTGTTCTTATTCTTTTCAGACTCATCCTTTTGATTGGTTACGACCTTTGCATTATACCCTAACTTTGCATCACAATGAGGACAGGTCTCTATCGTGGCTCCTTTTTTAGATGGTGTCGTATGAATATGATTGCTACAAATGGGACAAATAAGGGTATAGGTCTCACCTACTATGGCTTGGTTCCGGATGATATATGCTTTTCCCTTAACCAATTCTGCCTTGCCTAAAACAGGAAAGGAAGGTATTGCTTCATCAGCTGGGATTTGTGCCGTTTCTATTTTCATCATTTCAATTCTTTTTCTTAATTAGAAATCTGAGCTATCGCTATCATCTTCATCATCACTTTCTTCTCCCTCATCATCTTCTTCATCTTCGTCGTCCCTTTCCTTTTCTTCCTCTCCTTCCTCCTTCTCCTCTTCAATTATTACATCTTTCAATTCATCTAATAGCGTTTGTTCATCTTCTTCAGCATCTTCTATTTCCTTTAACTGAGCTACGAGTGCATCAACATCTGAACTTCCGCCTTCTGGATCAATCTCAGTTTCCATGCCATTTTCTCCTACTGGCTGTCCTTGTTCCTTCATGGCAAGTGAATTGTCTGATTCTGATGAACCTGTATTGATAATGTCTTCTGACGGGTCATCATTGGTATCATCCTGGTCATGTTCAGTTCTTGCCATGTAAGAGCCATTGCTATGTGACATCTCCTCCAAATCGCCGTATTCAAGTTTTGCATTGGCAAGAATCGCCTCGAACGACGTTTCGCCACCATTAGCATTTACAAACGACAGGCTGAATGGCTGTCCGTCAGCAGTGAACAACCCGTCAAAGACTCCATCACCATCGGTATCAGCCAAAACAAATTGTTGACCTGCCAAGTTTGGATCATTAAACTGTACGCTAAAAACATTTACAACATTACCGTTCTCATCCATCATGGTTGAAGGTGATCCGATTTGCATCACAGAAGCCGTAACATTATCTCCGGCATCAACTTCCGTTGAACCTGCTATACGCTGAGCAACCTCGTCGGGGGTATTGTCTGTTTGACCTTGTGAATTACCGCCATTGACATTTGTCGTATTTCCGCTATTATGAGAGTCGATAGGAGTCGGTTCCTGAATGTCTGCATTGGTATTTGAGGGTGCCTGAGGTTGATGCTGTGCACTTTCGTTAGATTGCTGCAGAACATCATCTGTTGCCTTTTCAGCTTGACTCTGACCTTCTTCGTCAGGCTGCTTGGCATCACCAGCTGATGGTTTCAAGTATTGACGTCCCAAGACTACGCCGCCAATACTTCCGACGACCAAACTTCCACCTGCGACAAGCAGTTTGGCAAAATCGTTTCTACCACCTTTTACATTCTCTCCTGTTGATTGTCTTCTTTTTGTTGTGTCCATAATTAGTATATTTTTAATGATTTCTGTTGCAAAAGTAGTTCATAAATAATCCGTTGTCAAGAACTAAAGAAGCTTCTTTGACGAACTCTTCAGGTTATTTGACGAACAGTAAGGTTTTCATGTCGAAATGATTTTACCACTTTGTGATAGTGGTTTCATACAAAGCATTATTACCTACCAACTGCGGATGTTGCTTGTTATTTGTTCTTTTGACAACATCACTATGAACATACTTAAATATCTCCATTAAAGTCACAGAACGGTTCCCGTCATAGTCTGCTTTTCCTCGTAATGCCTTGGTTAGAGCTTGTGTAAAAACGCCATTGTCAACAAGAAACTTTTCCATAGAATATTCCTCAGGACGACAAGCAATACAAAATACAGGTTTCACTCCATTAAAATTGGCTTGGGTGTCCGTAGCATAGCGGGCACTACCGGAATGGCAGGCATCTATAAAGCAAAACACCTTATTTGTACGAGCTTTGGAAAGCTTTTCTGCTAAGTCGGAATACTTATACAGGTTAAAGCCATAACAACAAAAGGCTCCAGGTCCGCCATGACCAGAGAAGAAAAATATGATTTTGTCTTCAGGCTTTGCCAATTTAAGAATAGCATCCAATTTCTTGTTGATATTCTCTTTGGTTACATACTTACTTGTCAGCAAGGCGACAGTAGCATTTTGTCTGTCGAAGACTTGCTTCAGTTCTTGCGCATCTTTGACAGGGAAATTTAAGTTATTTTCACCTGTACCGTAGTTATTTACTCCAGTTAATAAGACATAGGTCTTTTGTGCATGAACGCTAAATGCTACAGAAAGCATCAGCAGAATAGTTATTACTTTTTTCATCATATAATTATTAATTGTTTAAAGTCTGTATTTCAATCAATGTGCATGACATTTCGAACAATAGAGATTCTGTATCTCTTTCGAACTCATCACATGAGAACATTCTGGATTAGGGCATTGATGGAATCGTTCTTGTCTTTCCTTAATCTGATTTTTTTGTTTGTTTACATCATAGAATAATGGGACAACGTAGGCTGCACAGCCCATAAGTCCCATGCGTACAAATGTCATAATACTACTATCATCTTTGATAATCAGAAATGACAAGCCCAATACTAATAAAGCAGCTCCTACACGTACAACGATATTGATAAGACTATTCTTTTTACGTAATTTGTCTTGTTCTGAGTCAAATTCTTCATCACGTTGCCTCATATACATGAGTTCTTCACTGAATTTTCCATACGACAATACCTGCTTGGCATAAAAGCAACAACCTAATGAATTGTCTGCTCCCAAACAGATGAACGTCATAGGTTGAATCGTTATCGCAGATATTTTCCGCAACACGCCAGTATTTTCATCTCTGACAAACGTTCCATTCGTAGATTTTAAGTCTTCCAACGTCCAAATACCATTATCGTCAATCGTTATCTGAGCATGTTGACGACTCACCGAAGAACCTTTTATCTCAAACGGCTGGTTTCCCTGTGTTCCCACTATTATTTTCTTCATGATTTTGCTTTAATATTATGCTTTTAACTATGGCTTCTTTGTAAGGTTTTAGTAACTTCTTTGACAAGTTCAGACGTACTTCCTGGCCGCCTTCACTTGTCAGTACTAACTGTTGGCGTAACAAGTCAATTCTATATAAATAGGCATGGTTGACAATTATACTGCGCCCAAGGCGTACAAATCTTTCACGTTTGCCACTATGAGATTTCAGGATTTCCTCCATTTTACTGATGCCATACGTCAGACTAATCTCACGTTTATTGATAAAAAGAATACGTGAATAATTGCCATCAGCCTGAACAACGGCAATCTGGGTTGTATCAATTGAAACCAACTGATCACGAGTATTAAAGATGATTTGTGCCATAAGTATTAACCAAAGTCAACAAACTTCTCTACACCCCCTGAGTAGTTTTATTTATAAAGTTAAGCTTTTAGGTTTTTACTTATGATACGAAAAAGGCGTAGGTGCTGTTCTTCTGTCCATCCTGGGAACACAGGCTCTCGCATTGCCCAACCCACACAGGATAGACAAC
>AUXO013981953.1_pt1 | contig 16247 bp, 13 predicted proteins | sample 768731 | NCBI WGS metagenome assembly AUXO01 (sample SAMN02715735, study PRJNA202380) | gut metagenome | biome: sheep rumen | host: Ovis aries | place: New Zealand: Palmerston North
GACCTCCAGATTATGAGTCTGTTGCTCTAACCAACTGAGCTACAAGTCCGGGATTTTTGACTATAGTGTCTAAAATCGTGTGCAAAGGTAGTGACTTTTGCGCAAATATCCAAATTTTTTTTGTAAAAAGTAACTAAATAAGACGTAACTTATTGGATGTTTGCTTGTTTTTCTGTAATTTTGCAGTATGAAATCAGAAAAGTCAGATCCAAAGATAGGATTGAATGCTGCTCAGGTCAAGGAAAGCAGATCGCGTTATGGAGAAAATATACTTACTCCCCCTAAGCGCACACCATTGTGGAAACTTTATCTTGAGAAATACGAAGATCCTATTATCAGGATTCTTCTCGTAGCGGCTGCCATCTCTCTCTTGATGGCATTCATTACCGATGAATATGTGGAAACTATTGGTATTATCCTCGCAATATTCTTTGCAACGACCGTCGGTTTCTATTTTGAGCGGGATGCTGCAAAGAAGTTCAGCGTACTTACGGCGATGGGCGAGGAGCAGCCTGTTAAGGTGGTCCGCGACGGCAGGGTGGTTGAGATAGCTCGCCGTGAAGTTGTGGTTGGGGATATTGTCCTGATAGAGACGGGCGACGAGGTGCCTGCCGACGGTAGGCTTCTGCAGTCGGAAGACCTCCAGATCGACGAGTCGTCGCTCACTGGTGAGCCGGTAGCTATAAAGGGAATAGGTCTTCCCGGCGATGAATTGCCTTATCCTCCCGACTGTCTGCTACGCTCAACGATGGTGATGAGCGGTAGCGGACGTATGAGAGTGGAGAAGATAGGCGACTTCACCGAGATAGGTAAGGTGGCAACGCAGTCAGCGGAGATGACGTCAGTGAAGACACCCCTGAACATTCAGTTGGATCGTCTTGCCGGTCTTATCAGCAAGGTTGGAACGACAATAAGCATTGCAGCCTTCGTGCTTTTCCTCGTACATGATATCCTAACCGGTGACATCTGGCATTCTGACGATTATGTAGGGATGGCGACAATTGTTCTGAAATACTTCATGATGTCGGTGACGCTCATTGTGATGGCCGTGCCCGAAGGTCTGCCGATGGCTGTTACGCTCGCTCTTGCCTTGAATATGCGCAGGATGCTGAAGAGCAATAATCTCGTAAGAAAGTTGTCGGCATCAGAGACGATGGGATCTGTAAACATTATCTGTACCGACAAGACCGGAACCCTGACTCAGAACAGCATGACTGTGGTTGACTTTATGGCAGATGGTGACAGAAACACCCTTTTTGATGCTCTGGCATTAAACACTACGGCTTATTATCACGACGGTGAGGGTGTGGGCAATCCTACCGAGATAGCTCTTCTCCGCTGGCTGACAGAACTGGGCGAGGACTATAGTGCCAGGCGTCGGTCGCTGGCGGTTGTTGATCGTCAGCCATTCTCGACAGAGCGCAAATATATGTCAACGACAGTTGAGGTCGGTGGCGTGAAGATGAAGTTTATAAAAGGTGCTCCAGAAATTATCCTCGGTCATTGCGCTATTGGTGAGGAACAGAAGGCGGCCGTCGAGCTGAAACTCAATGAATGGCAGAGCAAGGCCATGCGCACGCTTGCACTTGCCTGTAAAGACGAATCTACCGAGGAATACACCTTCCAGGCTGTTTTTGCCATCAACGATCCTGTGCGTGAAGACGTGCCGCAGGCCGTTGCCAATTGTCGGAAAGCCGGCATAAGGGTTATTATCGTGACTGGCGATACGATGACCACGGCAGCAGAGATAGGCCGGCAGATAGGCATTATCAATGACGGCGACAATCTGGACGAAGTGACAATCAGCGGTGCCGACTTTGAGAGTCTGACTGACGAAGAGGCTAAGCGACGCATCATGCGCCTGAAGGTGATGAGCCGTGCCCGACCGTCTGACAAGCGGCGGCTCGTGGTTTTGCTGCAGCAGTTGGATAATGTGGTGGCAGTCACTGGCGACGGTACCAACGATGCCCCAGCACTTAACCATGCCCATGTAGGCCTCTCGCTTGGCAGCGGAACTGCAGTGGCAAAGAATGCCAGCGACATAACGATTATCGATGATTCTTTTCGCTCGATAGTCAAGGCTGTGATGTGGGGACGTTCGTTGTACAAGAATATCCAGCGGTTTATTTTCTTCCAGCTCGTTGTCAATGTCACAGCATTGCTTCTTGTGCTCGGAGGCTCTGTCATAGGTACGGAGATGCCTCTTACGATAACCCAGATTTTATGGGTTAACCTGATAATGGATACATTCGCTGCAATGGCCCTTGCTTCATTACCGCCATCCTACGATGTGTTGAACGAGAAACCACGCAGTACCGATGCGTTTATTATCAACAGTCAGATGAAATGGGGCATTTGTTTGCTTGGAGGAGTGTTTTTTCTGTTCACGTTCGCATTGCTTTATTATTTCGAGCGCATCCATGGCATCGACCGTTGGGAGCTGACGGTATTCTTTTCCATCTTCGTGATGCTTCAGTGGTGGAATCTCTTCAATGCAAAGGCTCTCGGTTCTAATCATTCGGCCTTCCATAATCTGCATCTTAGTACAGGTTTCTTGTTTGTACTGCTGCTGGTTCTTGTCGGCCAGTGGCTGATTGTTACGTTCGGAGGAGAGATGTTCCGCACGATGCCTTTGTCTGCCGAAACATGGCTTTACATTATTTTAGGAACATCGCCGGTTATGCTGGTCGGCGAGATGTATAGGATGTTACGACGAGTATTCTAATCAGTATTTTGGCGTACTTTCGCAATAAAGGAATAGTCCTGACAGATAACTGACGTCGTTCCGGACGACAGCATTTCCGCGATTTCAGGATTACCGTCGTTCCTGACGACTGCATTTCCGCGATTTCAGGATTCCCGTCGTTCCGAACGACAGCATTTCCACGATATAAGAATTCCCATCGTTCGGAGCGACGGGAATTCTTTAAGTAAAATATCAGAGAAGTATGATTATTTCAGTCTGACACCTCCGTCGGTGAGCCATTGCCTGATCAGCTGCTCATTGGCTTCAGAAGGCATTTGCGTGGTGTTCTGCATTGCTCGGCGCATTACTTCGGCGTCGCCGGTTTGTGGTGTCTCGTTGAGGTATTGGATGAGCGATTTGAAGAACTGCATGATGTCGATGCCCGAGTCGTAAGACATTTCTGCCAGATCCTGCATGGTCAGTCCCACCTTAGCCAGTATCTCGTTGAGTTTCATGGTTAGTTCTATCGGGTCGATGCTGCCACCTTCCTCGCCCGACAGTTCGCCTATCTTGGCAATTATACCATTGATGATGGTACGGCAGTCGATGCCCATAGAGTCAAAGTAGCGTAGTACGGCTACCGGGTCGTTGAGGCTTGTACAGTCGAGTATGGACTGATAGACTGGATTGAGTTTCCCGTCGGTGTACATCTGCGGCCATGCGGCAATGGCTGCAAGGGTCTGTATGTAATATATGAGTGTGGCAGAGAGGTGGCCCATGTTGGTCACCAGGAAGTTGGTCTGCAGACGTGTCTTGCCGGGAATGAGACTGGGCTCGAAGCCGCGGCTCTTGAAGAACGGTATCATGGGACGTGCCGACTGTATAGGTACGTAGTCGTCGCCGCGCGAGTGGAACAGATAGATGCGCTGTGTGCTGTCGGGCGTCCAGTCGTCGTTGGTCATGCTGAAGCTGTCCAGGATGTCCTGTATGCGTTTGCTCTCGGGTGAGTTGAGGTTGCAGAATGTTTCGCTCAGTATCTCGTGGACTTTCTTCTCTCTTCCGATGCTGTCGCAGACGGGCCACGACGAATAAGCTTTCGACAGGATAAGCTCGTCGATACGGTTTGAGATGTAGGGTTGGAACACGTCGGCATAGCTGATGTCATCAAGCTTCTGGATCTCCTTGGTGCATACCATGAGCAGCAGTGGAACGGCATTGTAGGCCGTAGAGTCTATTATGACATATTGGCGATAGGCCTCGCGCACGTCGGAGGGGCCGCCGCCTGAGAAGGTCTTGTCGAAGGAGATACGGTCGGCATATTCACGGTCGCGTAACTTCTGTGCTGCCAGTGCGTCGAAGCCGGCGCTGCTGTAGCCGATGTTGAAGCAGAGAGCTCCGTAGTCAAAACCCTGTGCATCGAGCAGCTCGCGGGCTGCCAGCAGGCCGTCGAGCGAGGAGCGTGCGTTGACGAGACCCTGCAAGAATGCCTGTGGGAATCGCACCGTGGCTCCGAATCCGTAGAAGTCGCTCTCAACGATGATATAGTTGGGATATAGTGGGTTGGCCAAGAGCATGTTCTCCAGTTCGCCGTTGCTTATGGTCGGGGCTTCGTCGCGGTGGAACTTGGTAGAGTGGTTCACCATCAAGATGCCCTCGCTGCAGGCCGTTCCGCTCCATATCTCCTCGGGGATGAGTATAGTGCCGCTCAGGGTGATGGGGTCGCCCCACGGGTCAACGCTGGGATAGACGTAGTTCATCTTCATGATAGGCCGATTAGTGTGAAGATTCACGGGGATGCCGTCAACATTGATGTTGAAACTCAGCGTGTCTGGATAAATGGCAGTTACCACGGCTTCGTCGCTGATTTCTATCATGTCGAGGTCGGCATTCATGGCGGGCAGCTGCTGGCCGTCGTAGGTGGTGACGGTCATTGTGCCGTCGTCGTTGAAGTCGATGGCTGAAAGTTCAGTGCTGGTGAACACCTTCACGGTGCCGTCGGTCAGTGTAATCTTGATGACCTTGGCTTCTGCCGACAGCAGGGTCAGCATGGCAAAAAACAGTAGCGTAATCTTTTTCATGGCAGTTTATTTCTTGATGGTTTTGCGCACTTTGTTTCCTTCTCTCACTACATAAACGCCCTTCTTGGTGTCACGCCCCGGCTGCACGTTCCGGCCGTCGATGGCATACCATCTGCTTTGTGTCGCCAGTTGTGCCGATTTCGTTTCTGTGATACCTGTGACATACTGTTTTCCTCTGACTGTAATCTGTTTCACGGCCTCACTCTTGGTGCCGTCATTAAATGTCACCGTAACCTGTTCGCGGTCAAAGGTGATGCTCCTTACTTTCTTTCCGCTTTCGTCCACCTGTGCCTGTATGCCCAGAAAGCATACGGTCAGCAGGGAGGACAATAGGAATAGTCTTCTCTTGTTCATTTTACTTGGTTTAATAATAAAAATTTTGTCTGATGGATTTAAAATAAAGGTACTTGAGAGTTGTATATGTTTTTTCGACTGCAAAGGTAGTAATTTTTGGGGGATTATCCAAATTTTCTTTGTCCTTGTGTGTAAAAAGTAGTTAATATGATGCAACTTATTGGCTATTTGTTTGTTTTTCTGTAATTTTGCAGCTTTAAACCGGATGAAAAGAAAGTTTCGACGTTTATGCAAATAATACATCTTGATGACGCCACCTGTCTGCAACAGTCATGCGTAGCCACGATAGGAATGTTCGACGGCGTTCATCGTGGCCATCAGTATCTGCTGAACCGCATTGTCGGTGAGGCGGCAAAAGAGCACTTGAAGTCGATGGTTATCACCTTCGACCGCCATCCCCGTCAGGTGCTTCATAGCGACTACCAGCCGCAGATGCTCAACACCTTTGATGAGAAACTGTCGAGGTTGTCGTTGATGGATATTGACTTTTGTGTCATACTGCCCTTTAGCGAGACGATGGCAGCCCTTTCGGCTCGAGGGTTTATGGCTGATGTGCTGAAAAGACAGTTGTCGGTCGCCACGCTATATATGGGTTATGACAATCATTTCGGCCATAACCGCAATGAAGGTTTCGAAAATTATGTGGAATACGGTCGTGAGCTTGGCATTAGTGTTCTTCGGTCTGATGCCCTCACCACTGGCGATACGCGTTATGCCGTCAGCAGCAGCGTCATAAGAAAGCAGCTCCAGGCAGGTGATGTGGTCAACGCCGCATCATGTCTCGGCTACGCTTACACCCTCTGCGGCACTGTTGTCCATGGCGAACAGATAGGCGGGCGCATAGGTTTCCCTACTGCAAATCTCCGGCTTCTCGACGATAGCAAGCTGATACCCTTGCCAGGCGTTTACGCCGTTCAGGTCAGGATCGGGAATGGAGGTGTGCTTTATCCTGCAATGATGAATATCGGGACGCGTCCTACGTTCAATGGTCACAAAGTGACGCTGGAGGTAAATATCTTTGATTTCAACGGCAATATCTATGGTGAGAATCTGACGGTGACGTTCTGTCGTCGCCTTCGTGATGAGCAGAGGTTTGACAGTGAGGAGGCTCTTGCAGAACAGTTGAGAGCCGACAGGGAAGAGATAAAGAAAATGTATAGTATAAAAGATTAGACCGATGAAGAGTACTATTTTAGACGTAATAACCTATGTGCTTGTTTTTGTGGCGATACAGTTGCTTGTTGGCTTTGGGTTCGACCGTTTATGGCCGTTAATAACCGATTCTCAGGATGTCACTGTGGCAAAGATGGTGATAACAACCGGCACGGCGAATATCCTCACAATTGCAGTCTTTCTTCTGGCTCGTTGGACTCGCGTATCGCGCAACTACATTATTACGCGCCCGTGGATTACGCTTTTCTGGTGTGTCATAGCGGCTGTCGGAGTGATTATCCCGTCGGCATGGATTCAAGAGCAGATGCCCGAGCTGCCGAATATCGTTGAGACGGAGTTACAGATGATTATCAACAACCGCTGGGGTTACGTTGCCGTTGCGCTTCTTGCACCGGTAGCCGAGGAAATGGTGTTCCGTGGAGCTATTCTTCGCACTCTTCTTGACGGCATGAACAATCGTTGGGGCGCAATCGCTGTCTCGGCAGCTCTCTTTGCGCTCGTTCACGCTAATCCTGCACAAATGCCCCATGCTTTCGCCATGGGCTGGCTTCTCGGATGGATGTACTATCGCACAGGAAGCATTGTGCCGGCTGTTGCCTTCCACTGGATAAACAACAGCATTGCATTTATAGTTGCCCGAGCCTATCCCGATCCGGCAATCAAGCTTGCCGATGTTTTCGGTTCCGATGCCAGGGTATATATGGCACTTTGCTTCTCTTTGCTGATATTTCTACCTGCACTATACCAATTGAATATGTGGATGCGGAGAGGGTAGCCGTATGAAAAAAGGGGGATGCAAGTCTGCATCCCCCTTTTCTGATCGCTTCACAGCGTCAAATGTGTTTTACTAAACATGATTTAATTATAGAGAAAGCATAGAAAATAATCTTATTCAGTACTTCACTTGTTCCGAGTTGATGTTTCTCAGCATAGAGTCAACCTCGGCTTTTGTGGGATTTGCCATTTCTGCCGAATCCATTCTTACGGGCTGTGCGCCCTCGCTCATAAGGAACAATGTGTCTTTCGACTTGTCCTGAGCGGTCACCGTGCCTACATTCTCCTCGCTGGTGCTTCCGCCCATTGAGCGTTGCATGGCATTGCCCAGTGTCAGGAAGATTGCGATTACCGCTGCGGCTTTAAACAGAGGCATCAGTCGGCTTGTCATCTTGATTTCGCGTGCTTTGACGGTCTTTGGCTCGTCAATCATTTCGAGAATCTTCTCGTCAAAATCGTCTCCAAGTACATCCTCCTTGCATTCTGTTGCCTGATATGCGAACAGCTCGCGGTATTTCAGCAGCTCGGCAGGAATATCCTTCTGTGAGAAGAATGCACGCAGTATCTTTTCCTCCTCAAGTGAGGTCTCGCACTGCCAATAGTGCTCCAAGAGCTGTTCGATGTACTTATAGTCCATATTGTTCTGATTCAATGTATTTCTTCTTTATTGTTTGCCGTGCCCTGAAGATGTTTATTTTCACTTGCTCTTCGCTGATAGCGAGTATCTTGGCTATTTCCTTGTAGCTCTTTCCCTCAAAGTCTCTCAGCTGCATCACGCTGCGCTGTTTTTCCGGGAGACTGTCGATCAGCCGTCTTACGAGTGCTATGTGGTCGCGTTGCACTGCCTGTTCCTCAGGGTTGGATGAATAGCTGTTGTCGGCGCTGTCGTGTCCTTGCTCTTCGAGTGTGACATTTTGGTTGTCTTTCCGCCGCAGTCTGTCGAGTGCGAGATTCCGGCATATTGTCAGACAGAGGGCTTCTATCGAGTCTATCGTGTCCCAGCTGTCGCGCCTGTTCCAGATTTTTATCATTGTCTCCTGAACCACATCTTCTGCTTCCTGATGGCTGAGAGTGATGCGTAGTGCAAGCCTGTAGAGCTGGTTTTTCAGCGGCAGCACGTCGGTTCGGAAACTGATTTTTTTCATCCTCACTGTATTAATGACGAATGTGGCGTGTGAAAGTTACAGGAAAAGCAAATTTTTTTTTTGAATCATCCAGTCAGCCTTTTGTTATTACCGTACCATGGTTGCCGTCGATGGCTGTTGCGAGTGTTATTATTACGCGTTTCACACCGGCATTTACGGCTGCCAGCGCGTTTTCAATCTTTGGAATCATTCCTCCGCTGATTGTGCCGTCAGCTTTCAGCGATTCGAAAGAGTCTTGTGTAATAACGGGAATGAGCGTCGAGTCGTCGTCGGGATTGCGCATGACACCCTGTTTCTCAAAACTGTAGATTAGCGTAACGTCGTAGAACGCCGAAAGGGCCTTGGCGGTCTCCGAGGCAATGGTGTCGGCATTGGTGTTTAATATGTTGCCTTTGCCGTCGTGAGTCAGTGGAGCCATGACGGGTGTAATGCCTGCTTCGATAAGCGTGTGCAGGGCGTTGCCGTCGGCAGAGTCAACATCACCTACGAATCCGAAGTCGATGCCGTCTTTTATGGGGCGTTTGTGGCTTCGTATCACGTTGATGTCTGCTCCGGTCAGTCCGAGAGCATTTACGCCGATTGCCTGTAGTTGTGCAACGAGGGTTTTGTTGACAAGTCCTCCATAGACCATCGTAACCACCTCAAGCATGTTGCTGTCGGTGATGCGGCGTCCGCCCACCATCTTGCTTTCAATGCCGAGCTTGGAGGCAATCTGGGTGGCTCTCCTTCCGCCTCCGTGAATGAGCGCTTTCCTTCCTTCGATGGCAGCAAAGTCGTTTAACAGGCGCGACAGCTGCTGATTGTCCTCGACGACAGCCCCACCTACTTTGACAACAGTGATTTTCTCTTTCATAAATTACTCTAAATAAGTGTATCCATAAAGTCCGGAACGATAGTTTGAGAGGAATTCCTTGCCCTCTTCAAGAGTAATCTTTCCTTGCTTGACGCTTTTTGTCACCCAGATTTCGAGCTGGCGTACGAGTTTTTTGGGGTCGTACTGTACATAGTCGAGCACCTCTGCCACCGTCTCGCCGTCGAACACTTGGTCGATGTTGTAATGCCCGTCCTTGACGCTGATGTGTACGGCATTGGTATCTCCGAAGAGATTATGCATGTCGCCCAAAATCTCCTGGTATGCACCTACAAGAAAAACTCCGAGATAGTATTTCTCGTTTTTCTTCAGTGGGTGTACCGGCAGTATGTGCGAGTTGTTGCGGTTGCTTACGAAGTTGGCTATCTTTCCGTCAGAGTCGCATGTGATGTCCTGCAATGTTGCGCTGCGAGTCGGTCGCTCGTTCAGCCGCTGTATCGGCATGATAGGAAACAGCTGGTCGATGGCCCACGAGTCGGGCAGACTTTGGAAAAGCGAGAAATTGCAGAAATACTTGTCGGCAAGCAGCTTGTCGATGTTCATCAGCTCTTCGGGGACGTGCTTGAGATTCTTTGTCAGTATGTTTATCTCGTGGCATACGCTCCAGTATATTGCTTCTACGGCCGCGCGCGTCTTGAGGTCAACGATGCCATGCGAAAAGAGATCGAGCACCTCCTCGCGTATCTGCTCAGCGTCGTGCCAGTCTTCAAGAACGTTACGGGGAGTGAGATTGTCCCATATCTCGTAAAGGTCTTTCACCAGCTGGTGAGCGTTATCGTCGGGCTCAAATTCCTCTGGCATTTCCGGAAGCGATGCTGTTTCGAGCACGTCGATGACGAGCACTGAGTGATGGGCTGCAAGCGAGCGTCCGCTTTCAGTGATGATATTGGGGTGGGGAAGTGAATTCCGGTTGGCTGCATCTACGAAGGTATAAATACAGTCGTTTACGTATTCCTGGATGCTGTAGTTTACGGAACTCTCGCTCGATGGCGAGCGTGTGCCGTCGTAGTCAACGCCAAGTCCGCCGCCGCAGTCAACAAAATCCACATTGTATCCCATCTTGTGAAGTTGGATATAGAACTGTGAAGCCTCGCGCAGTGCTGTCTGTATGCGGCGTATCTTTGTAATCTGGCTGCCGATGTGGAAATGTATCAGCTTCAGGCAGTCTTTCATGCCTATCTTGTCAAGCTTGTCGAGGGCCTGGAGAAGTTCAGAGCTTGTCAGTCCGAACTTCGAGGCATCGCCTCCGCTTTCCTCCCATTTGCCGCTGCCGCTGCTTGCCAGTTTGATGCGAATACCGAGGTTCGGGCGGATGTTCATCTTCTTTGCCATCTGGGCAATGACGTCAAGCTCGTTAAGCTTCTCCACTACAATGAATATCCTCTTGCCCATCTTCTGAGCCAAGAGTGCAAGCTCGATGTAGCTTTCGTCTTTGTAGCCGTTGCACACAATGAGCGAATCGCTTTGGCACTGCACGGCAATGACTGCGTGCAGTTCAGGCTTCGAGCCTGCTTCCAGCCCGAGGTTGAATTTGCGTCCGTGCGAGATGATTTCTTCCACGACGGGCTGCATCTGGTTCACTTTTATAGGATAGATAATGAAGTTCTCGCCGTGATAGTTGTATTCTTCGGCAGCCTTCTTGAAGCAGCTGCTGGTCTTTTCAATGCGATTGTCGAGGATGTCGGGGAAACGCAGAAGAACGGGTGAAGTCACGTCGCGTAGCGACAGCTCGTCCATAATCTCCTTGATGTCAATCTGGGTGCCGTCCTTGCATGGTGTGACATATACATTGCCATTGTCGTTGACACCGAAATATGACGTTCCCCAGCCGTTGATGTTGTATAGTTCCTTGGAATCGTCGATAGTCCATTTTTTCATAATTCAAGCATGTCTTTTAGTTTGGTAATTGTGATTTTGATTTTGTCGTAGCTGTCCATGAGGTTCACGTCGAGGGTGTATGCTGCCTGCGAGTAGAACTTTTCACGCTGTGCCAGCTGCTCGGTGATGAATTGTATCAGTTCATCGTGGGTTTTGTTCTTCAGCAGCGGACGGTCGCCTTTGCCCATGAGCAGATGTTTGTAAAGTACGTCGGGAGATGCCTTCAGATATACCACGGGTCCCTGTCCGTTCATGTATTCCATGTTGTCGAAGAAACATGGCGTGCCGCCTCCGCAGCTCAGTATGATGTTCTCAAACTCTGCTACCTCATGGAGCATGTTGCGTTCAATCTCTCGGAACCCGCTTTCGCCCTTCTCTGCAAAAATCTGCGACACGGTCTTTCTCATGCGGCTCTCTATGTACCAGTCGAGGTCGTAGAACATCATGCCGAGCTCTTTGCCGAGGGCTTTGCCCACAGTGGTTTTGCCGGCACCCATATAGCCAATGAGAATAATGCGCGACGTTTTTAAACCTTCTGTCATTTGTTGCCGTTGACTATGTTCATGCATTCCTCGTATGTCAGTTCCTCAGCGCGTTGATGCATGGCTTTCGGCATGCGGTAGTTCTTGCCGTCGTAGGCGATATACGGACCGTAGCGTCCGTTGATGATTTCGAGTTTGGGGTCTTCTTCGAATATTTTCATGTGTCGTTTCTCTTCTTGCCTGCGCTTTTCGTCGATGAGTGCTATGGCAGTGTCGAGGTCTATCGTCATCGGGTCGTCGTCTTTAGGCAGCGATGTGTATTTCTTGTTGTGCAAGATATAGGGTCCGAACCGTCCTGCTCCGATTTTTACCACGTGTCCCTCGTATGTTCCGATTTCTCTTGGCAGCTTGAACAGCTCGAGAGCCTCTTCGAGCGTTATCGTCTCCATGCTCTTGTCTTTTGGAAGCTGTGCAAAGCGGGGTTTGTCCTTGTCGCCGGCTGCTCCTATCTGCACTACCGGCCCGAAGCGTCCTATCTTCACGAATACCGGTTTTCCCGTCTTCGGATCATTGCCGATGTTGCGTTCGCCTGCCTTATGCTCAGAGTGGGTGTTCATTGTCTTTTCCACCGTAGGCTCAAACTTCTTGTAGAAGTCGTGGAGCATTGTTTCCCACTTCTCCTTGCCGTCGGCAATCTTGTCGAAGTCTTGTTCAACCTTTGCCGTAAAGTTGTAGTCCATGATGGTAGGGAAGTATTCCATCAGGAAGTCATTGACCACAATACCCACGTCAGAGGGCAGCAGTTTTCCCTTCTCTGAGCCATAGGTTTCTGTGCGTGTCTTTTCGTTTATGAGCTTGCCTTTCAGCGAATATATTCTGTATTCTCTCTCCTCACCTTTGTTGTCGCCTTTCTGCACATATTCGCGTTGCTGTATGGTGCTGATGGTAGGAGCGTAAGTTGACGGTCGGCCGATTCCGAGTTCTTCCAGCTTGTGTACAAGCGATGCCTCAGTATATCTCTGCGGACCCTGGCTGAAGCGTTCCGTGGCAATGATTTCGCGGCGCGTGAGTTCCATGCCCTTGCTCATCGGTGGCAGAAGGCGTCCTGTTGTCTCGTCGTCGCTGTTGTCGTCGTCCGACGACTCCCTATATACCTTGATGAAACCATCGAATTTCACTACTTCGCCCTGGGCAATGAATTGATGCTCGGTTGCACCGTCTGTGCTCTCCACGTTGATGTTGACAGTGGTCTTTTCCATCTCGGCGTCGGACATCTGTGAGGCTAATGTGCGCTTCCATATCAGGTCGTAGAGACGCTTCTCCTGTGAGCTGCCCTCTATATCGTGCTGGCTCATATCGGTGGGGCGGATTGCCTCGTGGGCTTCTTGTGCTCCCTTTGCGCTTGTGTGATACTGGCGTGGCTTGCTGTATTTTTCTCCGTACAGGCGTGTAATCTCTTCTTTGCTTGCGTTGACACACAGCGACGACAGGTTTACTGAGTCGGTACGCATGTATGTGATGCGTCCGTTTTCGTATAGACGCTGGGCTACCATCATTGTCTGGCTGACGGTGAATCCGAGCTTGCGTGCCGCCTCCTGCTGCATGGTGCTGGTGGTGAAAGGGGGAGCTGGTGTGCGCTTCAATGGCTTCTTCACAACAGAATCAACCGTAAACGTAGCTTCCTTGCAGGTTTCCATGAATTGCAGCATCTCGTCTTTGTTGCTGAAGCGCTTGCCGAGTTCTGCCTTTACTTCAGATGCTGAGCCGTCGGCATTGGTAATAGCGAGGATTGCGTTGACACGATAGTATTTCTCGACTTTGAATCCCTGGATTTCGCGTTCGCGCTCTACTATCAGTCTTACGGCTACACTTTGCACTCGTCCGGCTGAGAGTGCAGGCTTCACCTTACGCCAGAGCACAGGCGAGAGCTTGAATCCTACGATGCGGTCAAGCACGCGACGTGCCTGCTGCGCGTTCACGAGGTTCATATCTATATGGCGAGGATGCCGGATGGCTTCGAGAATTGCAGGTTTGGTAATCTCGTGGAATACTATTCGGTTGGTGTTGGTCTCGTCGAGTCCAAGCACTTCGCACAGATGCCATGAGATGGCTTCTCCCTCGCGGTCTTCATCGGATGCGAGCCAGATCTTTTCTGCCTTCTTGGCATTGGAACGCAGCTCCTTCACCACTTTTTCTTTTTCCTCGGGAATTTCATACAGTGGCTCTAAAGTATCGTTGTCAATGCTCAATTCCTTTTTTTTCAAGTCGCGGATGTGACCGTAGCTAGACATCACTTTGTATTCGCTTCCGAGAAACTTTTCAATGGTCTTTGCCTTTGCCGGAGACTCGACAATAACTAAATTTTTTTGCATGTTATTTTTGTAATTTCTGTTATTTGGGCTGCAAAAGTACGCAAAAAGTTTGCTTCTACATTATATAATAGTGGAGTTTTCACAATCTTTAACTATCTGTGAGCGGACGGAAATCCACTTTTCCATTCCTTGTTAAGTTGTATATTAGAAAAAAAGTGTAATTTTGCAGCAAGTTTTTTTTAATATAATGACAATGATAAAGAGAATTATTTGTATTGTTATGTGTATGTCGTTAGTGGCTGTTGCCAATGCGAAGGGTGAGACTTTTTATTTGTGGCAGGGAAACCCGAGAGTTGCGAGCAGCGATGTGAAGGACACAGCCAAGGTTACAGTGTTCCTGCCGAGCGAGAAGAAAGCCACAGGCCGTGCTGTCGTTGTTTGTCCGGGTGGAGGCTACTCCCATTTGGCCATGGCTCATGAAGGCTATGACTGGGCGCCATTTTTCAATCAGATGGGAATAGCGGTGATTGTCTTGAAATATCGTATGCCTCACGGCAATCTTAACGTTCCCGTCTCTGATGCTGAGGAGGCAATACGTTTTGTTCGCCGTAATGCAGAAAAATGGCGGATTAATCGGAATGATATTGGCATTATGGGGTCGTCGGCAGGTGGACATCTTGCCTCTACTATAGCCACTCATTCCACGGGCGATGCTGCAGTGAATTTTCAGATTCTTTTCTATCCTGTGATTACTATGGATCCGGGATATACCCACAAGGGTTCACACGATAATTTCTTGGGCAAGGATGCTAAGAAAACTGCTGAGCATGAATTCAGCAACGAGGCTCAAGTGAACCGCAATACGCCGAAGGCATTCATTGCCTTGAGCGACGACGATCGTACCGTGCCTCCCATCAACGGTGTGAACTACTATCTATCTTGCTGTAAGTACGACGTGTCAGCTTCGCTGCATGTATATCGCAGCGGCGGTCATGGATGGGGCATCCGTTCCAATTTCGAATATCACTTGGAAATGCTCCAGGAGTTGCGGGCATGGCTTCGTAGCTTCTGATAGAGCCATTAAGGCATTGTCCTATAGTAGCCGTCTTATCGCATCGTCAACATTCTTGACCTGCGATGAGCGGCTGACTAATGAGTTGCTCTTGTCGATTAGGAAATATTCCGGCACACTCTTGATGTTATATGAACGTATGTAGCGCGTCTGCAGTCCGTCGGCATCGCGTACACTGATCCAGGGCAGAGCCTTTGTCTGCTGTTTCCAGAAATGTTCGTCGTCGTCGAGCGACACCTGGAAAATCTCCAGTCCCTGGCTGTGGTATTTATTGTAAAGCTCGCGCAGCATTAAGATGCGAGCCGGCGACTCTTCCATGGCAAAGAGATGGAAGTCGAGTAGCACCACCTTGCCTTTCAGTTCCGACAACTTCCTTATGTTGCCATTGTTGTCTTCGAGCACAATGTCGATTATTCCCGACGTGGATATTTTGCTGGCGTCGATTGTCCGGCTGTTGTTGCTTTCCACTATTCGCTTGTTCTTCATTTCCTCAATAGCGATGTTGTGCAGGTTCTGAGCTCTCAGACTGCCTGCATGATAAGAGTCCCAGGCTGTGGCAACAGCAGCAAACGTGCGTATGTCGGTGACATCAGCACGAGGGTTGAAGATGAGCCAGTCGCCCAGTGTCTGGAACAGTGCGAAATAGCTTGACGATGCACGTGGGTCTTTATAGATGAAGTTTCTGGTCACTTGTGTCTTGTAGGCTTTCAGCATCCTGTTAAGGCTGTCTATCACTTCGTCGCGGCTCAGTTCAATGTTCTTTTCCAAAGCTATTGCTGCCTGCTCAAGTCCGATCTGCATCAGGGAGAGCTGCTTTATGCGCTCGCAGTTGTCGGATCCGAGCACATCATAGTTAGTGGCCATCGTGGGATATTTGGCATTGACAGTAACAGTCTCTGTAGAGTCGATGCTGATGTTGATTATCTGTGTGCCTATCCTCAGGCGGAAAAACTCAGGCGCCTCGGGGCGTTCGCCGCTGAACGCGAACTTACCGTCTCTGCTGAGTTTCAGAGAATCAATGGTCTCAGGACCGTTCAGACTTAAATTCTCAAAGTAAAGTATAGAGTCGGTGGCCTCGGCTATCGTGCCCTCAACGTGATATCTGTCGCTGCTACATGACGTGGATAGAATTGCTAAGCATAATGTGCTGGCAATGAGTGAAAATTTCTTCATATTTCAGTATTTTTTTCCGTTTGGTCTGCAAAATTACACCTTTTTTCATAAAAAACGAAAAAATATTGGCGTTTATTCGTTTATTCTCCCTAATTTAGTTAACTTTGCAACGTTTTTTGCGAAATTGACCTAAATCAATTCGCCTATTTTTATTTTTAGATGTTTTTTTAACAAGATGAACGTAATTACAAAAACCCTTCAATTGGCTGATGGAAGAACCATCACCATTGAAACCGGGAAAGTGGCAAA
>AUXO014305220.1_pt1 | contig 16245 bp, 12 predicted proteins | sample 768731 | NCBI WGS metagenome assembly AUXO01 (sample SAMN02715735, study PRJNA202380) | gut metagenome | biome: sheep rumen | host: Ovis aries | place: New Zealand: Palmerston North
CCGCTTACACGCAGGCCGGTGGCAACGTGCTGGTGACCGGTGCCTATGTGGCCACTGATATTTGGGACAAGCCCGAACCCGTGCAAGCCGACATCGACTTCGCCCGCCAGGTGCTGGGCTATGAGTATGTGGACGGCCGCGCCACGCTCAAGGGGCAGGTCTACACTGTGCCCAGCCTGGGTGCAAAAGTCCCCGACGGCAAAACCTATGACTTCTATAACGAGCTGAATGGAAAATTCTACGCCGCCGAGTCGCCCGATGCCATCCGCGCCTCCGACAGCCAGGGTGCCACCATCATGCGTTACAGCGAGAACAACATCCCTGCAGGCATTGCCAGCGACCGCGGCGGTTATCGCACAGTGGTGATGGGATTCCCGTTTGAAACCATCAAGAGCAGCGACCAGCGCCACGCTCTGATGGCCGACATTATGAAATATCTGGATAACAAGTGATTCCCCTTCATCAAGAAACCCTTACGACATGACCTACGCCGATGAAAATACTCATGTGGTGTGCTGGACGCGCCCCATGGTGCCTCTCAGGGCTGATGCCACCGATTTGCCGTGTGAAATATGCCCGGCCGAAGGTTTTGACCCTGCAGTGTTACCCACCTGGCGGCCTTTGTGCCAGGAGGGAGAGTTTACGCTGGTGGCGATGCGCGCCGTGCCCATTGAAATGGGTTACAAGGCGTTGCAACGCATGGTCGCCATAGCACGCGACACCGGTGCCGTGATGGTCTACAGTGACCATTACGTGCGGCAGGAACAAGGTGGTGCTTTGCGCCGCTTCCCGCTCATTGACTATCAAGCCGGCTCGCTGCGTGACGACTTCGACTTCGGTGCGCTGGTGATGTTTCGCACCGATGCTTTACGAGAAGCCCTGAATGAACTGGCCGACGACATGGCCGACGGCCGCGACCTGGAGCTCCGCCGCATTGATTACGGAGCCTTCTATGGCCTGCGATTAGCCCTGTCGCGCATGGGTGAACTGGTGCATGTGCCAGAAGCGTTGTACACCACCGTGCAGCCGCCCCTGCGCCCCAGCGGCGACCGCATCTATGACTATCAGGCCGCCTCGTCGGCTCCGGCCCAGCGCGAGATGGAAGCGTTGTGCACATGGCACCTGAAGCGCATCGGCGCCTACCTGCCTGCCGGGCAGTACACCGACGTGGACGTGACTTGTCACGACTTTGCCGTGGAGTGCACGGTGGTGATTCCCGTGCTGAACCGCGCCCGTGTCATCGGCGATGCCATCGAGAGCGTGCTGAGCCAGCAGGCCCCCTTCGATTTCAACCTGATTGTGGTTGACAACCACTCCACCGACGGCACCACCGAGGTTATCGACCGCTATGCCGCCCACCCCCGCTTGATTCACATCGTCCCCGACCGCGACGACCTGGGTATCGGTGGATGCTGGAACAAGGCCATCTATGATGCCCGCTGCGGACGGTTTGCCATCGGGCTCGACAGCGACGACCTCTTTGCCACGCCCTATGCGCTGCGCACGATGGTGGAGAAATTCTACGAGACTCGCGCCGCCATGGTGGTGGGGAGCTACAAGACGGTCGACGAGCACCTGCATGAGGTGGCACCCGGCGTAATTGCCCATCGCGAGTGGACCGATGCCAATGGCCGAAACAACCTGCTGCATGTGAACGGCATCGGAGGGCCTCGCGCCTTCTATACTCCGCTTTACCGCTCCATTTGCCTGCCCGGCTCAAGCTACGGCGAGGATTACGGCATGGCGCTGATGGTGTCGCGTCATTATCGTGTGGGGCGCGTGTGGGACGTGATGACGCTGGCCCGCCGCTGGAACGACAACACCGACTCCGACCTCGACATCAACCGTGAGAATGCCAATAATTTTTATAAAGACCGGTTGCGCACCTGGGAGGTGATGGCCCGCATGCAAATGAACAGCAGCCGATATACAGAATAATCATTAAAACAAATTCATAAAACATCAAATTATGCAAAGAATTGATTGCTTCATTCCGTTTGCCACCGCCGAGCAGGCAGCGCAAACAATCGCTCATCTCAAAGAGAACGAACTGGTGAAAAACATCTTCTTGCTGGCTGCGCCCGGCGTGGAGGCTCAAGTGGAGGGCTGCTACACCCTCCATGTGAAGAATCTCACAGCCAGCGCCACCATTCAGGCCATAGCAGGCCATGCCAGTGCCGATTATGTGATGCTCTACACCAAGTACGACACTCTCAAGTTTGGACCCTTTGCTATCGAGCGTTTTGTCAAGCTTGCCGACGACACACAGGCCGGAATGCTCTATGCCGACCACTATAACGTGACCGAGAAGGGTGCCGACAAGGCTCCCGTGATTGACTATCAGCAGGGCTCGCTGCGCGACGACTTCGACTTCGGCAGCGTGTTGTTCTTCTGTGGCTGCTGCTTCAAGAAGGCCGCACAGGCCATGAAAGCCGACTATGAGTTTGCCGGACTTTACGACCTGCGCCTCAAGTTGTCGCAATTTGCGCAAATCGTGCACATCAACGAGTTTCTTTACAGTGATGTGGAACTCGACACCCGCAAGAGCGGCGAGAAAATCTTCGACTATGTGGACCCGCGCAACCGCGGCCGGCAGATTGAGATGGAGCAAGCCTGCACCGAGCATCTGAAGGAAGTGGGCGGCTATCTGGCTCCCGAGAAAGAGGTCGACGGCAAGCTGGTTCCCAACTTCAAGCACATCGAGTTCAATCAGGGCGAGTTTGAGGTGGAGGCCACGGTGATGATTCCCGTGCGCAACCGCATCCGCACCATCCGCGACGCCATCGGCAGCGTGCTCAAGCAGAAGACCAATTTCAAGTTCAACCTCATGGTGGTGGACAACTTCTCGACCGACGGCACCCGCGAGGCCATCGATGAGTACAAGGACGACCCGCGCCTGATTCACATCATCGCCGACTATTACGACATGGGCATCGGTGGCTACTGGAACCTGGCCGCTCACCATGAGCAGGCAGGCAAGTTCATCGTTCAGCTCGACAGCGACGACATGTACAAAGACGAGAATACGCTCCAGACGATGGTCAATGCCTTCTATGAGCAGAATGTGGCCATGGTGGTGGGCACCTATCTGATGACCGACATCGACTGCAACCCCATTCCGCCGGGCGTGATTGACCACAAGGAATGGACCCCTGAAAACGGACGTAACAACGCCTTGCGTATCAACGGCCTGGGAGCTCCGCGCGCATTCTACACCCCGGTGCTGCGCGATGTCAAGATTCCTAACACCAGCTACGGCGAGGACTATGCCCTGGGATTGAACATCTCGCGCGTCTACCAGATTGGGCGCGTCTATGAGCCGGTGTACCTGTGCCGCCGCTGGGACGACAACAGCGATGCCAGCCTCGATGTGGAAAAAATGAACCGCAACAACCTGTACAAAGATCGCATCCGCACCTGGGAGTTGCAGGCGCGTATCGCTCTGAACAAGAAATAATCACATCCTTCTCCGCCTCACTTCATGGCCGAAAATCTTTCCATAGCCCTTCGGGTCGAGCAGATGGAGCGGCGCCAGCGCCGCGAGTGGCCTCTTGTGCGCAGCAATTATGACGCTGTGGACAATGCCCAGATGCGCGACGTGTGGCTCGGTGAGAGCCTGGTGGTGCTGCAGTTCAACCCGCAGCGCCGAGCGTCGGCGTCGGCATCGCTCGATGCGGCATCGCTGGCTGCGCGCCCGTGTTTTTTGTGCCGCGACCACCAGCCTGTGGAACAGGAGGCACTGGAGTGGGGCGGAGGAGAATATAAAATTCAAGTCAATCCTTATCCCATCTTTTCCCGCCACCTCACCATCTCTCTCACCGCGCACTCGCCGCAGAGCATGGCCAATCCGCAGCGCATGGTCGACATGCTGTCGCTGGCACGCGACCTGCCCGACTATGTGCTGTTCTACAACGGCCCCTTGTGCGGTGCCTCGGCCCCGAACCATTTCCATTTTCAAGCGGCGCTGAAGGGCGTGATGCCCTTGTGCGGGGAGGTGATGAATCCTGCCGTCTGGCCCGAAGAGAGCCAACTCGAAGGCACCGACGACGGCTTCATAGGCTTTTCAAAGCATTCAGGCCGATTCTTGTTCATGATTAAATCGGTGCAGCCGGTGCAGGCCGCGCTTTACTTCGCGCGGTTGCAGGTGGCCATGATGCAAGCCACGGGTGTAGCGGCCGAGCCTATGCAGAACATTTTGTGCTGGGGCCAGGGCGATGAACTATATCTGGTGGTGTTCCCGCGCCGCAAGCATCGTCCTGCTTGTTATGGTACCGGTCCCGGGCAGCTCCTTGTGAGCCCAGGCAGCACCGAGATGGGAGGGTTGTGGGCGCTGGCCGAGCGCAAAGATTTCGACACAATCACAGCCGACGTGTTACAGCGGCTCTACGACGAGATTTGCATTGACAACCACATGGCTGTGCGCATGATAGAGTGTTTTCAACAAGAATAATATCAAAAAGAATCATAAGACATGAAAGACGTACCTCAAGTGAAAGTGGGCATCATGAACGAGCCGCAGATTCATTTTGAATTCCATGGCGACTACCGGGTGAACGGTCATCTGGTGAATGGAGCCCATGTGGCCACTGTGGCCGCCGACATGGTGCAGTGGCAAGGCTTAACCGCCGCCGAGATGTCGTTTGAACCGGTGGATGCCGATGCGGCGTCGTTCACTTTGAAAGATGTCACCATCGGGGTGAGTTTCCACTGGCGCAGAAAAGAGAATCAAACCTTCAAGGGCGCGCTGAAGCTCATCGTGGAGAACCTCCGGCTGACGGCTGTGAATGTGCTGAGTGTGGAAGACTATCTGCTCAGCGTCATTTCCAGCGAGATGAGTGCAAACGCCTCGCTTGAATTGCTCAAGGCGCACGCCGTTATTTCGCGGTCGTGGCTGCTGGCGCAGATTGCCAAGAAAACCGACCATGCCGCCGCCGATGTTTTTCCGGATAATGACCCGCTGAAGGCCGCTGTCGACAGCGACGACGAGCTCATCAAGTGGTGGGACCGCGACGATCATGTGAACTTCGACGTGTGTGCCGACGACCATTGCCAGCGCTATCAAGGCATCACCCGTGCCACCACCGAGAAGGTGGCCGAAGCCATCCGTGCCACTTGGGGCGAAGTGCTCATGTACAGTGGAGAGTTGTGCGACGCGCGTTTCTCCAAATCATGCGGAGGCGTGTTTGAGGAGTTTGAGAACTGCTGGGAGCCTCAGCACCACCATTATCTGGTGGCGCGCCGCGACTCGGAGGATGAGATGAATTTCCCCGACCTCACCCGTGAATCCGATGCCGAGGAATGGATTCTCACCTCGCCCAAAGCCTTCTGCAACACGCACGACCGCGAGATACTGAGCCAGGTGCTTAACGACTATGACCAGGAAACCACCGACTTCTACCGCTGGACGGTGGAGTACACCCAGGAGCAACTGGCCGACCTGATTCGCCGGCGCACCGGTGTGGACTATGGGCGCATCCGTGATTTGCAGCCCGTGGCCCGTGGCACCAGTGGGCGTCTTTACAAACTGAAAATCGTGGGCGAGAAACGCACGCGCGTCATCGGCAAGGAACTGGCCATCCGCTACGCGCTCAGCGAGAGCGCGCTCTACAGCTCGGCCTTTGTCGTGGAGCGCCATGAAGTGGATGCCGACGGCTATCCTGCCAAGTTTGTGCTGCGCGGTGCCGGCTGGGGCCACGGCGTGGGGCTGTGCCAGATAGGTGCCGCCGTGATGGGCGCCAAGGGCTACGACTACAAGAAGATTCTGCTGCACTACTTTGTGGGTGCCGGCATTGAGAAACAATATGAATAATCACTTAAAAACTAATGCAAGATGAAAGATAAACAAGTGGCTCAGGCAACCACTACGCGAAATCCCTGGCTGTGGATTCCCACACTTTACTTTGCCGAAGGAATCCCATACTTCATTGTCAACAACATCTCGGTGCTGATGCTTGCCAAGATGGGCGTCCCCAATGGCCAGATGGCTTTGTTCACGAGCTTGCTCTACCTGCCGTGGACCATCAAGCCGTTCTGGAGCCCATTTGTTGATATTATCAAGACCAAGCGCTGGTGGGTGATATCGATGCAGATATTGATGTCGGTGGCGTTTGTGTTGCTCACGCTTGCCATGCCCAAGCCCACCCCCGACGTCATTGCCACAGGGCAAACTCCCATCAGCATGTTCTACATCACGCTGATGCTGTTTGTCATCACGGCCTTTGCCAGCGCCACGCACGACATAGCCGCCGACGGGTTCTACATGCTGGCCCTCACGCAGAAGATGCAAGCCGCTTTTGTCGGTATCCGTTCCACTTTTTATCGGTTGTCGTCCATCTTTGGCCAGGGTGTGCTTGTGTACATCGCCGGCGCCATCGAGACCAAATATAACAACATTCCGCTGTCGTGGCAGGTGACGATGGGCGTGTCGGCCGTCATCTTCTGCCTTGTCACGCTCTACCACACCTTCGCCATTCCCAAGCCGGTGGCCGACAAATCACATATTGCCGGCACACAGGGCGCAGCCAGTGCCGGCCAGATTATGCGAGAGTTTGGCCAGTCGTTTGCCACGTTCTTCAAGAAACCGGGGCTGTTGCTTGCCATCTTGTTCATGCTGCTTTTCCGCTTGCCCGAGGCTTTCCTCATCAAGATGTGCACACCCTTCCTTGTCGCCGGCCGTGAGGTGGGCGGCCTGGGCCTGTCGACCGAGAATGTGGGTCTGGTCTATGGCACCATCGGTGTGTTTTTCCTTACCATCGGCGGCATTTTGGGCGGCATTTACGCCTCGCGGGTGGGCTTGAAGAAATCGTTGTGGGTGATGGCTGCGTGCATGACGTTGCCGTGCCTCACATTCTGCTACCTGGCCGAGTTGCTGCCCACCAATCTGGTGAGCATCAGCATCGCCATTGCCATTGAGCAGTTTGGCTACGGTTTCGGCTTCACGGCCTATATGCTCTATATGATTTATTTCAGTGAGGGAGAGTTCAAAACCTCGCACTACGCCATCTGCACGGCGTTCATGGCGCTGAGCATGATGATTCCGGGAATGTTTGCCGGCTATATCCAAGAGGCCCTGGGCTATGCCAACTTCTTCTGGATGGTGATTGCTTGCTGTGCGGCCACCTTGCTTGTGACCTACTTTGTCGACCGTAAGATTGACCCCGACTACGGACATAAATGAGAATAAATGAACAAAAAGATATGAAAAGAATCGTTTTAGTTATTGTGATGGCGGCGGCCGTCCTGACGATGGGTGCCGTGGTGAAACCCGGCATCGAGGTGCTGCGCGACGGCGGCTTCAAGCAGCTGCAGGGCAAGCGCGTGGGGCTGGTGACCAATCCCAGTGGAATTGACAACAATCTCAAGTCGACAGTTGACATCCTCAATGAGGCTCCCGGTGTGAAACTGGTGGCGCTCTACGGCCCCGAGCATGGCGTGCGCGGCAACGCCCACGCCGGCGATGCGGTGGGCGACGAGGTCGACCCCAAAACCGGCGTGAAGATGTACTCGCTCTACGGCAAGACGCACAAGCCCACGGCCGAGATGCTCAAGGACATCGACGTGCTGGTCTACGACATTCAAGACATCGGGTGCCGCAGCTACACCTTCTATGCCACCATGGGGGTGTGCATGGAGGCTTGTGCCGAGCAAGGCAAGGAATTCATGGTGCTCGACCGGCCCAATCCGTTGGGCGGAAACAAGGTGGAGGGAAACCTGGTGGAGGACGGCTATTACTCGTTCGTGAGCAAATACGCCATTCCTTACCTCTACGGCCTCACGCCCGGTGAGCTGGCCACATTCCTCAATGAGGAGGGCGGATTCATCAAGGGGCATGCCAAGCTCACGGTGATTCCCATGGAAGGCTGGACGCGCGACATGAAGTTCCGCGACACCGGCATGCCGTGGGTGCTGCCCTCTCCGCAGATTCCCACACCGGAGTGTGCATTCTTTTATCCGCTGTCGGGCATCATCGGCGAGCTTTATATTTTCAATACGGGAATTGGCTACACGTTGCCGTTCCAGCTGTTTTGCGCCACCTGGGCCGATGCCGACCGTGTGGCCGATGCCATGAACGCCCTGCACCTGCCGGGGCTTCAGTTCCGTCCCATCAATGTGAAACCATTCTTTGTTACCAGTGTGGATGTGAACCAAGAGAAAAAAGAGGTTCATGGCGTGCAGACCTACATCACCGATGTGGATGCCGCCAACCTCACCCTCACGCAGTTCTATTTCCTGCAAGTGATGCACGAGCTCTATCCCGATGTGCAGATTTTTGAGCAAAATCCCAAGCGTTACGCTATGTTCGACAAAGTGTGCGGCACGAAGGAAATCCGCGAGCGTTTCACACGCCGCTACAAGGTGGAGGACATTATTCAGTACTGGACCAAGGATGCCGAGGCGTTCCGTCTTCGCTCGGCCAAATATTACCTATATAAATAAATATGGAGGAGCGTTATCAACGATATTGTGAGCGCATCAAGGCTTTTATTGAACCCGAGCGCATCTACACCGACGACCTGCGCGTGCTGGCGTGGGGCACCGATGCCGGGTTCTATCGCCACCTGCCCCAGGTGGTGGTGCGCAGCAAGAATGAGCAGGAGGTGTCGCGACTGCTGCGCACGGCCCACGAGATGGGGTTGCCGGTGACCTTCCGCGCTGCGGGCACCAGCCTGAGCGGCCAGACGGTGACCGACAGCATCCTGATTGTGGCCGGCAAGAATTGGGAGCGATACAAGGTGAGCGATGACTCGCTCACCATCACCCTGCAGCCGGGCATCGTGGGGCACAAGGTTGATGAAATCTTGGCGCCGCTGGGCCGCACATTCTCGCCCGACCCTGCATCGAAAAACTCGGCCATGGTGGGCGGCATCGTCATCAACAATGCCAGCGGCATGAGTTGCGGCACTCATGCCAATAGTGACCGCATCATGCGCTCGATGCGCATTGTGCTGGCCGACGGCACCATTCTCGACACCGGCGACGAGCGCAGCCGCGACAAGTTCCGTACCACACATCCCCACTTTGTGGCCGGCATAGAGCGCCTGCGCGACCGTGTCATGGCCGACCCCGACCTGGTGGCGCGCATCCGCCGCAAGTATGCCATCAAGAATGTGACAGGACTGAATATCTCGCCCTTTGTCAATTTTACCGACCCCTTCGACATCATCACCCACCTGATGGTGGGCAGCGAGGGCACTCTGGCCTTTGCCAGCGAGTTCACGATGTCCACGGCTCATCTGCATCCATTCAGGGCCAGTGCCATGCTCTACTTCCAGCAAATGCGTGAGGCATGCGAGGCGGTAGTGGCCATGAAGAGCGGGCCGGTGCATTGTGCCGAGTTGCTCGACAAAAAGTCGCTGGCGAGCGTCAATGATTCCACCGGTCCCGACCTCACCGCTGTGCTGATTCAGACCTTCGCCGACTCACAGGAGGAGCTTGACGGCAACATTGCCGCCATTAACAAGATATTGGAACCGTTCACGCTCTATGTGCCCGCCCGCTTCACAAGCGACCCCAAGGAGTACGGCAAGTACTGGGCCATCCGTTCGGGAATCTTTCCCAGCGTGGGCGGCACGAGGCCACTGGGCACCACGGTCATCATCGAAGACGTGGCTTTTCACATCGAGGACTTGCCCGATGCAACGGTCGACCTGGCCAATATGCTCATCGAGCATGGCTATGAGGACAGTTGCATCTATGGTCATGCCCTGGAGGGCAATTATCACTTCATTATTGCCCAGTCGTTCGAGACCGAGGCCGATGTGGCCCAATACCGCCACCTGATGGACGAGGTGGTGAAGCTCGTGGTCGACAAGTACGACGGCTCGCTCAAAGCCGAGCACGGAACCGGGCGCAACATGGCACCATTTGTCAAAAAAGAGTGGGGCGAGGCAGCCTATGAGGTGATGCGCGAGGTGAAGCGCATTTTCGACCCCGACGGCATTCTGAATCCCGGTGTGATTTTCAATGACGACCCCGACTGCTTCGTGAAGAGCATCAAGCCCATGCCGCTCACCGACGATGAGGTGAACAAGTGCATCGAGTGCGGCTTCTGCGAGGTGAACTGCCTGAGCTATGGCCTCACGCTTTCGAGCCGCCAGCGCATCATCGTGCAGCGCGAGATAGCGCGCCTGCGTGCCACCGGCGAAGACCCTGCACGCCTGCAACGCCTGGAAAGGCAATACCGCTATTATGGCGAGCAGACGTGTGCGGCCGATGGCCTGTGCGCCACCTCCTGCCCGATGAAAATCAATGTGGGTGAGATGACGCATCACTTGCGTGCCGCCAAGCGTGGCGAGGGCACATGGGCCCATGATGTGGGTGAATTTGCGGCCCGTCATTTTGCCGGCATGAAGGCTGGTGTGAAGGGGCTGCTCTACGTGGCCGATGCCGCCCATTCCGTTCTGGGCGATGGCGGTGTCGCTGCCGTGGGCCGTGCGATGCACCGTGTGGGTGCGCCGCTATGGACCCCGTCGCTTCCCAAGGCCCATCGCATGCGTGCGGTGTCGCCTGCTGCCGGCGAAAAGCGAGTGGTGTATTTCCCAAGTTGCCTCAATCAGACCATGGGTCGCGGCTCGCGCGGGCCGCGCATCGACCTGGTAGACGAGGTGGTGGCATTCCTGCGCAAGGCCGGCTGGGAAGTCGTCTTCCCTGACAAGATGAACACTTTGTGCTGCGGCATGATTTGGGATAGCAAGGGCTTGCCCGATGTGGCCTCGAAGAAAATCGCCGAGTTGGAGGCGGCCTTGCTTGCTGCCAGCGAGGGAGGCCGCTATCCGGTGGTGTGTGACCAGAGTCCGTGTCTGCACCGTATGCGTCAGCACATGACACAAGTCAAGCCCCTGGAGCTCATGGAGTTTGTCCACGACTATGTGGCCCAAGACCTGCATTTCCACCAGACCGACGAGCCCATTGCTGTGCACCTCACATGCTCCACCCGCCTGATGGGCATCGACGGCAAGCTGTTGTCGCTGGCGCGCCGCTGCTCGAGCCATGTGGTGCTGCCCGAGGGGGTGGGGTGCTGCGGATTTGCCGGCGACAAGGGCCTTTCTCATCCCGAGGTCAATGCCTATGCTTTGCGGCATCTGCGACGTGCCGTGGAGCGTGCCGGGTGCCATCGCGGCTTTTCCAACAGCCGTACCTGCGAGATTGGGCTCACCACTCACAGCGGCATCCCCTATCAGTCGCTCATCTATCTCATTGACGAATGTACAACCGTTGATAATTAAAAAGATATCGTTATGGCAAAAGAAAAAACGAAAGTCAAAGCTATAGCAAAAACGAATAATTCCAAGCGGCTTCTTGCCGTGGACATCTTGCGCGGTATCACCATAGCAGGGATGCTGCTGGTGAACAATCCGGGAACATGGAGCCATCTTTACACTCCGCTGGGACACGCTGAATGGATAGGGCTCACACCCACCGATTTGGTGTTCCCCTTCTTCATGTTTGTGATGGGTGTGTCGATGTACTTCTCGCTGCGTAAATTCAACTTCTCGATGAGTGGTTCGCTCATGCTTAAGATAGTGCGCCGCACGGTGGTGCTGTTCCTTGTGGGCTGGGTGATTCAGTGGTTCGGGATGTGGCTGCGCGGCCTGTATAATCCCGAGGCCTCATTCTGGGCCGATATGTTCGGCCATCTGCGCATCCTGGGCGTGTTCCAGCGCTTGGCGTTGGTCTATTTCTTCGGCTCGCTCATTGCTGTGCTGTTCCGTGCCAAGTTCATACCGTGGATTATCGCGCTCATTCTCGTGGCCTATGCCATCATTCTGGGATTGGGCCACGGCTATGACTTCTCGCTGGACAACATCATCTCGCGCATCGACCTGGCAGTGCTGGGCGAGGACCACATGTACCATGAGCACGCCTTCGGCGAGCGCTTGGCTCTTGACCCCGAGGGCATCTTGAGCACGCTGCCGTGCATTGCCCATGCACTGATAGGCTTCATGATGGGCAAGTGCCTGATCGACATTCGCGACAACCGCGAGCGCATTGTCCAGATTGCCGTCTGGGGAAGCGTGATGCTGCTGGTGGGCTGGCTGTTGCAGTATGGCATTCCGTGCTGCAAGAAGGCCTGGACATCGACCTATGTGCTCATCACCTGCGGCATGGCCTCATGCATCCTGGCCATGCTCATCTATGCCATCGATGTGAAGGGGCACAACCGCTGGTGCCGCTTCTTCCAGTCGTTCGGTGTGAACCCGCTGTTCTGCTACCTGCTGGGCTCCATCTTGGCCATCATCTTCGGCACGGTGCGCTTCGGCATGGATGCCGAGGGCAGTCCTGTGACCCTTCACAGCCTCATCTACGACGGTTGCCAGGCGGTGACCACCAGCCCCGAGGCCGCCTCGGCGCTATATGCCGTGCTGTTTGTGCTCATTTGCTGGGTACCCGGCTATTTCCTGTTCAAGAAGAAGATTTATATCAAAATATAACGAACTGAAACAAAAATAATCACATAAAAAAACGATAGACTATGATTCTAATTGCTGACTGCGGATCGACCAAGATTGATTGGTGTCTGCTCAACGGAAACGAGAAGGTGGCTCAGATTTTCACCACCGGTATGAACGCACTCATGCTCACCAAAGAGGAGATGACGGCGCGCATCCACGATGAGTTGATGCCGCACATCATGGCCTACAAGGTGGACGAGATTTTCTATTATGGTGCCGGAATTATCAGTGATGAAATCAAGGGTAACGTGGTGAGCGCGCTGAAGACCAATATGCCCGCCGCTACCCGAATAGAGGTGGAAAGCGACCTGCTGGCTGCCGCGCGTGCACTGTGCGGCCACAAGCCGGGCATCGCTTGCATCCTGGGCACCGGCAGTAATTCCTGTTACTACGACGGCGAGCGAGTTGTCGACAATGTGTCGCCGCTGGGTTACATCCTGGGCGATGAGGGAAGCGGCGCCGTGCTGGGCAAGTTGCTGGTGGGCGATGTGCTGAAAAAACAACTTCCTGAGCACCTGTGCCAGAAATTCCTCAAAGAGTACAACACCGACCGCACGCAAATCATCAATGCCGTCTACCGCCAGCCGGCCGCCAATCGCTATCTGGCTCAGTTTGCCCCGTTCTTGCAGCACAACATCGATGAGCCGTCGATTCACGACTTGGTGTTCCGCGCTTTCACGGCATTCTTTGTGCGCAATGTGGAAAGCTACGAGGGCTATAAAAACCTTCCCTGTAACTTTGTGGGGTCGATTGCCCTCTATCAGAAGGCCGTGCTGCAAGAAGCCGCCGCTGCACGGGGTATCACCATCGGCAACATCATCCAGAATCCCATGGAGGGACTGGTCAAGTATCACGCAAATTAATTCATCGAGTGCATGAGGCGGGACTGTGAGCCCGCTTCCGGGCACTCTTAACTGACAGAAGATATGGCTTTTGTGAAAATCAGCGAGCAACCTTCGCTATACAATGACCTGGAGAAAAAATCGGTGCATGAACTGCTCACCGAGATGAATCAAGAGGACCACAAGGTGGCCGATGCTGTGCAGCGTGCCATCCCGCAGATTGAAAAACTGGTGATCGGCATCGTGGAGCGCATGCGCCGCGGTGGACGCATCTTCTATATGGGCGCAGGCACCAGCGGACGCCTCGGTGTGCTCGACGCCAGTGAGATTCCACCCACCTTCGGCATGGAGCCGGGGTGGATAATCGGTCTCATTGCCGGTGGCGACTATGCCCTGCGCAATGCCGTGGAGAATGCCGAGGACGACACTGCCCAGGGGTGGAAAGACTTGCAGCAGTACAATGTGAACGAAAAGGACACCGTGATAGGCATCGCCGCTTCGGGCACCACGCCCTATGTGATAGGTGCCTTGCGCGATGCCCGTGCGCATGGCTGCCTCACGGCGGCCATCACCAGCAATCCCGACGCGCCTGTGAGCGAGGTGGCCGAAATTCCTATTGAGATGATTGTGGGGCCTGAATATGTCACGGGCAGCTCGCGCATGAAGAGCGGAACCGGCCAGAAACTCATCTGCAACATGATTTCGACCAGTGTGATGATCCAGATGGGACGCGTCAAGGGTAATAAAATGGTGAACATGCAGCTCACCAACCAGAAACTTGTGGACCGCGGCACACGCATGCTTGTGGAGGAACTGGGACTGCCTTACGATGAGGCCAAGCGCCTGCTTTTGCTCCACGGGCAGGTGAAGCGTGCCATTGATGCCTATCGCAGCCAGCACTAAAACCTTGTGAGCCATGAACCATCGCATGCTTCTTTTCTCCGTCACTGCGGTGATGGCATTGATAGGATGGGCGCAAGCCAACACCGACCCTTATTACGGCCGGCGTGCAACGCTCTTCGATGAACTCCCCATCGGCAAGAAGGACATCGTGATGCTGGGCAACAGCCTCACCGATGGCGCCGAATGGAACGAGTTGCTGGGCAACCGCCATGTGAAGAACCGCGGCATTGTGGGCGACATCGTGCAAGGCTACATCGACCGTTTGGAACCCATTCTGAAAGGACAGCCCAAGAAAATCTTCATTCTGGGCGGCGTGAACGACATTTCGCATGACGTGAGCGGCGACAGCATTGCCCGCGCCATGGAGCGCCTCATTGTGCTCATCAAGACTCGCTCGCCGCGCACCAAGATTTACCTGCAGTCGATGCTCCCCTTCAACAACGAGGTGCGCGAATGGAAATTGCTGCGAGGCCGCGAGCATGTGGTGGTGGAGGGCAATCGCGCGCTCGAGCAGGTGGCTCGCCGCCAGGGAGTTACGTGGATCGACCTGTATCCGCTCTTTGTCGACGGGCAAGGCCGCCTGCGTGCCGAGTACACCAACGACGGGCTGCACCTCATGGGCAAGGCTTATCTTGTGTGGCGCGATGCCATCAAGCCCTACGCTAAATAGCGGCGGCGCATCAATTGCGGGTGGCCGGCGCAATCAGATATCGAGCCGTGGCGTGTTGACGATGATTCACGCCGCGGCTCGTTGGCATTTGTCGCGCTCAAAGCCGTTGCCGGTGGCGCCCTCTCTTAAAAAGGTTTAAAAAACGGGGGTGTGCTTTGTGTAGTCGGGGGTTTTGCAGTATTTTTACAAGTTAAAATGGACAAATGTGTAAAAACAGAATGTTACGAAATCGGATATTACTGATTATGAGCCTGTTATGGCTTGGTGTGGCATCGATGCGCGCGCAAGACGCCGCATCGCGGCCCACGCTGTTTCCTTATCCTCAGGCTCCCGACACGTGCACCACGCTGGAGAGCCGGTGCAACTACATCATCACCCATTTTTGGGATCAATACGACATCAGCCGCCCCATTGCCGACGAGGATGCCTTTGAAGGGGCGTTCCGCGATTTTGTGGACTTTTTCAAATATGCCCACCGGAATATCGTGATGAGCACCATGCGCGACTTCATGTTCAAGGCTCAGACCAACACAGGCAATCTGGAGAAGGTGGGCCGGGTGGCGGAGCGGTCGCTCTACGGCACCCAAGCCGAGTTCTGGAGCGATGAGGTCTACGTGGAAGTGGCCCGTTTCATGGCCGGGGCATCACGCCTGAAGAAGAATGTTCGCGAGCACTACCGTGACCAGGTGACGCGCATCGAGCGCACCCAGACCGGAGCGGTGCTCGATTTTGAGTTTACCGATGCCCGGGGCGACAGGAAGCGGCTGAGCGACTTGCCGGCCACGGTAGCCGTGGTGTTTCTGACCGACAACGGTTCCGACTCGTCGATTGACCGGTTGCGCCTGAGCACCGATGTGAATGTGAATGCGCTGATTGAAGCCGGCCAGCTTGTGGTGGTGAATGTCTTGGTCGACAAGTGCTCCGGACGCTGGACCGACGAGGCACAATCGCTGCCCGCCAACTGGGTGAACGGCTATAACGAGCGCTTGGACGATGAAATCGACGTGCGCATGCTTCCATCGTGCTTTGTGGTCGATGCCGAGCACAAGATAATGAACAAAAATGTGTCGGTCGAAGCCATCAAGCAAGCATTTGATTGATTCTGTCATTAAAACGGATATAACATGACTGCCAACCATCTACTGAAAAAAATGTTCCTGTACAATGCAGGCCACACCTACAGCAACCTCTCGCGCTTGTTCTTGCGCCTGTTCACAGGAGTGATGTTTCTGCAACTGTGCATCCGCCAGATGCTCCATTTCGACGAGATTGTGCCCACATTCCAGGGATTTCTGGGTCTGTCGCCCGAAGGCTCCATGTCGTTGCTGCTGGTGGTGGAGCTGTTGTGTGCCACGTTCATTATCGTGGGACTGCTCAC
>AUXO018480369.1_pt1 | contig 16242 bp, 14 predicted proteins | sample 768731 | NCBI WGS metagenome assembly AUXO01 (sample SAMN02715735, study PRJNA202380) | gut metagenome | biome: sheep rumen | host: Ovis aries | place: New Zealand: Palmerston North
TATTATGAGAATGGATATTATCTTGCCATAGAGGTAGCGGGAGCTACTGAAACAGAACAGCACTGGGTAGCACTAGACTATGTAACAGATAATAAAATAATCATGTTAGATCCAGGTAGTGAAGCTACAGATATGTGGAAGCAATACGATTGGAATAAAACAACACAATTTGTATATTTTAAAGCAACAAAATAAGGTTAATCTCAAACGAGATTAACCTCTTTTTTTTGTTTTAATTATAAAGACCTGCAAAAGTCTACAAATAGTTGAAAAATAAGGGAAAATTATACTTTAATATTGATTTTTTGGCTTATTTATGCTATTATAAGCGGCATCAAAGGGTTTATGGGGTTAAAAATTAGAATTATACACAAAAATAAGATACTATGACTCCAATAGTATCCTTTTTTATGAAAAAAGAACGATAGACCAAGATTTATTTCCAATTTTATAGTATAATGTAACTTGGGTTATAACAATAAGGGATATGATTGGTTTGATAGGAGCGCATTATGAAAAAAAATGAAAATGTAAAAAAAACTGAGTTATTAGTAAAAGATAAAACATTAGATAACTATACTGTTATTATGAGCGTTTATGAAAAAGTTGATCCTATACATCTTAAAATGAGCATAGATAGTATATTAAATCAAACATTTAAAACAAATGAGTTCATATTAATAAAAGATGGAAAATTAACCCAAAAACAAGAAGATGTAATAAATGAAATGGTTAGCATCAATAATAATATATTTAAAATATACGAATTTAAGAAAAATAGTGGAGCTGGTGTAGCATACAATAAGGGAATTGAAATGTGTACTAACAAGTGGGCTGCAATTATGGATTCTGATGATATTGCTGCATGTGATAAATTTGAGAAACAAATGAAATATTTATCTGAGCATAGCAATATAGATGCTATAGGAACTAATGCTGTTGAATTCTTGGGTGAAAAAGGAAATGTTGTATCAACGCGAATTATGCCAGAAACAGACGAAGAAATAAAAAAATTCGGTCATGGAAGATGTCCATTAATACAGCCAACTGTTATATTTAAAGTTAGCGCGGTAAAGAGAGTTGGCAGTTATCAAAAAAGCAAACTAACTGAGGACTATGATTTATATATTAGAATGATAATGAATAATTGCAATTTTTATACATATCAAGAAATATTATATTATATTAGAACAAGTGATGATTTTTTTAAACGTAGGGGAGGTTTTAAATATCTAAAACCTATTTTGAGCTTTAAGTATAAGTATTATAAGAAAGGTTTTTTCACATTTCCGCAATTTCTAAAAACAGCTTGTTCTTCTTTGATTGTTTCTTTAATGCCTAATAGAATTAGGACATTTATATATAAAAAATTTTTAAGGAATTAGGAGAATTTATGAAAAAAGTAGAATTGATTACGTTACAAAATGTACCAAATTATGGTTCAGTATTACAATGTTACGCTACTGAGCAGACTATAAAAAAGTTTGGCTACAATGTGGAAACTATTAATTACTTGCCAAAAAGAATGACAAAAATGGGTATGTTAGAAAATATTAAGTATAAGTCATCAAAACTTGAGAAAAATATATTTCTTAGAATGATTGCTAGAATTATTATTTTCCCATCTTACTTGATAAGATTTAGCACTTTTAAACATTTTAGAAATAAATACCTTCATATGACAAAAAAAGTGTATAAAAAATTTGAAGATTTTAAAGCTAACACTCCAGTAGCTGATATATATTGTACTGGTAGTGATCAAGTGTGGAATTCAGAGTGGAACAATGAATTAGATAAAGCTTTGTTTTTAGAGTTTGTTCCTAAAAATAGTAAATGTATTTCCTATGCTGCTTCTTTTGGAAAAACAAAACTATTGGACTCAGAGAAAGAAGAGACAAAAAAGTATTTAGAAAAATATTCACACATATCGACGCGTGAACAATCTGGAGTTGATATTTTAAGAGAGTTAGGGATTGAAGGAACTAATGTACTTGATCCAACTTTGTTATTAAATGGTGATGAATGGAGAAACCTATCATCTAACAAATATTCAAAAGAAAAGTATATTTTGGTTTACAATCTCAATAGAAATCCAAACATAGATAAATTTGCTTATGAACTATCTAAAAGAACTAATTTAAAAATAAAATATTTAAGTTATCAATTGCATGAATTCTATAAGAAAGGAAAAATGATTTGTAACACTAAGGTAGAAAATTTTATTTCTTTAATAGATAATGCACAATATGTTGTTACAGACTCCTTTCATGCAACTGCTTTTTCTATTAATTTAAATACGAATTTTATTATAGTTTATCCTAAAAAATTTAGTACAAGACTACAAAGTATATTGAAAATCCTCAATTTAGAAAATAGGGTTTTTGATAAGGATATTGACATAATTATAAATAATCCAATAGATTTTGAAACGATAAATAAAAAACTAGATGAATTAAGAAAGTATTCTCTTGAATGGTTTGAAAATAGTCTTAAAAAGTAGGTGAATGAATGAACCAACACATAATAATAGAAAATGATAGTGATTGCTGTGGCTGCAAGAATTGTCTTAATATTTGCCCTAAAAAGGCAATATCTTTTCATAAAAATAAAGAAGGTTTTTATTACCCTAAAGTTGATGAATCAAAGTGTATAAATTGTGGCTTATGTAAAAGAAAATGTCCGATGATAAATAAGATAGCCCACAGTAGTAATGATATTGTTAAGTGCTTTGCAGCATCTAACTTATCAAAAGAAGAAATAAATCTTTCTACATCTGGAGGTGTGTTCTTCTTACTCGCAAAGCAAATAATTAATGAAAATGGTTTTGTATGTGGAGCAATTTTAGATGAAAAAATGAAAATAAGACACATTATTACTAATGACACAAAAGAATTAGTAAAAATGTTGGGTTCAAAATATGTTGCAAGTGATTTAACTGACATTTTTACTGAAATCAAAAAACTTTTGAATAATAAACATAAAGTTTTGTTTTCTGGAGTGCCATGTCAAATCGCAGCTTTAAGACTATTTTTGGATAAAGAATATGACAATTTATATTTGATTGATATTATATGTCATGGTACTCCAAATCAGTTGTCTTTTGACAAGTATATTTCATTTTTGGAAAAAAGATACAAAGGGAAAATAGTTGGGTATAAGTTTAGATCAAAAAGAAATACACACTGGGGGACATTTAAAGCTGAGGTAGAAATACAAAGTGGTAATGAAACTAAGATAAAGATGCTTAATGCTGACTTTGATAAATACTATATGAGTTTTTTAAATGCAGATAATTATAGGGAATCTTGTTATAAATGTCAATTTGCAAGAAAAGAAAGAATATCAGATATAACACTTGGAGATTTTTGGGGTGTTGAAAAGTTAGATAAGAATATAATCAAAAATAATGGCGTCTCTGCAGTTATTATAAGTTCAAAAAAGGGTGAAAAATTATTCAACCAAATAAAAAATCAAATGCAAAGCTTTGAAGTAGAATATAAATTTATATATGAAAATAATGGCCAGTTAAATCATCCTTCCACAAGAACTGTAAAAAGAGATAGTTGGTATAAAAATATTAATGATGATGATTTTATTGATAATATTGATTATAGGCCAGATTTTAAAGCATATCTAAAATTATTAATTCCAAGTAAGATTAAACTCTATTTAAAAAGAATAAAAAAGTAGGTGAGATAATGAATATTTTGCATGTTACAGATATATTAAAATGTGAAGGTAATGGAGTTGCGGTTGCTGTAAGTAATTATGCTTCACAGGAAAATAAAAAGTTCAATGTTGCTATTTATAATATGAATGATAATTTATTATCAGATGGAGTGAGAACCTTTAATTATTCAAATTATAAAAAGATTTCAGATTTACCTGCTCCATTTAATGATCCTGATTTAGTTATCTTTAATGAAGTGTATAAGCCAAAATATTTAAAGTTATATAAAGAATGCATAAAAAAAGGAATAAAGTATATTATAATTCCTCATGGTTGCTTGGTCAAAAAATCACAAGATGAAAAGAAAATTAAAAAGATGCTAGGTAATTTTTTCCTATTTAATAGATTCATTGCTAAAGCAGCTGCTGTTCAGTTTTTGACTGAAAAAGAAAAGAAGGAATCAAATTTTAAATACAAAAGAAGTATAATTATTGGTAATGGAATTGACATGAAAAATGTAGGAAATAACTTTGCAAAAAATAAATCATTAATCTATATTGGAAGATATTCCTACTATATCAAAGGTTTGGATTTAATGATTGATATTTGCTCAAAAAATAAAGATTGGTTTTTAAAAAATAATGTTACAATAAATCTTTATGGAAGAAATTCTATAAATGGTTTATCAGAACTTGAAAGAGCTATTAATAAAAATGACGTTAATGATATTGTCAAAATTTGTGGACCGGTTTATGGAGATGACAAGAAAAAAGTATTAGAGAATGCGTATGGATTTATTCAACTTTCGAGACATGAAGGTCAACCGACTGGTATAATAGAGGCATTAGCCTATGGATTGCCTTGTGTAGTTACAACCGGGACTTCTTTTGCTGAATATGTAAATGATAATAATTGTGGTTTTGGATGTGAATTTGATTCTGATATAGCATTTAAAGCAATAAAAGAACTATACGTTGATGAAAAAAGAAGAAATATAATGAGTAAAAATGCAAAAAAGTGTGCTAGAAAAGATTTCGATTGGGAAGTCCTTTTAGAAAAAATAGAAAAAGACTATAAGGAGATAATTTATGATATTTAATCTTTTATTAATTTTATTTATTAGTATTTTATATTTATTAATTTGTTCTAATAGTAAGACTTCGAACAAGAAACAAGTAATTTTTTTAAGAATAGTGTTTTTTACTTTCTTCGTTTTAGTTGCCTCACGAGAAATGACTAGAGGAAATGATACCCAAATGTATTTAAACCTATTTAGAAATTGTGCTGTACAAAAATGGCAATTTTTGACACTTAATGAATATTTTGAAAAAGGTTACTTGGTTTTAAATATATTAATAAGCTATATTTCAAAAAACCCAAGATTTTTTATGGTTATAATGAGTGCTATTATGAATTACTGTTGTTATCGCTTTATTAAAGAAAATTCCAAAAATTATTATTTGAGCACGTTAATGTATGTATGTTTCTTATTCTTTTATACTTCAATGACTATGATGCGACAATTCTTAGCATTTTGTATTATGCTATTGGGAATAAAATTTGCAAAAGAAAAAAAGCCAGTATTGTTTGTTTTAACTACTTTTTTTGCTTCTTTGTTCCATTCATCTGTTTGGTTAACGTTACTATACTATCCTATATATAATATGAAATACACAAGAAAAAGAGCATTGTTAATAATAATACTTGGCGTTCTTATAATGTTTAATTTAGGGCCAATAATAAATTACATTTTTGATTTTTTAGGAAGAGTTAACTATTATGATAGCAGACTTGGAAGTGAAAGTATTTCAAATGTTATTTATGCTGTTATGTATTTTACATTTTATATATTTGTTATTTATGAGTCTCGTAAGAAAAAGTCAAAGGAAATTAATAGTATGTATTTATTATCAATATTAGTTACTGCTACTATAAATCTTGTCGCTATTAGAATGAATATTATATCAAGGGCTGCTTTTTATTTTAATTTTTTAACTATTATAAGTTTGCCTAATATTATTGAACAAAACATAATTAATATATCAAATAAAAGAGTTGTTGAATTTTTATTAATACTATTTTTAACAGTTTACTCAAGCTCTATAATATACTTAAAACCAGAATGGAATAGTGCTTATGATTATAAGTCTTGCATATTTCCAAAAAATGGATATGTATGTACTTCTGACTAGATTTTAAATAGGAGGTTATTATGAAAAATGACATACCAAAGGTAATACATTATTGTTGGTTTGGCAATAATAAAAAGAGTAAATTAATTGAAAAGTGTATAAACAGTTGGAAAGAAAAGTGCCCTGATTATGAAATTGTTGAATGGAATGAAAACAATTTTGATATTAACATAAATAATTATGTTAGAGAAGCATATGAAAACAAAAAGTGGGCATTCGTAACCGATTATGCACGTTTATGGATTGTATATAATTATGGAGGGATCTATTTAGATACTGATGTAGAATTATTAAAATCTCTCAATACTTTATTAACTTATAAAGAATTTTTTTGCTTTGAAAAGAAAGACATTATAGCTACAGGACTTGGGTTTGGCGCTATTAGGAAAAGTAAAATAGTAAAAAAAATGATGGATTCATATAATAATATTAATTTTATAAAAGAAGATGGAACCTTGGATTTAACACCATGTCCAGTAAGAAATATGAATGACTTAGAAAAAGTATTTGGAGAACTACATGATAACTCAGAAATAACAATTATTAATGATACTGCTTTTTTACCAAAAGATTTTTTTTGTCCATATGATGTTATAACGGGGACATTAAAAACAACAAAAAATACATATGCGATTCATTGGTATGATTCGTCTTGGATAAAAAATAGAAAAATGAATAAAATTAAATCTTTTTTTGCTAGAAAAATAAAAAAAGTTATAGGAGTAGAAACATTTAATAAATTATTTAAAAGAAAGTAGGTGATTATATGTCTAGAAGTAAGAATAGCGCTAGAAATGTAGCATATGCTATTGTTGGTCAATCATTTGGATTAATTATTAGTTTTATTGCAAGGATAGTTTTTATAAAAACACTAGGTAAAGAATTTTTAGGATTAAATGGTTTATTTACAAACATTTTATCAATTCTATCATTAGCAGAACTTGGTGTTGGCGAAGCTATTATTTTTGGATTATATAAACCACTTGCAAAAGGAGATAAAACAAAATGCAAAATGCTAATGCAGTTTTATAAAAAGGTTTATATAGCTATTGGAATTATAATTTTAATAGTAGGAATTACTTTGACACCTTTTTTGCATTTTTTTATTAAGGATGTTCCAGATATTAAGGATATTCCTTTAATTTATATTTTGTTTGTTATTAACACTTCTGTCTCATATTTTTTTTCATATAAAAGGAATTTAATAATTGCCGATCAAAAGAAATATATTACTACAATATATAGATATTTATTTTTCTTTATATTGAATCTGGTTCAAATTGGATACTTAATTCTTTTTAAAGACTTTATTGGATTTTTAGTTTGTCAAATAGCTTTTACTATATTAGAAAATTTTTTTGTTTCAAAAAAAGCAAATCAACTATATCCATATTTATTAGAGAAAGATAAAGTTCCAATGGATGATGAATCAAAGAAAGAGATATTTAAAAACACTAAAGCTCTTATGATGCATAAGATTGGTGGAACAGCAGTAAGTGCTACAGATAATATTATATTATCAAGTTTTGTTAGTGTAGCAGCAGTTGGAATTTATTCAAATTATTATTTGATTACTAATGCTTTAAATGTTATAACTTCTCAAATATATTCATCAATCACAGCAAGCGTTGGTAATTTAGTTGCTACTAGTAGTGAAGAAAAACAAATATCCATATTTAATAAAGTAAATTTTTTATGTTTTTGGATACAATGCTTTACATCATGTTGTTTATTGAGTTTATTTAATCCTTTTATTTCTATATGGTTAGGAAATGAATTTACCTTTAGCATTGATATTGTTTTAGTATTGGTAATTAATTATTATATATATGGTATGAGAAAATCTGTTGTAACTTTTAAAGAAGCGTCTGGTTTATTCGTCGTTGATAGATGGAAGTCTATAGTTGAAGGAATTATCAACTTAATTGTGTCTATAGTGCTTGTAAAAAAAGTTGGTATATTAGGTGTTTTTCTTGGAACATTTATTAGTTCGATTTTGACTTGCGTATGGATAGAACCTTTTGTTTTATATAAATATGGCTTTAAGAAGAATCCAATTGAGTATTTTAAAAAATATATTTGTTATTTGATAATTACTATTTTAATATGCACTATTAACTATTATTTATGTAATAATTTGCTCCAATTATCTGGCTTTTTGGGATTAATCATTAGATTATTGATTTCTTTGTCTATCCCAAATATTATTCTTTTTTTGTTATATAAAAATACAAAAGAATTTAAATATTATAGTGATGCTTTTCATAAAATATTAAATAAAGTGTTAAAAAATAAAAAATCTTGCATAATTAATTAAAAATAACTATAATAAATTACCAAGTAGCAAGCCATTAGCTAGAATGATACTTAGTTAGTTTTTTGTTATGAAGAATAAAAGGGAATAGTTTTCACCGTGATAGGCTGCTCACATAGGAGGTTTTGCCCTTATGAGAGTATTTTATTGCATAATTTACTATTTTCTTGTTTATTTAATATACTTAATAAAAATAACAGCTGGAGATGAGACTCTAAAGAGAGAGTTTCACTCCAGCTTTTTTTTGTTGTTTAAACATTACATTATGATTAGAGGTCCACCAATCCTTTCAAATTAAAAATGATTTGAAAGGAGATAGAAATGAGAGGACCTAAGAGAAGAAAATACAAGGATAATCCATATACTTTATTCTTTGATGACAACAATCAAATTTATTTCATTATTTTTAAAGATGTAAAAGGCATTATAAACAAAGTAAGTGTATCTTTCGATGTTTATAGTGCTTTTAATTTGTTTGAATTACAAGATTTATCAGAACTTAATGAGTATGATAATCATATTGAACATAGCGAAGTATATGAAGAATCTTTATATAGAAGAAGCATTAAAAAAGATGAATCAATTGATGATCAAATAATTAGAAAATCAGCTTATGAAGATTTAATTACTGCAATTAACACTTTGCCAGAGATTCAAAAGCGTAGAATAAAAAAGTATTATTTTGATGAGATGACTGAAGAAGAAATAGCAAAAGAAGAAAATACTACTCATCAATCAGTTCATATAATACTAAAAAGGGCAATTAAAAATTTGAAAAAAATACTAATAAATAAAATTTAGTGTCTGCAAAATTGAATATTAGTTAGGAAACAAGTGAAGGAAGTCCTTCACTTGTTTTTAATTAAGCAAGTAGATCTTTGAAAATTATATTTCATTTTATCAAATACGTTCCTATTAATTTGAGCACGTTAATAAGTACGCTTGACGATCAATGCTTGATTATAAAATTAGATAGTTTCTAATATGCAAAGATGATTAATAGGCATAATGATACTCCTGTATAGCCACAGACTCAAGCAATGGGTACAGTTTTGTGAGAACCACAAGAGGGTGAAATTCCCGTGAGATTAATTAACTATTAATCGTTTGATAAAATCCCAAACCAAGGGGCTGAGATAAATATTGGAAAAAAAGAATAAAAATAATTTCACGAGAGAGTGAGAATTATATTTATAACAATGAGAGGTAATTATGAAAAATAAATTATATAAATTTTTAGTTAAGTACAAGAATAGAAAGGAACATGTATATATTATTTGCAATGATTATAAAAGCGCTCTTTATATAGTATCAACTGTTGCTCATAATGAAATTTTTAAAAGAGCATATTGCAATGGTGTAGAGGCTTGGCTAGAAGATATTTTTGATTATGATTATTAGAAAGGAAACCGAAAATGATATCAAATATATTTTTAAATAGAACAACAGATTATATTATTTCTAAAGACTTTATTCAATATCTTTTACAATTAGAAGCTTTAAAATATTTAAGGAGTAAAGATTTATTATCTGATGAGGTTTATTTAAAATCAAAAGTACAAATTAAAAAATCGCACATTAGTCAGTAATAGGAACTTGATATATACTTCATTTGTTGGACAAAGGAGGTATAAGATGGAAGTTCAATTAATTAAAGGACATAAAGACGATTGTTCAAATAAAAAAGTAAATACTGATAAATTGATTAGGGTGGCAGCTTATATAAGAGTTAGCACAGACCATGAAGATCAATTATCGAGTCTAGATAATCAAAGAAAGTATTATGAAAGAAAAATTAACAAAAATGAAAACTGGGAACTAGTCAATATTTATTCTGATGAAGGAATCTCTGGAACAAGAGATACTGCAAGACCAGGTTTTATAAAAATGATTAAGGATGCTTGTAATGAGAAAATTGATTTAATTATTACTAAATCAGTTTCTAGATTTGCTAGAAATACTGTAGATACACTTAACTATGTAAGAATGTTAAGTGATAAAGGTGTTTATATTAACTTTGAAGAAGAGGGGATAAATACAATGACGATGGATAGCGAATTGTTACTTACTGTATTATCTGCAGTTGCTCAGCAAGAAAGTAAAAATCTATCAGAACATGTTAGCAAAGGGCATTTAATGAAAATTCAAAGAGGTGAGCATGTTGGAACTTTGAAATGTTATGGTTATGATTATAACAAAGAGGATAAACAAATATATGTCAACAAGGAGCAAGCAGAAGTCGTAAAAAAAATCTTTGATTTATATTTAAAAGGCAACGGAACATTGGCGATTGCTAGAATATTAACAAACGAAGGAATACCTAATATTCAAGGTGGTTCAATTTGGAGAGAAGAATCAATTACTCATATAATTATGAATGAAAAATATACAGGAGATTTAATACTAGGAAAATACTATGTTAAAAATCATCTAACACATCAATCCAAAAAGAATAATGGTGAAAGGGATAAATATTTAATAAGAGATCATCATGAAGCGATTATTGATAAAGATACTTTTAACAAAGTACAAGAGATAAGAGAAGAACGTAGAAAAAAAAGATGTCACATGGGATATTCATCTCAAAGTAGATATGCATTTTCCGGGAAATTTAAGTGTGGGTTTTGTGGTAGTTCTATGAGAAGATGTAAGACTAATAATAGAATCAATAAAGCAAGATATAGTTGTACTTTTGGCTTAGGGTATACTGTCTATAAATGTGAAAATAGTAAAATGCAAGGAGAAGAAATTCTTAAAAAAGCATTTATGCAAGCAGCTAATAGATTAAGAAATAAAATAAAGTTAGAACACAGGTTCTCTGACAGAGAAAATAAAAAAATATCATATGCTCGAAAAATATTACTTAATAAAAATATAGATATCGAAAAGTTCGATTCAGATTTATTTGAAGAATTAATAAAGATAGCAATATTAGGAGATATTGATGAGAATGGAAAAATTCAACCATATACTGTTAGATTTATTATTAAAACTGAGATTAATCCATTCCTTGAACAGTCAACAAAAGGAAAAATAGATTTAGAGAAAATAAACACAACTAATATACTTGATTTCTATAGTAATCAAATGTGGCAAGACTATGATAAAAATGGAAGAGTAAGATACAATAATCGATTTAGAGTTTTAGTTGATTATGACAATGAGGAAGATTAATGGAAGTTCAAATAATCAAAAAGAAAAAGAACATTACAAGTATCTATAGACAAAAACTAAGAGTAGCAGCATACGTAAGAGTAAGTACAAAATTGGAATTGCAATTATTTAGTTATGAGTCACAATTAAAATATTATGAAAATAAAATTAGTCAAAACTCTAATTGGACTCTTGTTGGATTGTATGCAGATTATGGTGTGACTGGTACTAGTAGATCTAAGAGAAAAGGTTTTCTTAAACTACTAGATGATGCATATAATGGAAAGATTGATTATATACTAACTAAATCAGTTTCTAGATTTGCTAGAAACACTTTCGATGCTATAGAAATTGTTAGAGAATTGAGGCAGAGAAAAATAGGAATATATTTTGAAGAAGAGCATTTGGATACTTTGAAATTGGAGTCAGAGTTATTATTAACTATACTATGTTCCGTGGCACAACAAGAAAGCGACAATTATTCGAATCACATTCATACTGGTAACATAATGAGAATGAAACAAGGTAGAGTAATCTCTTCAAGTAAAATATATGGATATGATGTTGTTAAGTTAGATAAAACATCTACTTTTAAGATAAATGAAGAAGAAGCCAAAATCGTTAAAGAAATTTTTGATATGTACATTAAAGGAAGCTCATTTCCTCAAATTGCTAATGTTTTAAATAAGAGAAAAGTTCAAAATGATTTTAAACACAATCTATGGAATAGGCAAAATATAGGAAATATAATTAGAAATCCAGCATATACTGGGAGACTTGTTCAAGGAAAAAAATATGTAACTATAGTTAATGGTGAAAGAAGATATAGATTAAATAAAGGAGAAAGGGATTTATATGTTGTAGAAAATCACCACCCTAGAATAATAGATGATTATGTTTTTGAAAAAGCCAAAGAATTAAGAAGCAGTAGAGCCAAGGTTAAATCTTTAAATAAAGAAGCACTTTCGATTCCAGTAATATGTGGTTTTTGTGGAAGTGCAATGGGATGTAGTAATCGACAAGATTATAGTTGGCAGTATATTTGTTATAAAAGGAAAAGTGAAATAGATTGGTGTGAAAACTCAGGATATATAAGAATGGATTTAATACAACAAGGATTTTTAGAATGTATTAAAAGATTATCTAGATATATGTATAGAAAAAGAATAATTGAAAATCAAAATAATTTAAGTGTTCAAATAAGAAGATTAAAAAATAAAAGAGATATATTACTATCATCAAATGTTGAATTATTAAATAAATATATGGAAAAGAAAATTAATCCATATAATTATAAATTAAAGAAAAAAGAGTTAGAAAATGATATTGAATTATTATCAGATGAGTTAGAACAATTAGAAGTAAGGTTAGAAAACTATAAAGATTCTAAAACTGATTTAGAAAATTTGTTTTTTACTATAGATAATGAAATAGAAAATTTCGAAATATTTGATTTAGAAGAATTTAAGAAAATAGTAAGTTTTATCATAATAGGAGGATATAGTGAAAAAGGAACTAAATTACCATATGTTTATAGATATGTCTATTCCAGCAAACAATGTTTAAGGAAAGACTATAAAGAAAAGGTGCTTAGTAACCCATTAAAAGATGATGAATATATAAAACTATTAGACTTCAGAAGTGATTTTACTTTTAAATATTTTGATGAGAAAAAGAACATTCACAGAAGAAAAGGTAACAGAATTATTTTCGAGATAGAAAGGTGATGATCTATGCCAAATGTAGAAATAATAAAAGCCAAAGATACAATGTTGGATAGTAAGGGGAAAGAAGTAAGAAACAAATTAAGAGTAGCTGCTTATGCGCGTGTTTCCACAGACCATGAAGAACAGCAAAGCAGCTTTGAATCTCAACAAATCTATTATTTAGATAAAATAAAAAGTAATCCTAATTGGACATTTGTCGATATATATGCAGACGAAGGAATTTCTGGAACCCAGGCATATAGAAGAGAAAATTTCATGAGATTAATGAGAGATTGTGAAGAAGGTAAAATAGATTTAGTCCTAACAAAATCAATTTCAAGATTTGCCAGGAATACACTCGACACATTGAAGTATGTTAGAAAGTTAAGAGACAAACAAATTGGAATTCAGTTTGAAGAAGAGGGGATAAACACTTTGGGAATGGCTGGAGAACTATTGCTTACTGTTCTGTCTGCTGTTGCTCAACAAGAATCTGAAACAATATCAAGTCACGTTAAGTTAGGATTTAAAATGAAACGTGAAAGAGGAGAACTTGTAGGATTCAACGCATGCTATGGTTATGATTATAATAAGGAAAGAGATTCAATGATTATAAACGAAGATCAAGCCAAGTACGTAAGAATGATTTATCAATGGTATCTAAATGGGTATGGTGGAAGAAGTATTGCCAAAATGTTAACTGAAATGGGAGTCCCATCACCGACTGGTAGAGATCACTGGTGTGAAAATTCTATAACAGGTATAATCAAGAACGAAAAATATGTTGGAGATTTGTGCCAAGGAAAAACATATACAGTCGATGCAGTTTCCCATAAAGTTGTAAGAAACAAAGGCGAAGAAGATATGTACTACACAAAAGATCATCATGAACCGATTATATCTAGAGAAGATTGGGATAAAGCTCAATCAATAATTAATTCTAGAAATGCTAATATATCTAATGGACGAAAAGCTAGAACTAAATTTACTTTCTCTGGTAAATTCAGATGTGGCTTTTGTGGTAAGACATATACTAAAAAATCTTTATACAAAAAAAGACCAGCATGGGATTGTATTTCGGTAGCAACTTTAGGAAGACAGTATTGCCCTGATAGTAAAATAATGCATGAAGATGTTATTAAGTCATGTTTCATGCAAGCATATCATTTATTAACTAGTAATGATAGTTTAGCTGTAAATCAATTCCTAGAAAATATACAAGAGTCTATCCGAAGTTCTACTCCAAGTCAAATGAAAACGAAATTCGAAAACGAACTGAATATGGCTCAAAAAAAATTATCAAAATTAGTAGATCTATACGTTGATGAGAAAATTGATTCTATGTCATTTGATAAAAAGCATAATCTCCTTCAAAATAAAATAGAAGATATTTCAAACAAAATTAAAACAATAGATGAAAAAGTTATTCACGAAGACAATATCAATTTAGGAATAGAAAATATAAAGCAAGAAATTCAAGCAAGAGAAACAGATAAGTCTCCAAAATTATTTGATGAAGAACTATTTGATACAGTAGTAGATTATGGAATAATTGGAGGAGTTACAGAAAACGGTGCTAAAGAGCCTTACATGATTAGATTTATTTGTAAAACAGGTTTGGCTAGTAGATCTAGAAGTGATATTACAGATGAAACAATAATTGATAATAATCAGCTTGGAAAGGAAGATAGTATATATATGCCAATTATAGATTTTATAAGTAATCAACACTTTTTTGTATATAATGTAAAAGGGCAAGGGTTGAAAAAACAATTAATCACAAAAGTAAGAGTCACAGTAGAAGTAGAAAAATAAAATTGAAACTGGCTAAATAATAATCTTTCATGATATAATCAACACATATGGGATGTGGTATATACGAAAGAGTTTAGATTTTTAAATGTTTGGAGATTGTTAATGGCGATGTTTGTTGTTGCTAACCATCTTCATCCACTAGATAAAATAATTATTAAAGATAGCTTGGCATATAATTTATATGAATTCATAATTCCTTTAGCTGTTCCATTTTTTTACTTAACTACTGGGTTCTTTTTAGGAAAAAGAATAAAAAATATTAAAGAAATAGATATTAATGATTATTCTATGATCAAAAAAAATTTAATTAAGCTTATTAAATTATATGTAATTTTTACAATAATATATTTACCATTAACAATTTATGGATTTGAACAAGTGTATAATATGTCTGTTTTGAAGTCTCTATTATCTTTTTTTAGAAATTTTATATTTATTGGAGAAAATTATAATTCATGGATTTTATGGTATATACTTTCAGAAATATATGGATTATTAATAATTTATATGCTTAAAAACAAAATAAACAATAATAATTATTTAATGATTATTGGCACTATGTTATTTTCGCTAGGATTAATTATTAATGTCTTTAATGGTTTGTCTTTTGAATCAAGTTTTATGATTATAATTCAAAAATGTATTAAGTTAATAATTCCTAATGGAAGAATTTTAAATTCTTTATTATTTATATCTCTTGGTATTTTTATATCAAAAAATGAGATTATTAGAAAAAAAACAGTATACATTTTAAGTGTATTCGTGTTGTTAGTATTTAGTACTTTTGTTAATATTACGTTTATAAATAATATTTGTAGAGTATTTTTATCTTATATACTTTTTAAATTTATCATAAATACTAATTTTAAATATCAGAAAATTGCAGATTATTGTAAAATCGCTAGTAAGGATTTCTATTTTTGGCATCTATATATTTTTTCATTAATCCAATTATTTATTGAAGGAAAGATAAATAACACTTATGAATTAAGATATTTTTGTTTTACAATTGTAATTTTACTGATTATTTCATTATTACATTTTTCATTTAAAAATAATAAAAAAATACATAAACAAACAATTAATGGGTAAAGAAGTAATAAAAGAGCAAATTTAGCTCTTTTTTATATGCTGTTTTATCATGATAGTAACTTAGAAAAAAGTAACGAAATGTTCTCTACAATCAACATTTAATTCTTGATAAAAAAGGACAAAAAAATTACTGCTAAAAGACATATCTACTCATAAAACCGTCTAACTTTGTGTATGACATGAATATCCATAAACTCCTATTTTACAAGACTTATTTTTAAACATATCGATTACCCACATAAGAGGAAATTTTATAATTTACATATTAGCATGTCGTATTGGACCATTTATGAAACATTT
>AUXO013048799.1_pt1 | contig 16240 bp, 10 predicted proteins | sample 768731 | NCBI WGS metagenome assembly AUXO01 (sample SAMN02715735, study PRJNA202380) | gut metagenome | biome: sheep rumen | host: Ovis aries | place: New Zealand: Palmerston North
GCTGCATAATAATCAAGACCATAATCATCTACTAAATATCTGAATGGGAAACGGTCAGCAAATACTACCGCTTTCTTACTTGCCTTCTTTACTACATCTTCATATTTTGAATCAAGCTGATCTATCTCTTTAATATAATCAGCCGCATTTTTTTCGATGGCTTCTTTATTCTTTGGATCTACATTTTCAAGTTCTTTAGATATAACATTTACAAGTACTGCAGCATTCTTTAAGGAAAGCCAAACATGTTCATCATATTCAACTTTCTCTTCTCCTTCGCCTTCTTCTTTCTCTTCTTCTTCGGCCTGCATTCCTTCCTTAATCTCTTCTTCCTTTGCAGCTTCACCTATTGACTCTAAGAGATTTACAGTCTTTAAATTAGGATTTGTCTTTTGTTTAAGTACATCCTCTACCCAGCCATCAGATTCACCACCAACATAGATAAAAAGATCTGCAGAACCAACCTTTACTATGTCTTCTGTTGTAGGCTGATAACTATGAAGATCTACACCATTATCAAGAAGAAGTGTTAATTCATAATCATCCTTCCTGTCACCAATTATCTGCCTTACCCAATCATACTGCGGATATGTCGTACATACAACTTTAATTTTTCCATCTGCGTTTGTTACAGAAGCATTTGCACTGGATGTATTACTGTTTTCTTTTGTTTTTTTAGATCCTGCACATCCAGTAAAACTAAAAGCCATTAATCCTGCTAATAATAAAGCAGTAAATTTCTTAATAAGATTCTTTTTCATAATTTCCACTCCTTTATAAATTTGATAATCATTCTCAAATTGGTATATCACAATCCAGTATTTATTTCAAGGGCGAAAATCTTTCTTTTATCCCTCACCTTTATCATGTTATAATCCGGAGTGTTGGCATCATTAGGAGGAAAAGAAATGAACAAACTAAAAAACATTTTCAGTAAAGAACCTATTCTAATAATATCCGGAATACTGGCATTTATATCCTGTTTTTTTGTTTTTCCGGACAGAAAATATATAGATTATATTAATTTCAGAACTCTTGTACTCTTATTCTGCCTTATGGCAGTTACCTGCGGTCTTAAAAAAGCAGGAGCATTTGATTATGTAAGTCATCAGCTTATTAGCAGCGCAAGTCACGCAAGACGTGCAGTAACTCTTCTTACCATTTTTTCATTTTTACTCTCAATGTTTGTTACAAACGATGTGGCCCTTGTAACCATGGTGCCGCTTACTCTGATGGTACTTAATTCAGTATCTGAAAATACAATTATCTTATCTTTAGTTGAAGAAACTATTGCTGCAAACCTTGGCAGTATGCTGACTCCTTTCGGTAATCCCCAGAACTTATTTCTATCTTCAACATATAATATAAGTTTTATGGGATTTATAAAGCTGACAGCTTTCTATACCATCCTTTCATTTATTATTATCATGCTGCAGATGTTCCTTATTAAAAATGAACCTTTAACATCAGAGGATACAGCCACAGGAATTTCAGAAAAGATAAATATTGATTTAAGATCCATACTCATTTACTCAATACTATTTGCAGCAGCCATACTTTCAATCCTTAGAGTATTAAATTACTGGATACTTCTGGGAATCATATTACTATTCTTTATCATCTATGACTTTAAACTTTTAAAAGAAGTAAACTACAGCCTTCTCTTTACATTTGTATTCTTCTTTATTCTTATTGGAAATCTCGGAAGAATTGATGCTATATATGATTTCCTTAAGAAAATGATTGAAGGTCGCGAGGTTATCACCTCTATTCTTTGTTCTCAGATAATGAGCAATGTTCCTTGCGCCATCCTTCTTTCAGGATTTACTGATAAAGGAACCGCACTGATCATCGGAACAAATCTTGGCGGTCTTGGAACCCTGATTGCTTCCATGGCCAGTGTCATCACTTTCCAGTTATATATTAAGAAGAAAGGAGCTCGCCCGCTTAAGTATATAACTGCATTTACTGTTTTGAATCTTATAGATCTTGCTATACTTTTAACATTATATTTCTTTATAAGATAAATTTAGAGGAGGAAAGGTAACATGGAACAAATTAATTCAATTCTTGGAAAGATTGACGACTTCGTCTGGGGAATTCCATTAATCTGCGCAATTCTAGCAGTTGGTCTTCTTCTTACCATAAGGCTTAAAGGACTCCAATTCCGTAAACTGGGACTGGGATTTAAATACGCCTTTTCAAAAGACAAATCTGACAACAAGGAAGGGGATGTATCCGCCTTTCAGGCACTCTGTACCGCCCTGTCTGCCACCATCGGAACAGGAAATATAGTAGGTGTAGCTACTGCCATTGCAGCCGGAGGCCCTGGTGCACTTTTCTGGATGTGGATAGCCGCTCTCGTTGGAACAGCCACTAAATTTGCAGAATGTATGCTGGCGGTTAAATACCGTTCCACAGCAGAAGATGGTCACATCATCGGCGGTCCTTTCTACTATATAGAAAAAGGTATGGGCAAAAAATGGAAATGGCTGGCATATCTATTTGCAACCCTTGGAGCTTTAGTTGGACTTCTTGGAATAGGTACATTTACACAGATAAATGGTATAACCAGCGCCATTAAGAATTTCTTTGATCCAGATACAAAAAATGTAGCTTTTACTATATTTAATACTGATTATTCCTGGAGTACTGTAATCGCAGGCTTTATCCTTACAGCCATTGTTGCCTTGGTTCTCATTGGTGGAATAAAGCGAATTTCAGCTGTTGCTGAAAAAGTTGTACCTTTTATGGCTGTTATATATATAGCCATAAGTCTTCTGGTTCTTTTAACACATATACCTGCAATCCCGGCAGCATTTGCAACCATAATAGAAAGTGCCTTTGGACTCAGAGCTGTATCAGGAGGTGCTCTTGGTGCCATTCTTCTTGCTATGCAGAAAGGTATTGCAAGAGGTATATTCTCAAATGAAGCTGGTCTTGGTTCTGCTCCTATTGCTGCTGCCGCTGCAAAAACAGACGAACCAGTTCACCAGGGACTCATCTCAATGCTTGGTACATTTATCGATACTATCATCATCTGTACCATGACAGGACTTACCATTGTCATTATGCAGTCTAAAGCTCCAGAAGCTTTTGCAGGACTTGAAGGTGTACAGATCACATCAAAAGCCTTCTGTCTTGGACTCCCATTCCCTGAACAGCTTAGTGCGTTTCTTCTTATGATGTGCCTTGTATTCTTTGCATTTACAACTATACTGGGTTGGGATTATTATTCAGAAAAATGTCTCGAATATATAGTTCCTCATAAAAAGAATATGATCAAGCTTTACAGAGGACTCTATATCTTTTGTATTTTCATCGGGCCTTATATGACTGTATCTGCAGTCTGGACAATTGCCGATATAGTTAACGGTCTTATGGCAATCCCTAATCTTATAGCCCTTGTGACTCTTAGCACTGTTGTAACCAAAGAAGTAAATTCATACTTTGAAAGACTTAAAGCTAAAAACTAAAAAATAGCTGAAATTAACAATGGACCCGGGTTCTGCAGCACCCAGGTCCATCTTTTTTATAAAATCTATACCCTCATCAAAAAAAGGTAATTAACTCATAAGAACAACTACAATAATCAGGTCATTTCCTGTAACAGGATCCTTTTCTAACCAATGCATATAGGATGTTACAGCAAAGCCTTTTTCATCAGTAACCAGATTCTCCCAGTTTTTAGAAGCTATACATTCCATCGTTCCTTTTACAAAGTCATTTGATGGCCTTGCAACAAAATCCAGTTTCATATAATTATCTGTTTTATGCCATTCAGTATTCTCAATAAATCCTATTGTTTTCAGGAAATCAATATACTCATCATTAGCTCTGATACATTTATAACTTCCATCACCATTAAAGAATTCAAGGATACCACAAGGCAGATTCTTTTGAACTTTGATATGACCTTCACCTTTATCCAGGGAAAATGGATCATTTAAATTATATTTTCCAAGGTCATCATAGAATCTATCTTTTATAGGATTTTCAAATCCTATTCCTGTTCCATTCTTATATCTTTCCATAATAGTTTCAAGAGAAACAGGTTTAGAAAAATAATAACCCTGAAGCCTTTCACATCCAAGCCTTCTCATAAGATCAAACTGTTCCTGCTTTTCAATACCCTCTGCAAGGGTACCGATTCCACATTTTCTCGCCATATCTATCATGTCTTCCATGATAAATTCAGTTCTGTTACCAAAATTCCTCATAAACTGCATATCCAGTTTAATAAGATCAAAGTTTGTATCCTGAAGAAGATTAAGAGATGAGTAACCACTTCCGAAGTCATCCATCCATACTCTGAATCCCAAAGCATGAAGGCTGTCTATCTGTTTATTTATGAAATCCGGATCTGCAGAATAAACACTTTCAGTTATCTCAATAATGATAAGATCCGGAGAATAACCAGAAGTACCTACTATAGCCCCGATTTCTTTAGCCAGATTTCTATTTTCAAAATCAAATCTCGAAAAATTAATGGATATTGGTACAAGTCTGAGTCCCGCATCTTCTCTCTTCTTAAAATCTTTTAATACCTGCCTTAAGATCTCAAGATCTAATTTCCAGGTAGATCTGTTCTTTTCAATATATGGAATGAATTTATCAGGATATAACATTCCTCTTTCAGGATCATCCCATCTGGCCAAAGCTTCTTCACTACATATTCTTCCAGTAAGGGATCTTACAACCGCCTGATAATAAACCTTTATCCATCCTGATTCTATTGCCTTATCCAGATTATTCAGAACATAATGTCTATTTTTTTCTTCTTCTTCGAAGTTGATATCATATTCTGCCATATATCTGTCTGAATCTTCAATGATGCTGTCACCTGCCACTTTAGCATGATCATAGCATTTATTTACATTATCACCCTTCTTATATTCATAAAAGCCGATCTTAACCCTGCCTTTAGTATAGGTTTCGTAACTTGCTTCGTTATAACCTGTGGATTCCACCAGGTCATATAACCACTTTTCAACATTATCAACCATTTCCTTTATACAGCTTAATTCATCTCTATATATCATCAGGGCAAATTTATCTGCAGTAAATCTTGCTATATTTCTTTCAGGATAAAGTCTCTTTAACTCATTTGCCATGAAACATATAAGTTCATCACCTTTTTTAAGTCCGTAATCATTATTAAGATGTTTAAGACCTCTGAAATTTATATATACGATGACAGGATATCTGTCAGATAGCGCAACCGTTTCAAGAATGGTCTTTGCCTGAGTTAAAAATGCATTTCTTGAAAAAAGTCCTGTAAGCTCATCCCTTTCAAGCATTTTTAAAGTTTTATTAAAAATCCTGACAGTTTCTATTCTGGAAGCCATTATAATAATAAGCACTGTAAGTGACAGCGTGTAGAATTCCATAAGATGCAGCAGATCCATCCTGAATATTCTTTCTTCCTTAACAAAGAAACTAAGCAGCGCAAAAGTTATGGCAAATAACGTTTCAAAAGCAATAAGTCTCCATGGAATGTCATAGATAAAAATCGGAAATAATGAAAGAAATAAAAGGAAAGTAAGTGCCTGATGATCCGGATCTAAAACTGTTCCCATAAGTATGGTCATAGTAAGCGGCAGCACCTCTACCAAGTACAAAATAAATGTAATATGCTTATTCTCTTTTTTAAGGAATACCGCTCTTAAAATGGATAAAAATGCGAAATAACAAAACATTGAAACGCTGAGTAAAGTAAGATCTTTCGACTTATTTATTATAAACAGCTGTGACAGATAAATGACAACTGATAAAGGCATCCCAATAATAGTTAATAATTTTAATGCATTAAAATTTCTTCTGTTGAACTCATCTTTAAATTCCGGATAATCTTTCGGAATTAAAAAATCAAGTCCCCCTTTTAACATAACATCACCCTCTTAAATATTCTAAACCATAATAAAATTCATACTTTTCACATTCTTCCCTATGTTATATATGATACTATCATAACAAGAATATGGCAACGATTCCACATATAGGCAGTCATTTGTCACACAAATTTCAGATTTATGGGAGGTGAAGATACTTTAGGTTCTACAAGTCATAACAAACCAACCATAAACTACTGGACTCTTAATTAATCAGAATAAGAAAGACCATATCCAATATCAAGCCAGCTTTTTCCACTTCCTATCTCATCTACGCTACCGTACCATGGGCTAGGAAGTTTTCCTTTGAAATCAGCATTGCCGCAAAGGACATTCGCAATACCCTGGCCTTCGGATCCAGGAAGATAACACATTACAGCCGCATCCCAGGAATCAATATAATCTTTAATAAGAACCTGTCTTCCTGCAACTATAAGAGTAACTACAGGTTTATTATATTCTTTTACCTTTTTTATCATCCCTTCATTAGATCTTATACCAAGGGAACCTGTGATGCTTAAATCTTCTGTATCTCCATTCCACTCAGCGTAGGATTCTTCGCCTATTACAAGAATTATCACATCAGCTTCCTCAGCACGGGATGGCTCAGTTATTACTTCAATATTTTTTTCAGGGAAAATATCTTTCATTCCATTCTGTATGGTGGTAACTCCTTCGATTCCCACATTTGGACTCGAATTCCAGTCAAGAGTCCATCCACCACACTGAACCTGCGCATTGTTCGCTGCTGGTCCTGTTACATATACCTTACTTCCTTCTTTTAATGGAAGTATATCATTTTCATTTTTAAGAAGAACAAGGCTTTCTTCTACTGCCCTTTCTGCAACTTTTCTATATTCTGCTGATCCAGTAGATTCCATAGTGGTTTTCATTTTTTCGCAAAATGGATCATCCATTATTCCTTCATCTATCTTAACCTGAAGGATTCTTCTTACCGCATCATCAATTCGTTCCTCGCTGATGCTTCCTTCATCAATAGCTTCCAGTATATAAACCTTGGCCTGATCAAAGCTCTCAACTTCCATAAGCATATCGATACCTGAATTTATGGCATTTATAAGCTGCTCCTTATATGTTGCCCCGGAAGTATTCTGTACTGAATTCCAGTCACTTACGATAAAGCCTTTAAAGCCCATTTCATTTTTAAGATAATCAATATACTTCTTATTTTCATGCATCTTAACGCCGTTAAGAGATGAGTGGCTGATCATAATGGTCTGAACCCCGTTATCTATAAGGTTCTGATAAACTGAAAGAAGTTCATTTATTTCTTCATCTGAAAGTTCAGCATCTCCTCTATCTATCAGCCTGTTTACATCAGAATCTTCCCCTGTACCAAACTTAACATTTCCATCTGCAAAGAAATGTTTTCCACAGGCAACAAGGCCTCCATCCTTAAGACCTCTTACATATTCACCACTTAAGCTCTTAATGATATTTAGATCAGCTCCATAACTTTCATAGGTTCTGCCCCATCTTGGATCCACTGACTGAGCCACACAAGGAGAAAAATTCCATAACATATGGCAGAGTTTAGCTTCATCTGCTGTAATAAGTCCCACCTGATACATAAGTTCTGGATCATTTGCAGCTCCCATTCCTATATTATGAGGAAATATAACTGTTCCTGTGGCATAATTAACTCCATGTACATCATCCTGTCCGAAAAGATAAGGAATACCTGCCTCAGAAGAAAGTGCTGCCTCCTGATAACTGTCAACGATTCCCTGCCATTCGGCATAAGAAACACTTTCTAACTTTGAAAGGAGACTTCCATAACACTGATCTTTCATCATATCTGTGCTTACCATATATACTGCAGGCTGAAGCATTTGAGAAACTTTTTGCTCAGTAGTAAGATCTGCTAATATCTCATCTGCAGTTTTACCTGCATATTTTGAAACTCCGTCAGAAGTCTCAGCATAATCCCCGTCAGATGCAACGTTACTATTTTTAACCTCTTCACTCTTCCCTCCAGTATTAGGTGCAGTTTTCTGACAACCTGCCAAAAGCATGACAGAAAGAGATAAGGCCAGTATTTTTTTAATTATTTTTTTCATGGTTAATCCCCCTTAAAAATGTTTTTTTGTGTATTTGTGTGTTGTTTTGTGTGTTTATAATTATAAGCTAAGAATCATATTTCTTTCCAGCTTACTTCTTTTGTTACTACATTTTTATTTTCATAATCAAATTCAATATGCCTATCCTTACCATCAATAAAGAAATGATCATCCGCCGTCATTTTTCTATTAGGATGCATATGGAGCATTTCATCAAATCTTATTATGTCTTTAACTTCTCTTATCTTAACCCCTTCAAGTTTTTCCAAAGCAAAATCAATCAGGATCTCATATTTCTTTCTTGCATTGATCCCTATGTGAGAAAGTTTTTTCTCATCCAGAAAAGCGGCTAAGGCTTCATACATATCAAATGGAGAATCGAACCATCTCTCCATATATTTTAAAGAATTCCTAAAGAGTTGTGAATTATAAAATAACTCAATTGCATCTGCTATCTTATGAAGCTTCAGATTTTCCTCATAGGAAAGCCATTTTGTAGAAAACACTTCATAAGGCTGATGATCCATATATACCAGTTTATATTCATCCTTCTTTAGATGCATATACGTGCCTTTTAACACCTTTAAGAAGCCTAACTGCAACTGGTCTGCGTAAAGTGGATAAATGTCGTTAAAAGACCGCCTAAAGCTCTCATAATCCTCAAAAGGAAGGCCTGCTATAAGATCAGTATGAATATTTATATTATAATTTTTTCTAAGTCTTCTTACATTATCCAGTATCTTATTATTATCAGCAACTCTCCTTATTTCTTTCATGGTATCATTATTTGTGGTCTGTATACCTATCTCTAACTGGACAAGGCCGGTTCTTAAAGATGATAAAAGCTCTATTTCTTCATCTGAAAGAAGATCTGCCCCTATCTCAAAATGAAAATTAGTGATTCCATTATCATTTTCCTTAATGAAAGACCATATCTTAAGTGCTCTTTCCTTTGAGAAATTAAAGGTTCTATCTATAAATTTAACCTGCTTCACTTTTTTATCCAAAAAGAATTTTAGTTCCTGAAGAACAATATCCATATTTCTGACCCGCACATGCCTGTCTAAAGAAGAAAGACAGTAACTGCACCTGAAAGGACAACCTCTGGATGATTCATAATAAATGATCCTGTTATCAAATTCTTCTAATTTATTATATAAAAATGGGATCTGATCCATTTCACTTTGAGGCATTTCTGAAGGAACCAGCCTGTCTTTATAATCTCTTGTTAAGATTCCATCATATTCTGTAACAGGTATCTCTTTTCCATTAAAGAAACAATCAGCAACTAAAGTAAAATTCCTTTCCCCTTCCCCAAGAAGTACTATATCCGTATATTCCAGAAAACATAAAGGATCGTTACTTGCCTCCGGACCTCCTGCAAAAAGTTTTATAGAAGGATCTATAAGTCTTATATCCTTCATCACACTTTTCATCATCTCACTATTCCAGATATATGTTGAAAAGCCTATCATGTCAGGATGTCTTTCTATTATCCCCGCTATAATATCTTCATATCTGTCATTAATTGTAAATTCAGCAATCTCTATAGAATCTTCTTTTCTTAGATCCAGCATTTTATATGCATAAGCCTTAAGGGAATAAACCGCTGGATTTGAATGAATATATTTAGCATTTAATGCAACAAGTAAAATCTTCATAATAATCTCCAAAAAAATAAAACTGACAGTACAGCCAATTACTATTGTAACACAGTTTAAGGAGCGGTGAATCCTTAAACTTCGGCTAACTGTCAGTTTATTTGGGGAAAGGGAAATCCCCAGGAGATTATTTTATTTTGAAACTACTGGAAGGGTTTCCAATAATTTGCGGTCAATCTTACCATTCTTGTTGAGAATAAAATCTGTAACATGAATGAATTTGTTAGGAACCATATAAAGTGGAAGTCTCTTCTTTACTTCAACATGAAGTTCTCTTCCATCTCTTTCGCCAGTATAATAAAGATAGATTCTGCTCTTTTCTTCATCATATCTTGCACAGCATCTTTCAACGCCGTCATATGTTCCTATAGTTCTTTCAATCTCCTCAAGCTCGATCCTGTGACCCATATGCTTGATCTGGAAATCTTTTCTTCCTGCAAAGTACATTTCCCCATCGTCTGCAATAAATGCTACATCGCCTGTAAGATAAGTTCTTATAGAACTTCCATCTACATTTCTTTCCTGGAAATGTTTCTTTGTCTCTTCTTCATTATGATAATATCCAATTGCAAGGGATTCACCGCTTACAGCGATTTCTCCGCTTACATTTTTCTCTGTTATCTCCTGTCCTTTTTCATCTAAAAGAACAACTTTTCTACCATCAAAAACTTTACCAAGCGGAAGCTTTTCCCCAGCCTCCACCTTATGATCTATAATATAGTAGGTGCAGTTACAGGTAATTTCTGAAGGCCCATAAAGGTTAACATATGTTACAGAAGGGAGGGCCTGCTGCCATATCATTAACTGTTTTGTCGGCATAACCTCTCCGCTGAAAAGAACTCTTTTTAAATCAGTAGGGAGACGATAATCGAGTCCTTTCATTCCGGAAATGATACATAATGCCGAAACGGCCCATGTTAAGGTTGTTGCATGGTTATCGCATATATAGTCCACGAGTCTAGGGGGTTGAGTAAAGTAATCTCGTGGAATTAGGAGAAGGGCTGCTCCAGTTGTAAGAGCTGTGAATATATCCTTAATGGATACATCAAAGTCAAATGGAGCCTGATTTGCGATAACATCTGAGGGATCAAAAGCAAAAGCTTTTATAAAATGATTAATAAAATCTATAACTGCACCCTGACTTACAAGTACACACTTAGGTGTACCTGTCGAACCAGAGGTAAATATGCCATAAATAGGATTTTCCCTGTTTACGCAGTAAGTTGATAAACACATATCATCTTCTAAACTGCATGAATCAGAAGCTATCTCTTCCATCGAAACAGAAGCACCTTCGTATCCTGTTTCATCAAACTTTTCCTTTAAATCCTCTGAATAAATGATAATACGAGGATCAAGGACTTCAATTATCTTATTAATCCTTGAAACAGTCTGTTCTGGATTTATATATACATAGAAACCTCCTGCATACATTGTTCCAAGAACTGCTCCATAAAGATTAATATTCTTTTCTGTAAAGATTGCTACTGGAAAACCTGTTTCTTCTTTATCCAGACATGCTTTCTTTCTAATATTCTTACCCATTCTTACAGCTAAATCTTTTAATTCCTGATAATTTAGTTTTCTTTCAGGATCGATGGCTGCTATATTAGAAGGATAATCATTTACTGTTTTTTCAAATATCTGAATTAAATTCTCTTTCATATTGCCACTTCTTTCTTATAGTCATGCTATAAGATATTTATTTAAATACTATTCAGCGAGACGCTCTACCATTGCAGCAAGTGCATCAACTGAATTGAAATTTTCAGGAATCATCTCTTCTGCGCCAATCTGAATATCAAAGTTATCTTCTAATTCTGCAACCAGTGAGATGATACCAAATGAATCAAGGAGATGATCATCAACTAATCTTTCCTCATTTTCATAATCAATACTGTCATCAATCTCGCTTAAAATCTCAATAATCTGTTCTCTTGTTTCCATTGTAATTAACTCCTTTTTACTGTATTAAACGGATATGTCAAAACATCTTTTCTCATTACTGTTAAGCCCTCCTTAACTGAATAACCGTATACATCCGGTAATTCATGAGAAAGGAATAATGCCATACCTTCCGCAAATGAATAAGCTCCTGCATTTTTAAATATCAGCGCGTCTCCAACCCTGACATCCCCAAGCTTAATATTTGCTGTCAAAACATCATTCATTGTACAAAGTGAACCGCATACTGTCCACACTTTTTCTGGATCAAGATTCTCATGATTTCTTACGACTTCCATAAAAGGATGATACATTCCCTTTATCTGTCCGTCATAAGCCAGCTGATGGATTCCACCATCTGTCATAAGATAATCAGTATCTATATTTTTCTTAACATCAAGAACTCTTGTGCAGTAGCATCCTGAAACGGCTGCTATAGCTCTTCCAAGCTCTATGGTGACACTGCCATTAAAATTCATTTCCTTAATTGTCGTGCTGATAGTATCAAGAAAATCTCCCATTGGAAGCACATCCTTGCCTTCAAAATATGAATAAGGAATTCCCGGGCCATATTCTAATTCTTCTATATCAAGTCCTGTAACTTCCTTAATCTCTTTAATAAGCTCATCCAGCATAAGAAGTTCTTTCTTATCCTTATCCGGATGTTTCTTCTGTGTGCCTGAGAAATAATGGATTCCTTTAACATTAAGACCTGCCACATCTTTTGATTCCTTAATCATTTCTAAGATGTCTTCTTTATTTACACCAAACTGACTTTTATTAGTAAGTCTTATGATTATATTTATGCTTCTATCCTTTGCAGCATCCTTAAGCTGAAGGAACTGATTCCATGACTCTACAGTAAATATACATCTGCCATCAGTCTCATTTATGATAGTAGCTAAGTCTTCTTTTTTCTTTAATACTCCTGAAATCAGAAGCTTCTCTGCAGGAATATTCAAATGTCTGCAGATCTCATATTCCCCATATGAACAGACTTCAATTCTATCCAGAATACCTGCGGCAACTCCTGTAAGAAAAGGATTTGCTTTCATGGCATAGCAGACTTTTGCACTGCCACAAAGCCCTTCCTCTATCATCTTTATTCTTGCCTCAAATATATCAAAATCAAATAAATAAAATGGATTTTTTGCTTCCTTTGCAATCTCAATTGCCTTCTCAATATTCATTTCCATGATCAGATTCCATGTTTCCTCTCTGCAGCTTTATATTTCTCATAAAGTTCATGCCAATCTTTAAAATTTTCATCATTTCTTCTGTCTTCTAATATTCCATAAGAATCTATCTTTCTTGCAATAAAATCTGTTGTCTTTTTAGTTCCAAAAGAATTTAGATGATCACCTTTATCCCGTGTATCTTTACTCCAGTTTATATTAATGCTTTCTGTTTCTTTATTAAGTTCTATATAATCAATGCCATACTTATCAGCAAATTCCTGAATAGCATTTATCTTTTGCATGTTATAGCACTTTGGAGAAGGAGCTGAATAAAGTACCAGCTTAACTCCATTTTCATCACAGAGTTTCTTAATCTTTTTAAATGTTTCTTCATTTTCCTCTGGTACACATCTCTTTTCCTCTGTACTAAAGAGATACGCTCCACCATTATAAGGCTTTACTTTTGTATTAAATATATATCCCTTATATGAATCCCCAAGTCTTGCAACAAATGGAGTTTTCCATACATTGTGATATTTAAATACAGGACAGACCTTGTAAACTACTTCCGCAATTCTTGAATCCTTTCCTGCTTCTTTTGTTTTTCTGTAAAGCTCATTTGTCTCTAAAAGAGCAATCTTTGGATGCTGCTTCTTAAGTGCAACTTCTAATACATCCAATGTCTCATTAATATTTTGTCCAGGAGCGCCTGCATCATAAACTGCATATCCATAATCCTCCCAGATCTGCATTGGAGATACTGTAGTATAACTAAGGCTGTCTCCAAGCACTATCACATCAATAGTATCTGCCTTTTCATTTGCAACTTTTGCATATACTTCATTTCTTCCAAGGTTTAATTCATGTCTTGTCATAAACTCAGGAGATAAAATGAAACTTGGAACATAAAGCAGAACAAGAAGTATTGATGTAAAAAGTATACATCTCAATATGAAATTGTTTTTTACCTTATTTTTGAATGCTTTCATTATTACCTCAATTCGCTAAAAACCTGCATATATAAGATCTACTGGCTGATAACCTACTCCGTAAGCTCCAAACCACACTATTGCAAGGATAAGCGCATAATATATAGCCCATCTCTTTTTTAAAGGAAGATCAGGAACCTCATCAAATAATGCAGGTTTCTTCTCTAACATAAGATCCACAATAGCAACAACAAGTATTCCCAGCATACATATTGCATAATCGCCGGAATCAAGTCCCAGATTCATATTATGAAGTTCTATATTTCTAAAGAAATCTGATACAAAGAGATTTCTCATCATTTCCTTAAACTGTGCGAAGCTTTCAGCTCTGAATAACACTTCACCTACACCGATTATGATCCAGGTTCTTGCTATTCTAAACCATCTTACAACTTTACCCTTTTCATCAAGATGAAGGGACTTTGCTATTCCCTGACCAGCTGGCTTCCACATCTCTCCTACCAGGAGAACTATGAAGTAAAAAACTCCGTAAAGTATATATGTCTCTTTAGGTCCATGCCAAAGCCCATTTAACATCCATACAGGGAAAAGAGCTATAGCTGATGTAACTATCATTGTCCAGTATTTAGAACAATGTTTCTTACCAAACTTATTCCATTTCTTCATCATCTGGCTTGTAGATACCGGATAGAAGATATAATTCTTAAACCATACACCAAGTGATATGTGCCATCTTCTCCAGAATTCAGCCGCATTCTCTGAAAGGAATGGCTGACGGAAATTCTCTGGAAGCCTGATATCAAATAACTCAGCGCTTCCGATAACAATATCAATTGTTCCTGAGAATTCCAGATAAAGCTGAATTGTTACTACAACTGCTGTTAAAATAATCATCACGCCGGCATAATGTTTATTTACTGAGAATAATGTTCTAACCATTACATCAAGTCGGTCTGCAATCAGCATTCTCTTAAAAAGTCCCCATCCTATACGAACAGCACCCCTTGCAAAGGTTTTCTCTGTAATAGGATTCCCTTCAAAGAGCTGATTTTTAACATCATCCCATCTCATAATCGGGCCTTCCATAAGTGTTGGGAAAAACGTCATAAATAAGAAGACATGGAGGAAGTTTTTCTCAACCTTGATTCTCTTCCAGTAAACATCCAGAAGATAGCCCACAGCCTGCAGTGTATAAAAAGAAATACCAATAGGTATTGCCAGCTTTCTAATTGAAAATGTTGTTTTAAACAACTTATTGATCTCTTCAACAGTGAACTGAGTATATTTAAGGAAAGCAAGTATTCCTACTGATATGAAAACACTTAAGAATACAATTCTAAATGCCTTTTTCTGAAGCTTTTCTTTTTCAATCTTCTCATTCTTTGGAAGCTCCTTCATCTTAACATTGAAGTGATCTATAAGAAGTCCTCCAAAATAAGTAACCACTGTTGTTATCAAACACCAAAGGATCAAATATTTACTTATCAGTGTAAAAAACACTCCACTTGCAATAAGAAGCGTTATATATCTATATTTCTTTGGCGTCAGCATGTAAACAAGCATTACCGCCGGAAGGAAATATATAAAGTATGTATTAGTATTATATGCCATTGACTTTTTTCTCCTTAAAAACACATAAAAAAGAGTATAGCATAAAGCTCTCTTCATTTCACGCTGTATACTATACCCTAAACTTATTAATATAAAACTTACAAATTATTAAAAATTACTTAAGATAAACTATTGATTTTCTGAAGTCTGTTTCTCTTCTATTTTCTCTCCTGCAGTCTCTCTTTCTTCAGCTTCTTCTAACAACCTCTTCTCTTTTTCTTCAGCTTCTTCCAACAATCTCTTCTCCCTTTCATCATCCTCTTCATCATCTTCAAGAGGAATACCTGCTGCAAGTTTCGCTTTCCTTACCATAGGATCGATGACTCCTGCATATATAAATGAACAAAGATATGCAGGAAGAGATATTCCCAAAGCTACAAACAACGGAAATACCTTTAAGAAAGCCACCAGCAAAAAAAATGGAACCAGCATGGTAAAAAGCATCATAAGAAGTGTCCTTGGAAGTTTTCCAGTTGCTAAAAGCAGTGCATTATGAAGGTTGGCTTTAGCCGAATTTACAAAACGTGCTCCATAAGGAAAAACCCATACAAATATGGCAAACCATATAAATATACCAAGATATTCCAACAAAAATAAGAACTTCAGCATATCTGTACCACTGTTAAATAAGAAGATCTTTGTCTTTGAAAGATTATCAGCCCCAGCTCCGCTGGCCATCCTATAAAGTATCCAATAATCAAATGCAAGGAAAATGGCAAAGAATAATAATATTATCCATGTATTTGTCATAGTCTTAAGATTATTCTTAAATTCTTTAAAATACAATTTATAAAGTCCAGACTTACCTTTCTTCATCTTCATAATAGTAAAATGAAGTGCTGTCAGTGCTGCACCTGCTGTAAAAATTGGAATACAACAAAGAATTGTAAAAAGATTCAGTACCACCAGAACCATAAGATCCTG
>AUXO017923272.1_pt1 | contig 16229 bp, 26 predicted proteins | sample 768731 | NCBI WGS metagenome assembly AUXO01 (sample SAMN02715735, study PRJNA202380) | gut metagenome | biome: sheep rumen | host: Ovis aries | place: New Zealand: Palmerston North
AAAAGAATATATGGTATGTCAGTACAAGATGGTACACCAACACCAGATAGCCCTGTGGATATTGTAAGTGCTAAAGCTGATTTTAAATGTGTGGGTAAGAATTTGATTCCTTATCCGTATCTGTACCAAAAAGAAAGAGGTAATCCCACATTGCTTAATGGAGTAACATGGACAGTTAATGCTGATGGAACAATATCGGCGGTGGGAACAGCATCCAATAATTCAAATTATTATTTAATGGATTGGAAAGATGAAATCTTGTTCCATGCTGGAGAAACTTATACTTTAACTGGTTGTCCTAGTGGTGGAAGTGGGACAACATATAGCATTATGTTGTTTGGATTTCTACCAGACCAATCGGGAAGTGAATTAACTCCTACTTTTCATAAATTTGACACAGGAAATGGTGTTACATTTACAATACCACAGGATTGCTACATAAGAATATATTGCAGAGTTACAAATGGAACTACTGCACCAACTGATGCATTCAAGCCAATGCTAACCCTAGCAGATGCCGACCAAACCTACGAAGTAAATCAGCACAAAGATGTAACAACTGACCTTACTCTACGTTCAATAGAAGTAGCCTCAACAGATGATTACACTTACGAACGTGATGGAAAGTATTATATAGCTGATACTATAGATTGGTCTGAGGATAGAGGGTATGAGATTACCAGGAGAATAAAGGAAATCACTATTGATGAAAATAACACATCAGACTGGTATGAAGCATCAACTGCGGTATACGACCAAATTACTTATTCCCTCGATACCATAACGTCAAATGTTACATTAATGTGCAATCAGATGCCTAACGTAGCATCATGGACACCGAACAATTGTTTTGTGAGAAGTTCAAATCATCTTGCGCATTTCTTGTTTGACGCAAACAAATTTGGTTCAAAAGAAAACGCAATTGCTTATTTTACAAATAATCCATTAGTATTTACTTATGTAAAAGATACTCCAACAACCGAGTCTATCACCTCAGAACAGGCACAGGCACTACTTAGCCTAAAGACCTATGATGAAGCTACAAGTATCACAGCCACTTCTGATATAGAGCCAACAATAGACCTAGAATATGCTACATCTGAAATGAGTGCAAAAGCATTGACAGGGCATAATGAGGGATATATAGCACAGGAATTAGAGAGTGTGTATGGTGTTAAGAATTTGATACCTTATCCGTATTATGAAACGACTAAAACGATTAACGGACTTACATTTACTGTTAATGATGATGGTAGTATTACTGTTAATGGTACATCAACTCAAGAAACTCCATTAATATTAGTGTCTAGTAATCAACAATCATATATTGAGCCTGGAACATATAAAGTGACATTACCAGAGGGAACACAAAAACAGTTCCTTAGAGTATATGATTATACTAATGGTGGTAGATTGTGGGATTATAACTCAACAGGAGATATGGTTGTTAGCCAAAGATGTCTGTTAGGTGCAAATTTAATTATTAGAGGTAATGAAACATTAGATAATAAGGTATTTCATCCAATGCTCCGTCCTGCCTCTATTCAATCTAATGAGTATCAACCTTATGCAATGAGTAATTACGAGCTAACTAAGAAAATCAAAGAACTTGAAACAGCATTAACAGAATTAACTTCACAGTAAAGGAGAGAAATTATGTTTAATTTAACTGAGTACATTAAGAAAAACCTTATCAACGGATTTATGGATGGCACATGGAGCGAGTCAAAGGTATCACAGCTTGCTATTGGCTACCTTGACAAAGGACACCTTACACTAGAGGATATTGAGGAAATTGATGCTAAGATTCAGCAAATAAAAGAGGACAGAGCAAATGAGATTGTTGAAGAGGCTGACGTGCAAACACAAGAGGAAGATACAGACAACGGAGATGTGGAGTCTATGGAGTAGCGAACACGTCACATGGGTTTGTGTCGACTGCGGAAAGAGATTTTATTGATTAAAAATTAATATTGAGAAAAGCAAAAAGCTTAGTTGAAATGTTTTTCAGACAAAATGAAAAGTAACGATTAAAGGGCTACTACACAAGTAGTCCTTTTTTATTGTGCAAAATTCAAATTACAAAACTAGAAACTACAATGAAGTTAAGTAGTAAAAAGTTTATAGAAAGGGAAAAATTATGGCATTACGAACAGATTACACAGATGATATTTTGGATTTAGACCAAAATACAAATAGAAAATATACAATAACAAACAATCAAGACAATTCTGTATCATTCACAGATGTAACAGCCTATGCGCAAGAGGGTTCAACATTTGGTGCAGATGATTTTAACAGAACTAATGCAAAGGTTAATGAGTTAGAAAATTCTTTTTCCCAAGCACTAACTGATTTAAAGGCAACAGCAATAGCACAGGCAGTTGGTGCGGTTGGGAATACATTCGCTAGTGTTATTGCGACTTTAGCAACTATCGTAAACAGAGGTGCTGTATCAAAAACATTAGGACTAGGTGAAAGCTATACAGTACCACAAGGCTATCATAATGGTAGTGGCAAAGTTAGTGTAAGTATCACATCCCAAGAAAAGACAATTACTGCAAGTCGTTCACAGCAGATTGTTACACCTGATAATGGCAAGGTATTGTCAAAGGTTACTGTCAACAAATATCCAGATGCAAGCGGAACATATACAGCAACTAGCAGAGGTTCAGCCTTAGACATGGGGGCAGGAAACAATCTTAGATATGTCAATACAAACGGAGTACCTAACACAAATAGTGATACATATAATGTTACATCCAATGGCACTAAAGACATGGGGGCAACTAATACCAATAGATATGTAAGTGTTAATGTACCTAATACTAATAGTGGTACATATAATGCCACTAGTAGAAATTCAGCCCTAGACATGGGGGCAAACAATAGCATTAGATATGTCAATACAAATGGTGTGCCTAACACTAATAGTGATACATATTCAGTTACAAGTAATGGCACAAAGGATATGGGGGCAACAAATAATTATAGATATGTAAGTGTATCTGTACCAATGCAAGAATCATCAAATACAAATTCAAATGGTATGGGTGGTGGCGGTCATAGAACTTGTTATACTTCGGTTATTGATACTGCAAATACTTTTACAAAGTTAGCAAAAGTAAGTTCTACAGTGTCAGCACCAAGTCATACATCGAGTACAACAAATACAATAACACTTCAAGGTTCTAACGATAATTCAAGTTGGTCAAATATAAAATCAATTACTTTTGACAGGGGAAGAGGAGCATCTAATGTAACTGGAGCAACAGAATATACAGTGGCAACGTATAGATACCTTAGAGGATATGGAGATAGTGGAAGTGATGGTAATGAAACAGGTTCTTTATCTATAAGTGTTTATCATACTTAGTTCATTTTGCAAAATCTATATTGATAGTTTATATGGATATTCATTTGTAGAATATTATGAAATAACAGTTAATTTTTAGGGGCTATTAAGCCCCTTTTTTAAGTTGGCACAAAGATTGTACTCGATAAAATACAATTTTTATTGTGTATTATCCCCCTTAAAAATCGAAATGGGAAAATTTAGGGTATAGAATACTTATATCAAATAAAAACTATTAAAGAAAAGGGGTATAAGACCATGAAAATCTTACGAGATTATTTAGAATCAGAACTAGATTTATTTAGGAAAGAGTGCAATTTTACAGAAAGTGAATTAGAGTATTTTAATCTAAAAGCATCTGACAAATCTAATGTTCAAATATCTATAGAGATGCAAGTATCTACATCTCAAGTCTCCAAATTAGCAAAGCGAGTAAAAGACAAAATTACAAAGCTTGAAAGTATGCAATAATCGTATGATTAATGTGTAAAAATCGGGTAGACAACGTGTGATTTTAGGTTGTCTATCCGTTTTATTATGTCCATAGAGAGGTAATCCCTATGGCATATAAATATTACAATTCTAATCCTTTAAACAAAATAGTTGGTGATTGCGTAATAAGGGCGATATCTGCGGCATTTGGAATACCCTGGGTAAATGCCTATACAGAATTAGCAATCTATGGATTAGAAAAATGTGATATACCATCTTCAAATAACCTTTGGGGTTCATATCTAAGAGAAAATGGCTATAAGGTAATTCCTCTACCAGATAACTGTCCTGATTGTTATACAGTACGTCAATTTGCAGAAGAACATCCACATGGAACGTACATATTAGCGACAGGTAATCATGCAATCGCCTGTATCTCAGGAACTTATATAGACAATTGGGATTCAGGAGATGAAATAGTAGCTTATTACTTTGAAAAGAGGGAATAGCCATGATTAATCACAATCCGTTCTTAAACAATCCATATTTACAAGCATTACAACAGAATCAACAAATGATGGCTGAAAGAAATAGTCAGAGCCAGGGAACAGTTTTTACACCTGTTCATAGTGATAACGAGGTTTTAAATTCACCTGTAGCACCTGGCAACACAATTTATTTTAAGCATGAGACAGAACCTTATATTTACACTAAATCTATGGGAATGTCTCAGTTTGAAGTACCTCAGACTAAGAAATACAAACTTGAAGAGGTAGAAATGACTAATGGTGCTATCAATGTTCCTACAGAACCAACAAGTCAACCTAAACAGACTCAACCTAAGTATTTATTGGAAGATGATATAAAGCCTATATTAGACGAATTAAGACAATGCAAGGAAGAGTTAAATGATTTAAGGGCTAGGTTAGAAAAAGAGGTTGTAGAGCCTGTTACAAAGCCTACAAAGGCTAATACTAGCACACCAACAAAGGAGAAATAGCCATGAATATGCCTTTTGGAAATATACAAGGCTTAATGCAAGCCTATCAACAGTTTATGACAAATAGACCTAAAGATTTAGGAAATGACCCAAACCAAGTTATTCAGAAAATGATGAATAGCGGTGCTGTAAATCAACAGCAATATAACCAGGCTAAATCTATAGCAAATATGATTAAGAGATTTATGCCTAATAAATAGTTCAAATTCGTGCGCACGATTTGAAAATACATCAACCGGTTAGTCGCTAGATGGCTAATCGCTAACCACATTAAATAGTGGTAGAAAGGAGCATTATATGTCACTTACAGATGACAATGGAACAGGAATGGTCATGCCTGTAGCACCTGCGTATGGCGGTGGTTTTGGCAATGGAATGGGCGGTTTCGGTTTCGGTGGTGATGGTGCTTGGCTGATTTTATTCATCCTCTTAGCTTGTGGCGGTGGATGGGGAAATGGCTTTGGCGGATTTGGTGGCTTTGGTGGTGGTCTTGGAATAGATTTTCCATGGCTACTCAATGGTCAGCAGAGCATTATGAATGGGGTAAACTCAGGATTTGATAATGCTGCTCTTACAAGTCAGCTTTCAGCTATTCAGACAGCCATTACATCAGGTTTTGCTAATGGTGAAGTTGCAGATTGCAACAGAGCAATGGCACAGGTACAGGCTACACATGGTAGTGAAATCTCTGCACTTGAAAGAAGTTTTGCAGCCCAGACAGCTACAACTCAGGGCTTTACAGACCTTGCATCACAGCTTGCTAATTGTTGCTGTGAGAATCGCCTTGCTACAGCTAATCTTGGCTCAGATATTGCAAGAGAGGCTTGTGCAGATAGGGCAGCTGTTTCTAATGGCATCAGAGATGTGATTGCTAATCAGACAGCAGGTTTCCAGAGCATATTGACACAAATGTGCAATGACAAAATGGATGCAAAGAACGAGAAAATCGCTGAATTACAGGCTCAGTTGCAGATGGCTCAATTAGCTGCAACACAGAATGAGCAGACAGCACAGATTCAGGCAGGTCAGAGGGCATTAGCTAACGAGGTAGAATCCTTTGTTAAGCCACCTATCAATCCTGCATATATCGTACCTAATCCTTATGCTTGCTATTACGGAAGCAACGCAGGTTGCGGATGTAATGGTGGATTCTAATAAGGGGGTGTGACTATGGCAGAATATGTTGCTAATGCGGTACAGAATGTGGCATTAAACAATGCTATCACCTTAGATGCATCTATTCCTTGTAACAAAGGCTATGTTCTACATGAAGATGGCACAGGGAATTTTTATCTCCGTGGTTGCACTCCTAACTGTTTTGCTAGATACCAGGTTATTTTCAATGGAAACATTGCAATACCTACAGGCGGTGAAGTAACACCAATTGCAATAGCAATTTCAGTTGATGGAGAAACTAGACAGGTTAGCACAGCAGATTATACACCTGCTGCCGTAGATACTTATGGAAATGTGACTACCACAGCTATAGTAACAGTTCCTAGAGGCAATAGTAGAACTGTATCAGTTCGCTATGTAGATGCAACAGTTGATGATGCAGCTACAACACCAACCCCAAGTATTGAGGTTAAAAATGCTAACTTAGTCATTACCAGAATAGCATAGGAAAGGAGATAGAACCATGAAAGTTTTAGAGGACCTTTGCGATGTTCTTGAAGATGAACTCAAAGAGATTGTCAGGACAGGCGATATGTCTCCACAAGTGCTAGATAACACCTATAAGGCAGTAGATATTCTAAAGGATATTGAAACCATTAAAGCTATGAAGGAAGCCTCTTATGGCGGTAATTCATACATGGGTGGCTCATATATGCCATATTATGATGATGATTATAGTATGGCTAGAGGTAGAGGTAACAATGCTATGAGAGATAATCGTGGCAGATACAGTAGAGATGACGAAAAAGAACATCTTATGAAAGAGATGGAGAACATGAAACGTCAGCTTGAACAGATGCAAAGATAATTAATTTTTTCATTTTAGGGGTAGAGATTTATTCTCTACTCCTTTTAAATTTGTACCAAAAATTGTACCAAAGATTGTCAAAAGCCTTTATTTACAAGGCTTATAGCATATATTAATTAGGGTTCGAATCCCCCTCTCGCTACTTTAAGCCTATCCCTTGTGGTTAGGCTTTTTCTTTTGTTTTCAAGGGATTTAAGGCTATTTTTCGTTATTAATAATTTAGTTGAACTAAAGCTATTTAGTCATTTTAAAACAAAATTTGTACCAAGAATTGTACCAAAACTACACAATATTACATAAATGAGGAAAACGCATTTTTCATACTAGCCATTCCCTCATTAGGGTCAAGATTATATCTGTACACTCTAAGCATAGTGCTAGGGTCATCCCATCCTAACCATGCCATTACCTGCTCATCAGTAAATCCTTTTTTATGGAGTAGGGCAGCGCAAAAATGTCTAAGCATATGCAATTTAAATCTAGGAATGTCCAAATCATCTTGTGCTTTGGTTAAAAATTTGTTAAGTGCTGATGTAGAACCTTTATAAGCCATTCCATCATTAGCCTTAATAGATTTAACCAGGTCATCATCTATAGGGATTCTGCGATAGGATGCAGAAGTCTTTGGGTGGTCCTTTATTTGTTCTTTGTTGTTTTTATCAACGATTAAATCTTTAGAGACAGTAAGTACATTATCTTCATCAATATCTTTAGCAGTAATACACATAGCTTCGCCACGTCTAAGACCTAAAACACACAATCTTAGAATATTTTCATACTTAGTACCTTTGGCATACTCAGTAATAGCCTTTATATCCTTTGTAGTAGGCTCATAATCCATCTTTTTAGTGCCTGTTGGTAATTTCACTGCATATTTAAAATTTGGTCTATATTCGTCTAATACGGAGTGCCAGAACCCATGTAAATTTTTAGTGGATTTTGGAGCATGATTTTCAGAGTATTCTTTGATTAATTTTTTCATACTATCTTCGGTAATATCGTATAGATTAGTTTCTAAAAACCATGTAGGTGTGTGTCGCAGCATTCTATCATAGCCACGTATAGTAGTAGGAGACAGTTTTCTTTCTTTTTTTTCGATAAAATTAGCACCGAATGTTTGCATAGAGCCTGAATCGGTGCTAGTTGGTATATCTTCATCCATTTTCTTAGCAAGAAGTATAGTAGCCTCTTTTTGCGTTGGCTTATGGTCAACAGTAACCATATACAGTTTACCTTTATACATTTGACGTATTCTATATGCATCTCCACGTTTTTCTATTGTCATAAAAATTTTTCTCCTAAAAATATCGAAATCAAAAATAATCGTGTTATAATATATTTGGTCAAGATAATCAGGCTAGGCAGAAACCCCCCTTTTCAAGTGTCTAGCCTAATAATTTTATTTGTCTAAATTTTTTCTTTAGATTCTCGCATTTTTTCTTGCAGATATTCCGCATATAACATTATTCTTTTTAATTGAGGAATAGACCATGTATTCATGCACTTTTCAACATCTTCAATAGTTATATTCTTGGATAAGGCATTAGATTCATCTTCCCATCCCATAAGATAAGCTGATGTAACATTTAATGCTTTCGCTACTACATCAATCTTTTTCAGAGAAATTTTATCACCAGAGGATTCTATTTTGCTAATAGACGAGCGACTATTCCAACCACATTTTTTAGCTAAATCCTCTTGACTATAACCTAATTCAATTCTTTTGTTGCTAATTCTTTCACCAATCGTCATAAAACATAATCCTTATATTTTCCCCCATTAATTAAACTATACAATAAAATTCTAAAAAAAGCGAATAAAAGTGTTGACAAAAACGGAAACAATGATTAAAGTTAATGTTGTTGAAGGAAATGGAAACATCTAATCAACAATCTATGAAAGGGGGAAATAATCAGTGGTGAATACTGCACTTTTAGAAAATAAGATTTCCGATTCAGGTTTGAAAAAGAAATATATTGCTGAAAAGTTAGGGATTTCAACTAGGACTTTCGCAAAGAAAATCAAGAATGAATCCCCAATTATGGGCGATGAAATTTCACTATTATGTGAGATTTTAAATATTTCTGATAACAACCAGAAGACGGAAATTTTTTTGTCTTAAATGTTGATAAATATGGAAACATAAAAGAAAGGGGAATATATGCCAAGAGTAAAACCCTTAACAGTAGACCATGAAGTTGATTATCAATGGTCGAGGCTTTCAGAAAAGTTAATAGCGGATATCGCTATATCAGGAATTAAAAAGAAAGACCTAGCAAGGGTTAGCGGTGTAACTCCAGGGGCGATATCACAACAATTGAATAATAGGAGAATAACCATGCAAACCTATTTAGCATGGCAGATTTTAAAGGGAGAAAAATAATGAAATTGGATTTAAAGGGGATTGTTCAAGGTTGCTGCATGATTGGTCTATTCATTGGAATACTTCTAATTGATGCAAACCTAATTCTTGGAGCAGGGATAATAATATCCTGCATTGCTTTATTTGCATTACTTGAAAAGGGGGATAAGTATTGAAAAAAATATATCTTACAGTTCTATTGGCTTGTTCTTTGAGCCTAAGTTTTTCAAGCACTACGATAGCTGAGGACTATCAAACAGAAATTGAATATATTGATTCAAAAATGCCAGAGTCGCAAAGGCAGCTAGTACATCAATATGCAGAGGAATATTGCATCAGTGAAGAATTGTTGCAAGCACTTATATTTTGTGAATCTAGTTATCAGATGTCAGCTGTGAATGAAAGTAGCGGATGTTATGGTCTGGCACAGGTCAATCCAAATGTTCATGGATATAGCTATGACACTGAGGAAAAGCAGATACAGAAAGCTTGTGAAATTTTAACTGAACATTTAAAGGAAACATCTGATATCGCCTATGCTTTGGCTGCTTTTAATGGGCAAAGTAATGCCTATTCAGATTATCTCAATGGCACTAATACTGAGGATGAATTTGTATCTAAGGTATTCAGAATTGCATACGATTTAGAAGTTTTGCATGGCAAACATGACTACGAGAAAGGGGAAGTTTATGAAGAACCTTAAAAAGCTAACTAGAACCATGAAAGAATTGGTTCGCAAGGAAGGATTAGACCCAAAACACTATGGCTTAGTGTGGGGTAGCAATGATGTATTTAAGATTCAGCATAAAGAAACAGGCGAAATTAAATACATTCAAATGTAGAAAAGGGAGATTTCTATATGAGTAGTGATATTAAAAAACAATCTATAGATGGTTATGTATCTGAATATGGTACTAAGCATAACGAAAATCCTATGAAGGCAATTCAGACAGCTATGTGCAAGGAATTTATCGAATATGCGGATGAAAGAGATACAGCTATCTATCAGGAAGAAAAGGAGAATACAGATGATAATTTATAGCGGATTTTGGGCAGGATTTATCAGCGGATTTTTTGTTGCATTTGTGGTGATTATGATACTAGCAACTATTAGTAATTATAAGCAGCAGAAAGCTAAAGAACAAATGGGAAAGTTTTTTAACGCACTGCATGATGCAGCTAAAGAAGCAAAGGAAAGGAGCGAACAAAAGTAAATGGTAGTAACAATAAAATCTATTTCCCTGAATCAATTCAAGGGAATTAAGGAAAAGACTTTTGAATTTGATGGGAAAACATCAGTTGTAAAGGGCAAGAATGCTAGTGGCAAGACTACTATTGCCAATGCATTTTATTGGCTATTAACTGATAAGGATATTGACCTTAACAGTAATCCAAATGTAAAGCCATTAGATGTAGAAGAATGTCAGCCTACAGTAACTATGGTAATTAATGTTGATGGTAAGGATATTGAGTTATGCAAGTCTCAGAAGATTAAAACTTCTAAGCCAGATGAAAATGGAATTGTGAAATCAAGTAGCACTAATACTTATTTGATTAACCAGGTCCCAAAGACAGAGAGAGACTTCAAAGCATATCTTGAAGAATTAGGACTTCCATCCACAGATGCCTTATTAATGATGTCTCATACAAATGTCTTTGTTGGAATGAAAAATGCTGATATGCGTAAGGTCCTTTTTGAGATGGTTAAAGACCATTCTGATAAGGATATAGCTGAAAAGCTAGGAAATGTTCCTGAGTTAGCAGCTATGCTTGATAACTACACTTTAGAAGAAGTCACTGCTATGCAAAAAGCAAGTATTAAAAAGACAAAAGAGCAGTTGGATGGTATTCCTTCTCAGATTGAAGGATTGGAGATGGCAAAGACAGAGGAACAGGACACATCAGAAGTTGAATTGCTTATTAAGTCATTGAATGAAGATATAGCTGCCAAACAAGCAGAAATAGACGAAATCAAGGCTGAATCTAGTCGGTATAGCAATTTACTACAAGAGGGTTTGAAGCTTGATTTTGACCGAAATAGCGAGTTGCAGCGCATGAATGAGTTAGCTATGTCAGGCAGAAAAGAGATTGAAAACAAACTCAATGATTCCGCTAATATCCTTGTTGATTTAAAAAGACGTATCAATACTTGCAATGCCGATATTTCTCAGACAAACCAAAGAATTGATAAAAACAATAAGGAGTTTGAGGATTTAAAGGCTGAATATGAAGCCTTAAAGAATGCCAAGTTTGACGACAGCAACTTAATTTGTCCTTGTTGCGGTCAGACTTATCCACAAGATAAGCAGGATGAAATTAAGGCTAAATTTACCTCAGATAACACAGCTAAGATGCATCAGATTAATTTAAGGGCTAAAGACATTACTACTGTGACAGGACAGCTACAGGATGATGTAAAGGCTATAACAAAGGTTCTTGAAGATAAAAAAGCTGAATTAGAGCAAACAGAAAAACTTGTTGCTGAGTTAGATAAACAGCTTACAGATTTTAAGCCTACAGAGGTTGCAGATACACCAGAGTTAAAAGCTATTGATGAAAAGATTGCTGAGAATAAAAAGGCAGTTGAAGAAATCAAGGCTCATAACAATGACAGCAGGCTTGCAAAGGCTAATGTAGAAATGGCTGATTTACAAAATAAGTTAGCTGATGCAAACAAGGTTATCGGTGCTAATTCAAATAATGTTCGTATTGATGCTCAGATTGAAGAATTACAAGAAAAGCAAATTCAGTTAGAACAGGCTAAAGCTGATTGCGAAAAGATTCTATTCCAAATTGAATTACTTTCACGCAAGAAAAACGATGTTGTGGCTGATGAAATCAATTCTTATTTTAACCTTGTTCAGTTCAAATTGTGGGAAATGCAGAAGAATGGAAATATTAAAGATTGCTGCATTCCGATGTATCAGGGTAAGGAATTAGGAGTATCTACTAATACTGCTTTAGAGTTGGCTATCAAGATTGATATATGCCAGGGCTTACAGAAATTCTACGATTGTGAAACTGTGATATTCGTTGATAATGCAGAATGCCTTGATACTCAGAATTACCATCAGATTAGGGGATTCAATCAGTTTATTTTCTTGGCAGTTACAGACGATGAATTAACAGTTGTGAAAGGGGAATAAATAAGTGTTAGAGTTTGAGAATTTCAAAATCACTCCATTGGAGTTTGATTACAAGTTATCCAAGCCATATATAGGAAAAGACAAAAAAACAGGTGAGGAAAAGGAATATGAAAAAATTATAGGCTATTTTCCAAATATTCCATCTGCTTTAAAGAGAATTAGAGAGATGGCTATTAAAGAAGAAATCAGCCTGAATACAGTTGATTTAGATAACACAATCAAAATTATGGAAGATGTAAATAATGCATTTATTCAGTATTTGGATAGTTCGTTTATACCAAAAATGAAAGGGGAATAAGTATGGCAAATGAAGTAGCACAAGCAAGAAAACAGGGTATAGCAACATACCTTACCAGAGAAGATGTAAAGGCTCAGATTACAAGCCTTGTAGGGGAAAAGGCATCTCCAACATTTATATCATCAGTAGTTAGTGCAGTACAGACGAATCCAAGTTTGGCTGAGTGTTCAAATGCATCAATCTTAGCAGGTGCATTACTAGGAGAGAGTTTAAAGTTATCTCCAAGTCCTCAGTTGGGATGTTATTATCTAGTGCCTTATGAAACTAAAGATAAAGGCAAAGTTGCACAATTTCAGATGGGTGCAAAGGGATATAAACAGCTTGCAATCCGTTCAGGACAGTATCAGAAGATGGTTACATCAAACATCAAAGAAGGTGAATTGAAATATTACAATCCTATCACCGAAGAGTTTGTATTTGAGCCAATTACTGATGAAAAGGTTAGAAATACACTTCCTACAGTTGGCTATTATGCAATGTTTAGATTGAACAATGGATTCACCAAAGAATTGTATTGGTCCAAGGAAAAAATGGAAAGTCACGCAAAGCAGTATTCAAAGGGTTATGCAAAAGACTTACAGAAGAAAACATCTTACACATTCTGGTCTAAGGATTTTGATGGAATGGCTGAAAAGACAATGATTCGTCAGCTTATTAGCAAGTGGGGAATTATGAGCGTGGAAATGCAGAAAGCCTTTGAAGGTGATATGGGTGTTATCGGTGATGATGGTCATGTTCATTACATTGATAACGAGCATGATGCTAAAGAGGATGCTATCAACGATATTGAGCAGACAGCTACCGAAGATTTTGTAGTTGATACAACAATGACAGAGGTTAAGGAGTAATGAAAAAGAGTAGATTAGAGCCATTTAAGGAACGTATTATAGAACTTTTATCTGAGGGTAATACCTATAACCAGATTGTTGACCATCTTTATTATGAACATGATATAGACACCACGGAGAGTGCAGTTTGTACATTCGTAAATAATAATCATTTGCGTGATTCAATACAAATTAAAAAGCCTGTTTGTACTCAATGTGAGAATTACATTGAAATTGGAACTAAATATATCCAAACACGAAGTTCAAACGTGAGAGTGTGCAAAGCCTGCTTAGAAGTTATACCACAGGCAGCTTACATTTCACCTACATTTTGCCCAAGAAGGAATGAAAACAAAAATGATTAGGGTAGGAGACATAATACTAATAGAAACTCCAATGGAAGTTAAACATGAGATTAAGGAATTTGTTGTAGAACAGGTGTATAGAACTCATGCAATGCTTTCAGATGGAATTATCAGAGTGGATTATCCACTTTGGGATTTAGAACATTATCGGCAGCCTATTAAGGGTTGTTGGAATTAGTGAAAGGGGGTGATTTAGAAATGAGATTGTGTTGCGGTGGTTCAGGTTCAAGCGGTAATTGTTACGTTTTGCAATCTGACAAAGAAATTCTTCTCTTAGATAATGGGGTCTCCACAAAAGCCATGATGCCCCTTATCGACTTTAGAATTTCAGACATTTGCGGTTGTTTAATAACACATTCTCATTCTTGACAGACCATGATGGTTATGCAAGCGATTGGCAAAAAAGAGGTATTAAGGTTATTAGACCATTTGATGAAACTCATAATAACACGATGTTAAAAAAAGGTTCATGCTTTCAATTCAAACCTATACCACTAACAGATAATCAAGGTAATTGGACTCATACAAATGGGGATGGTTCACCTTGCCCGATATATGGCTACTACTTATACCACGAACAATTAGGTAGCCTGGTCTATTGCACGGATACAGAGTTTATCAAATATAAGTTTAAAGGCATTAATCACTTCCTGATTGAAGCTAATTATGACCTTGACACTTTGGAAAATGAGGATGCAAAAGCAAATAGAGTTTTTGGTTCTCACCAAAGTATCCAGGCAGCTTGCAAATTTATTCAGGCGAATCTTTCAGATGATTTAAAGTCCGTGACACTTTGTCATCTATCTTCTCAGAATGGTTCGCCTGAGAAATTCAAAGAAATGATGCAAGAAGTAGTTGGAGACAACGTTAATGTTTATATAGCCAAAAAAGGGCTAGAGATAGAACTATGAATGTAAATAGAAAGGAAAAACGCAAATTCTAGGTAGACCTAGTTCCTAAAGATGAACACAAGTTATTTAGGGTAATTTATTAAAACGTGGCTATAAGCACCTTTAGGGTGTGCATGACAGCAAATCAATAATCCTTTGTTACAAGAATGAACGTAGCAAAGGTGCGTGAAATATGATGTTAATTTAAGACCTATTCACTATGCAAGTGTTTCAGGTCACAAAGATAGTTTGTATATGCTCAATCTGATTTTACAGAATCCAGATAAATACCCTCTTGATATGGTTGCAAATTTTGACCTTGAAATAGAGTGGTCGTGGGCTAAACAAGTAGTTGATTTTATGGAGCAAAGGTGCGTGAAAGCAGGTATCAAATTTGTTCGTATAAAGCCTAGAAAAACATTCAATGAATTATATGAAAAATATGACATACCTACACGCAATGCTAGATGGTGTAACTCAGATTACAAGCTAGATTGTAAAAAGCAGCTGAATGAATGGATATTACAGCAGAATTGTAGACCATTAGCTTATATAGGATTTTGTGCTGATGAAACTAAGCGATTTAAGTACGAATTAGGCGAATGGGAAAATCAAGAATGTTGCTACCCATTGGCAGAAGAGGGAATAACCGAAGATGTTGTTTTGGAATGGGCTAAAAATCAGCCTCTATTCCAAGATTGGTACAAACATTTTAAACGTGCAGGATGTATGTTATGTCCGATGTTAAGTCGCAAAGAGATGGCTTATTTGAGCCTACATTATCCGAATGTATGGGAACAATGGCTTGTAATGATTCGTAAATACGAAGAAAGATTCAACACAACATTGTTTGGTGAACCTATTGACCGATTAGACAGAAGAATCGAAGAAAAATGGATTCCTGTTTTAGTGAATGAAGATTTATATGAACAGACTACAATAATGGATTTTATTAAGTAAAGGAGATACGGATATGATTCCAAAATGTTTAGAAGATGAACTAAAAGAAGATGCAGTAAATCATCCATCACATTATTGCCAGGAAGGTGGGATGGAATGCATAGATGAAATGCTTATGGTGTTCGGTATTGAAATGGTAATGGCATTTTGTTTATGCAATATATGGAAATACAGAAAAAGAGCCATCTATAAGAATGGTGAAGAAGATATGAAAAAAGCTGATTGGTATATGAATAAGTATGCCGAATTAAAGGCTAAATTTGACGATTAGAGCGATTTTAAAATTTACCCCTACACTTTATTGTCTAAAAAGGTAGACCTACCTTAAATCGGCTCTATAGAGGTCACAAGGGTAAATTACAAAGTAAAGGAGACAAAAAGTTATGTTAAAGCAAGGTGGTTATGCAAAAGTAGACAGCATTAAGACTTATGCTGAATACAATTTCACAAAAGTAAAACTGACAACAACAGGAGTAGGCAAAAGCGGTAAAGAATATACCGATTTCAAAGGTTTTGCAACTTTGTTTGGTGCAGCTTATGAAAAGTCGGCTGATTTATCAGAGGGAGATTCAATTCACGTTTTGGATATGGGTGTTACTACTTCTAGTTC
>AUXO010555059.1_pt1 | contig 16224 bp, 11 predicted proteins | sample 768731 | NCBI WGS metagenome assembly AUXO01 (sample SAMN02715735, study PRJNA202380) | gut metagenome | biome: sheep rumen | host: Ovis aries | place: New Zealand: Palmerston North
TGCTATGGAGAGACAAGGGAAGAGACTTACCTTAATCATATCTTTGACACCTATCATTCACACGCTGATGCTTCAATCGAGATCAAGACCCAAGCATACTCACATGAGCTTGATTTGACATTCGGCTCCCTAAAGATGCCCAAAGTCGAGAAAGACAAAGTCCGGGACGTCCTTGTGGATAAATATCGAATGGAGTTGGATTTAAAGAAGGAGTCCTACGAAAAGGGAACAAGCTTAAGAATCTATATATGGAAAAGCAATGAAAACTATCTGATGTCAGAAGGTTTCCCTGACGATGATGGCTCCTATTGTCAAGAGGAGCACCATTACAAAAATGTTCGTTCCTACTTCAAGGCAGTAATAGAAGAATACTCTACACTTCCCTATAGTGAAAGGGAGCGTTTTTACTTTTCAAAAACTTATGATGAGATCATTGACGCGATCTATCACTCAAATATCGTCAAGATTCAACTTCAAAACAACGAGTCATTCTTTGTAAAAGGGATTGTCCTTGAAACTGATAGCCAGTATCTCTATCACTATCTTGCCGGTTACGCTACTCCTGAAAAAAGCCGCGATAATGACGGGAGCTACCATCCAATGTCCTTCAGACTATCAAATATCAAGTCAGCTAAACGTCTTAAGAGCAGGAGTGCCTTTCTGAAAAAAGAACTCCTCGAAAAGTTCCGCCAAGACATACAAAAATTCGGCATCCAATTTCTAAGTGCGGATCTTGTTGAAGCCACTATACGTCTGACGGATGAGGGAATAAACAAATACAATCATATCCTTCACCTTCGACCGCATGCTGATTTCATAGATGAAACGGATCCTCATGTCTATCATTTTCACGCTGCCGAGAACCAGCTTGAGTTCTACTTCTTCAAGTTTGGAAAGGATGCAAGAATCATCGAACCTAGAAGGCTAGCCAAAAAGTTTGAAAAAATGTACTCTGAGGGAGCAAGCGGCTACAAGTGAGCCTATGACTGGAAACACTAATTCGCCCGTATATTATGGCACCATACACTTGAACCTTCGTCATGTTACTCCAAGAATCTAGGTCTCAAGGATCTGTTTCACCGTAAGAGTGTATTTGAGTCTGCAAATATCAGGGAATTCACATTACAATAACGAATTCATTTTCCTAAAAAAACTAAATAGTGACTTTAATAAATCTTCTCCTTGAAGGTTTTCCAGACTGTTTTGATTAATATACTCCCTAGTTTTCTTAGCAATCGTAGCTGCGTCAACTTTCTTTCGAAGTTCCCGATAGGCTACTGTTGTATAATGTATATACTTGTCATTAGTTATTATTGAGATTATATTGCCATACAACCGAGGGCTTGTAATAAGAAACTCTTCGTTCCTAATTATTGCATCAAAATAACTCAATAGTACACCGTTGAATTTTATAAAATTGGTATGGTCAATTTTTACCGTTGCACATCTATGGGAGTTTGCGGGATGAAAGCTTATTTGACTGTCTGAAACCGAGAGACCGTTGTTCCATTTGTGCAGAGCTTTTTTTACTTCTTCTACAAAATCAACATTCGCAGACCTCTCCTTGAGCATTAGTACTAATTGACTAATGTAGGTGGTAGCTGCCTCTGAATTGTTAGGAATATCCTCCGATGCAAGATTTTTACTAAACGTAGGAGAAGTGTGATCATACGACAGCGGCTGCCAAAAAAATCGATCCTTTTCCATATTGCTGACAGCATTATATCTCTTTCCAAAAACTATTGGAATCTTCGCGGAATTCAGTTTTAGAAGATAACACTTTGTATATTGAATCTCAACACAACGTATATCGTAAATTGCCATTACATTTGCATTTAAAATAGACGATCTATATTTTTTGAAATGATTAAATCCTACATTTCTAATCTGCTTTTCAACATACTCTGAGGGTACGCCATCAAGATAATCAAGGTGGCCAATGATTGCTATGGTTTCATTAGATGATATGAGTGAACTGCTGATAAGATTCTGATCAATCCTTAATAAATTTCCGTTAAGAGCGTCTAATTGAAACTGTTGCTTTACGCGTGAAAGGGAAATCTTTTTTTCTTCTTTAAGTGAGGAACGTCCAAGATCAGTAATTCCGGAGTTCCCGATAAGCCCATAGCTCTTCAACAGTTGCAGAACATTATAGATATAATTGGGATTATTGATTCCCATAGATGTCGATATGATGTCAGGAGATGTGATTCCTAGATCTACAAATCTGAGCACAGAAAGCTGAACAATCTCAAAATCTTCAAAGGATTGTTCATCAAAATCCATTTCAATTATGGCTATTGGATAGTAAACAGGTGAAAAAAAATCGATATCTGATGGTTTTATCCATGGATATCTCTGGGTTAAATCTGATAGTGCCTTACATGCCTCAAATACTTGATTGATATATTTTTTATCTGCCATTTATACCCCTCAATCAGCGGTTCTATACATGCATCTTGGCTGTAAAGTCAGCATATTTAATAACGTCACCGTTACCACTTACAACATCAATCAGCATTTTTCTTATGAAATCAGAGAACTGTTTTTCGCTTTTATCATAAATAGGCTGCTGCATACTATCAAGATCAACATTTTCACAAGAAGACAAAAATCGCATATCCCCGATTAGTATGAGCATTTTTTTACATCTGGTCATCGCAACATTCAAACGTCTTAGCTCATTAAGAAACCCAATCCGTTTACATTTAGCCGGGATATTTGAGCTTTTTGTGAAACTGTAAATAATAATATCTCTTTCCTGTCCCTGAAAGCTATCCAAGGTTGCGACCATTTCATCAACCTGACTCTTGTCTATAATTTTTGTAAGCAAAGAGATAATTAATTTAACTTGGGATTTATAAGCTGAAATCACACCAATTTCCTTTAAATCAACTTCTGTTCCGCTCCTAATGATGTTGTCTATTATTTTATAAACAATTGAAGCCTCCAACTGATTATTACTTCCGGCGTCTGGAATCTTAGTCTCAAATCTATTTTTTTCCATTGATGTGTCAATTATTACAAATGGTTTTGGGGATAACTGGGGAAGAAAGCTCGGAAGATTCCGTTTAAACTCTGGGGAGAAATATTTTTTTTCATAAAACCACTCAGATATTGTATTAGCAATTTCTGCAGGCATTCTATATTGCGTATCAAGCATCGTTTTGTTTGTCTCCGGAAGAGAGTCGTACATTTTCTCAAATAGACTTTTTTCTAATAACTCGGTTGATATCCCATTCTGTATACAAGCATCAAGTAATTCAGGGTCAGCAGATGGAGGAATCTGCTTGTGGTCTCCAAGCATAATTAGTTTATTCGAAACACTCATCGGAACCAAAGCATTATGAATTTGAATTTGTCCTGCTTCATCAATTATTGTTACATCAAAGCTAAGATCTGAAAAACGTTTTTGAGAATTAATACCTATACAGGTCGCTCCAACTAAATTAACTGAATCAAGAATTAACTCATTCAATGCGTAATTCTGTTGATCTTTCACATTTGTCTGCCAATCACCAATCGTTGTTTTTATTTTACCAGCATTATTTAACTCCAAGTTAACATCTTCAAGCAACTTTCTGAAATTACCATAAACCGAAAGCGTCCTTGAGTCAATATGTATATCAGAAAATAGCCTCCACATATTGGGTAAATTGGGAACTGAATCAATAGTTTCATTACAGTTTCTAGTCCACACTGTGTAAGCTAAGTAGTAGTCACTAAACGGCTGCAGGTACGCTTGTCTCATCAATGTTGTAAAACTCTGCATATCATTATTATACTCCTGAACAAGAAGTTCCTCTTGCATACACAAATTCTCGTATTCCGTAATTACATCAGACAGTTTTGATGCTTGTTTGCGATATCTCATTTTGCCTAAAAGCTTTGTGATTAGATTTTTTGAATTCCTTGCAGCTTCTATTTCGTTGTATATCTCCATAATTGAAGCATGGAGCAATCGCTTTTGCTGCTTGTAGGATCTATCGGCCTCAACTAAACTCTTCATTTTGTTATAGATCGGCTTCACTCTTTGGCTTACAAAAGCTTTAAAAATTTTTTTCTTCCCGTCAACATTAGCAGCCTCTGAAAACAATTGACATAGGTGATTGTAGTATACATTCCATTTTGTACAAATTTCATTTATACTATCAAGATTCTCTTGAGTAACTGATATTATTTCCTGCCGCTTCGAATTGATCTTATTTTCAAAAAGATATGGTGCGACATCTGATTGTACCTTTGCTTCTGAACCTATTCTGATAACATCAATATCCTTTTCTTCAGCAATTCTTGCAAGCACATTATCTACAGCTTTGTTATTCTGAGAGGAAACAAGAACTCGTTTTTTTTCTTCTAGGACAAAGTATTTTACCCATTCGAGAATAACCGTTGTTTTGCCAGTACCGGGCGGTCCCATTACAAGGAAAACATCATTTGTCTCTATTCCAGAAACTATCGCATCAACCTGACTTTTATTCGGTGGATATTTTTTACTATTTAACGAAGCCTTTAGTTTGGATAAATTTTTAGATGTAAATCCGGATGGCTGATTTAATCCCAATATGTTATCCATATATTTAGCTGCAGCTTCACCAGATTTGATTTTTTCATTTGCACCAAGCTGAACATCTCTATTAACAGTAGAAAACGAAAGTGTAAACCAGCCTGTGGAATTTAGAAGAGCAATGTCAATATGCTCCGAAAACAGTACAGTGAGAGTATAAGAGCCTCTCTTTTTAATAATTGTTATAATTTCTGCAGTATGCCGATTATCAAATTTATCCTCTATATCAATTTGCACACCAACTTTAATATGTGATTCATCAATACTATCAGTAATAAGGTCATACGCGATACGATCCACTCTGTTGTATTGAACTGCCTTTATGCTTTTATAAGAAACCTTTCCTATAGAGTTAACTGTATTTTTCTCCAATTCTGAGGAGAGAATAGCATAGTTTTCTGCTAGTGTAAGCAAGTTGGATAGTTTTCTATCCGGCTTATAAATTGGCTCTTCATTATCATCGGAAGCTCCGGTCCCTTCATCTGTTTTCTTTATTCGAGACATCTCATGGTATATGGTCTGGACTGCAGATTGAGAAGAGACACCCTGATAGGCATCCTTCTGAACAATATTTCCGTTAACAATATCATAGGAAATGTTATATGAATTATATAAACGTATTTGAACTATCAATTCTGACACATTAAATCCGATACCATACTTTAGTACATTATTATGTTCTATAAGATTGTTCGCGCCGTAACCAAAAAGAAGTAGACTCTCACGATTATCTGCGGGACGGCAGAAAAAAACACCATTCAATGTATGAATTTCATATTCATCTGCTTTTTTTGAATTTGTCAACAAAAGCGTTTTGCTTGAAGACAGTACTTTTAATACAGCTTCACTATTAAGAGAGGAGCTTCTGATCTTATCAAATACATTTTTAGTTATTGAAAGCTTTAATGGCTCGAGCAGATTAATATCTTCGGGCCTAAATGTGATATACTTATTCACTTTTTCTCCATTTTGACAAATCTGGAAGCTCATCTAAATGAAGCACATCCAGCCTTTGGGGAAGAATCAGCTGATTCTTTTCACTTGTTTTCAATAGTTCAGCTATTTCCTCGTTAAATCTTTTTTGTTGTTCTTTGACATTTACTTCCATTTCGAATAGTCCTTTTGGCGGAAATGATGGCTCGTTTCAGTTCTCTTGAATCTCTGAAGCGATGCTTCGGATCTAATTTCATACATTTTGTAATCATTTCATCAATGCATGGCTCTAATTCAGGAACAAGTTCTTTGGGATTCACAAATACTTCCCATTCCAAATTTGATGTATTTCTTCGTCTTGATTGAACAGCATAGTCAACTCCTCTTACTGGTATTTTACCAGTGAAGTATTCATACATAATTATACCTATCGAGAAAATGTCAACCTTGCTTCTTGATAGACTTGGTGAATTAATATCCATCTCAGGTGCTTTGTAATAGGGGGTTCCTTCAACTTGATTGGGGGTCGAAATACTCAAATTAAAGTCGATTAGGAAAACATCATCGTCTGATGTAATAATGATGTTCGAAGGCTTTATATCCTTATGTGACAACTTCTGATGTTCCAGCTTTTCCAAGATGCTGCACAGCTTTTCAATATAATCAAGAAAACCTACCGGAGAGACGTCTGAAAGTTTTTGAGCTAAGGTTTTGCCGTTAATCCACTGCATTATAATGTATAATAAAGCTTTATCTCTATCGAAAAACACTTCATAGATGACTGGGACATGCGTAGTAAGCTCTGACACAGAAATTAGCGCTTTTATCTCAAGAAGTGCACGTTCATAGTCCTTTGTTATACTAGAATGGCCATTCTTTAGATTAATAATCTTTATGCAAACTGATCTATTTAATTCCAGATCCTGCCCTTTATAGACCGTGCTATTTCCAGTCTGAATCATGCTTTCATCTATGGTTCTATATGTGTTTTTCTTGTTTAAGGTTATTTCCAATTCTTCAGCTCCTCCTCTAACACAAGCTTCACATACTCTAGATTGCCTCTGGAAGAAATATTTTCTGAAGTCATCGTATCAAGCATATCCAAAAGATCATTTGAAAGTCCAATTTCCTCTAGCTCCTCAAACGATGCTAAAGAGCGTTCAAATCTTCCAATAAGAATATCAGAAAAAAGCACCCCTAGAGAATAAACATCAACCTTATCCCATTCTACCGACTCGGTACTCGAAATACGACTCCATTCAGGAGCTAGATATTTTGTTAGGCCTTTTTCCTTTTGTAAGTTTTGTTCTGCATGCTTTGCTTGCTGAAAAACCGTCATATATTGATCTAACGCGGTAAGTTTTCCGTAATCAAATTTGACTATATATGGAATAAGACTACCCTTGAAATTGCAAACTACTATAGAATCGTATGTAAGTAATCGATGATATATTGGATCCTCGGCGTTATGTAGATTATAAAAGCATGCGGCAATACCAGAACATAGCTCTATGCGATTTTTTATTGACGTGCCTTTGAGTAATTCTTGAGTTAATGGCATCGGTTTGAACCGAAAAAGATGAGCTGTAATATAAAACGAGCTTGTCTGATTGTCCAATCCCACAATGGTTTGAAATGAAGTCATTCCTTCTGGAATTCCAGAGATTGTTTCACGTGAGGCTTCCAAAAAGACATCTGAATTGCGGAGCATAAAGTTGTTATCCACGTCAGTTTTATCATATTGTCGCAAAATCGCGTAATAAGAAATATTATTTCTTGAATCTAAAGAATAGCCAAAGAATTCCTTGTTACATTTTGATCGATTTTGATCTGCTGGCACGCTGGCCTTATTGATATAGAAGTTATCGATTGGCATAAGATCTGCCTCGAACGTCCCTATGGGATCATGAATTTGCTTGCTATAATACTTTGAAAATAGTAATCTATATCCCATGAGACATTTTACAACATTATTAAACATAATTTTAGGATCATATGATTTCTGCTCAGAATGAGAGCAGGCATTGCCGAATCTTCTAAGATAATCATAATAATCGCAGGTTGTTGATTCTCCGGAGTTTTTTACAAATTTTACTTTTCCAAGCTCAGGCAGAATTGGATGATCTGTTAAGTTCATATCTTGTTTGAGGTATCCAATCTGCTTGAGATAAAATTCGTCTCTTAAGGAACTGATTTTGTTAAAAAGGTCACCTGTAATTTGGTTATCCAAGCCTTTTTTTCTTAATACAGAATCAATAAACAGTTCACAGGCCTTCCGACTCTTGTGACCACAGTCGACAAAATTTGTACGAGACATACTCTCTGCTTCTTTGATAGCTGCAAATAAAGGTTTGTTTATATTCTGCAAAAAATTAAAGTTACTAAAATTTTCAATAGTAGTCATCATTACATCCTTATCGATCTGATTTATACTATTACTCGTATATCTTCCGCACCAACTAATTTTTTTGAAATGCAATCAATTAATAATAAGAGCTTTATCTTCTGGACAAACCCTACATTATGTCTAGTTGTGCGTTTTAGGTTCCTCACGAAGATAAAAAAAATTGTACATACCAAGTGACGATAGCTTTAAATCAGAATTTAATATTATAGCTGTATAATCCTCAATTTCAACTTTTCATCTATCTACTTTACGGAACTCTTTAATACGCAAATTATTGAACAATTTTTACACAAACTATCTCTATACTTTCTGAATCAGCACCTGCTATCGGATGTCCATCCCATTGAAATACATTGTTTTTAAAGTAATAATTGTTTGTTCTGTCAACGAGCGATAATTTCATTTTTAGGCTAGCTACCTTGTTCTTTACCCTTCTGATTTAACAAAGCCATTTATGTCTCTTTCTTCCTACAAAGTCTTCTATAATTCACCCCACCCCTGAATGCCTTCAAGATCAAGCTTGACTGCTTCTCCTGGAATTGACTGTGATGTCCTGGATACACTCTTGCTCAACCAATCAAAGAACTCTGAAAACTTTAACCCCTGTAATCTCAATGCTTGGCGTTTAGGAGAATATCGATTCAATGTATTCATATCTGCTCCACTCCCAATTCCAATTGCAAATATTGTGAGTTTTCGGTTCTCGATCATTGAAACAGTTCTGCTAATGGAGGATTCGAGCATACTCTGGCTACCATTAGAGCAGCCATCAGTCATAAGAACAAGCCAAGGCTGATAATAATCAACTCCTGCATCTCTATATTCCTGTTTGCGTTCCTCCAGAAGATCAAGTGCAAGATTAACGGCTTCCCCCATTGGGGTTCCACCATTTGGATAAAGTGTAGGTGCATCAGGCTGTATTTCAACACTGGCAAAATCACACACTTTTTTTGCTCCTTCGCCTCCGAAGGTCACTATGCATATTTCAGCAGAATGCAATGCCGTTTCATCTTCTTTGATGGCATCATAAAACAATCTCACACCTTCATTTAATTCCTGAATCGGCTCTCCTTGCATAGAACCACTAACATCCAAGCAAAGGCATACTGGAACTCGTGCCGTGGGATTGTTAACCAAATCCTCATTCCTTAGAACCAAATTATCCATCTCGATGTCCTCCTCTTTCTTTAAATTATTACATTTCATATCTCTCTTACGTTTATTTTCCAAAAAGTTTGTAAAACCTTGAGTTTGTCTTCTTAATAGCATACTCGTTGCCTAGCTCGGCTGCATTTTCCATCCATACACGGGCAAGCTTCTTGTCTTTCTTGACAATTTTGCCTTCTCTGTAAAAGGATGACAAATTAACCATCGCATCTGAATTCCCCAAAGTAGCCCCTTGCTCATAGTATTTAAAAGCCACTGTAAGATCCTGAGATGTACCTTTTCCGAGTTTATACGCATCACCCATATACAGTAAAAGCTCAGACCTCGAATACGCCTGCCCCAGCGCATCATTTTGCAGAACATAATCAAACAGATCAACTGCCTCAGAATAGCCTGTCGCATCATCACTAAACCAGAGGTTTTTGCCCAGAATCGCTCTCGATCTGTTTGACCCCTTCATAATAGCTCTTCTTAAGTATTCTTCTGCAAGCTTCAAATCTTTATTAATTACACTCCCTTTACTATATTCCTCTCCAAGCTTGCATAAAGCATCGAGATAATCCGAATTTGCAGCTGCTGAATAAAAATGAAAAGCTTCAGTATAGGATTTCTCTACATAATAATATATTTCACCAAGATAATATTGTGCGCGTGGAATTCCTGCGTTGGCCGCAATAGTAAAGTACTTTTTCGCAGTGGGGATATTCTTTTCACATTCTATCCCGTTTATTCGCATATATCCCACCCAATCACAAGCTTTGGGGAATTTCTGGTTAGCAGCTTCTTCATAATACTTAAAAGCACGCACCATATCCTGAGAAGTACCGACTCCGGTTCTAAGCATTTCAGCGGATTCATACAGACTCTCCTTATCGTGTCTCAGCGCTGCCTTTTCAAACCAGCTATACGAAAGAGGCAAATCTACATCTGTGCCGTATCCATCTCTGTACATGATTGCAATTTGGCGCTGGGATGCTAAACGATCCCCATCATTGGCAGCAGTATATAAAAGTTGGAATGCCATTGAATAATCACACTCCACTCCTTTTCCGTTATAGAACATAAGTCCTAGACGTTCTCTCGCATAATTGGAATTTTTATCAATAGCCTGATTGTAATATGATATTGCTATATCATAATCTACTTTTTTTTCAGAAGTACCTAAGCCTACCTCATACATATAACCTGCCCATTCTATTGCTCGAAGACAATCATGAACTGCCGCCTTTTCATACCAAACCAGAGCATCGCTATTATTTTTCTTTGTCCCTTCTCCTTTTCTATACATTTCAGCAAGCTTGTATTCGGCCAGCATATCATCTTGCTCAGCCGCCTTTTTATACCAAACGATCGCTTCCTGATAGTTCTTATCCTCCTGATACAATACTTCACCATAATAATACTGAGAACGAACGATCCCTGCCTCGGCGGCGACAAGCAAATATCTCTTTGCTTTAATTATATCGCATTGACATCCAATATCATTAAGATACATAAAACCAGCCCAATCACAGGATTTAGCATGCTTTTGTTTTGCGGCAATCTCATAATATTTAAGAGCGACTTTCTCATCTCGCTGGACTTCTTCGCCAATTCTATACATTTCTGCAACTATAAAAGCTGATTCGATGTCTTTTTTATCGGCTGCGCGTTTATACCAACTAAACGACAGATGATTATCTTTTTCGACCCCAATACCTTCTCTATACATCTTGGCTACTTGCCTCATCGAGGGTATTATGTTTTCTTTGGCCGCTTCAATAAGAAGTGAAAACGCTTTTTCATAATCACGTTTTACTCCTTTTCCATAATAATACAGAAAAGCCAAATTGCCTTTGGCTTTTGGGTCCCCAAGTTCAGCAGCACGAGTGTCATAGCGAAATGCCTTTTCATAATCAGGTAAACTATTGACAGTTCCCTCTCCTTTATCGCACATAGAACCTGCAGTAACCAGAGCATCTATATGATCTTCCTGCGCCGCCTTTTCAAGCCAAATTAATGCAGCTGATTTATCTTCAGTAGTTCCTTTTCCTTTTCGTAATGCCTCTCCTACAAGATATGAAGCTTCAATATTCCCCTGTTTGGCGGATTTTAAGTTCCAAATGTATGACTTCCTATCATCTTTTTTAACTCCAAATCCTCCAGATTGATACATTTGACCTAACAAAAGCTGTACTGTATCATCTTCGCAAGCAGGAGTCATAGAATAATATTTAATTGCTTGTCCGTAGTTCTTCCCAACATTATTACCGGTTCTGTATACATCACCTATTATCTTTTGAGCTTCTTTGTTACTTGATTTAGCGGCTTCAGTATACCACTGTATAGCATCATCATAAGAACCAAGTTTCCAACAAACTTTTGCATATTCGATTTTTGCACTACTGTGTCCACTTTCTGCAGCAATAAGCAAATATTGTTTAGCCGACTGATAATCCCCTTTACTTAAGTAAATACTACCTACATTAAACGCGGCTTTGGGATGCCTCTGATTTGCTGATCGCTTTAATAGTCCCAAAGCCTTGTTTTGATCTTTGCTAATTTTAAGGGGACCATTTCCATCCCAATACATACATCCCAATTTGTATAATGCTTCCGGATGGTTATATTGGGAAGCGTAATCAATTAGTTCCTTAGCACGTTTTAAATCTCGATCAATACCATCCGCTCCTGAAGTCAGCATCTCTGCCATTCTAACAGCAGCTTCAGCATTACTGTGCTTAGAAACTGCTTTAAAATACAATTCATAGGCATTCTTATTAGCATCTGCCGTTCCTTTTTGCTCATACAGCTCTGCTAACAACATTGTAGCCTGAAGGTAACCATTGTTTGAAGAAAGCAAAAGCCAATTTTCTTTCTCTGTTATGTCAGTACACAGTAATGCACATTTGAATTGAGCCTCTGCTGACCCAGCTTCAGCTGCCTGCTTAAACCATTTATACTTATTCGTTATATTCCCGAGCATTAATGCTGCATCAGAATTATTCTGCTTGGCAGAGTATTCATACCAATCCGCCGCAAGGCTTGCATCTTTTTTAAGACCGTAAATTCCCTCATAATAACAGTCCGCAAGTTTTTTTTGCCCATAGGAGCAACCAAGAACCGCAGAAATACCGTAATACTTTATTATTCTATCTTCACGATCAGATATGTCATTCAGTCTGTTATTTTCATACAAACATCCAAGCTCATAATAAGACATGGCATGACCCTTTTTTGCGGCTCTTAAAAACCAATTACCAGCCTCAGAATAAGCTCTATTATCCTGACATATAACACCTAAGGCATACATTTCGTCAGCATTGCCTTCTTCTGCCCCCTTTAACCTTTCTTGAAACTCTTCCTTTTGTTTCCATGCCTCATTTTTTGCCATTTTTTCAATAGTGTTCGCTGTATTATTCATTTTCTTCAAATGTAATCAAGCTGTTGTAATAATCATTTGCAAATTGAATAATTCCATACTGTCTTAAACCATGAGTCTTATTTTTAACATACAATCTATCTATGTGAAAATGCCTCGCAATTTGATCCGTTGTTTTGGGTTCATGAATAAACTTTAACAATTCTTTATATCGTTTCAAATCCCACATTTTCCTTGTCGAGTTTCTATTTGATATTCCGCAAATCCGCTTCAAATAGCCATCGTTTGAAAGAAGTTTCTTTGTCACCTTCTCTATGTCCAACAAAAACAATAAACTACAATCATCGGTCGTCCTTTTTTTCAGAGTTTCTTCAATACTTCTTTGCAAGTTTTCGTTTGCCTCATCAATAGATAATAAGGAACAACTCAACATTATATTTTTAATTCCACTAACCAATTGCTTAGATCGTTTGTTATAAAGACTCGTCTCAGGTCCATCTGACATCATAACAAAACCTATTATTTCTCCCAGCCTTCCTTTTTTTAATTGTAACGAACCGATTGCATTCACAGAAGTTGTAAAAACGGTTTCATTAACAAACTCACCGTTCTCTGGCGTTGAGGCAATTAAAAGCTCATCACCCTTTAAGTAACCAATAACTCCGTCTCCAAGATGAACTAGAATGAATGAATCATTCTTTATAGCAACCGCAAGCAGTGTAGATGCTAAATCTTTTTTTTCGCATTGTAATTCTAGACTCACGATCTCAAGTTCATTTAATAAGAATTCCAAAAGCTCTTGTTTTACCAATTTACCATCTTCTTCTGAAAACAGTCTATCATAATTATTCTTCAAGAATTCAGTTATTGCTTTGGTAACTCGTTCAGCACCATAATGAGAAAACTTTGCTGAACCTGCTCCATCTGCTAGTGAGCCAGCTATACCTCCTTCAATATCCAACATAAATATCTTATCCTGACACGGAATATCATTCTTTGTATGACTAGTTCCTTGTGCTGTACCTCCAACTGCTCTCCACATAAGTTTTACTTCCTCTTATAATTCTCCCCATCCCATGATGCCTTCAAGATCAAGCTTAACCGTTTCTCCAGGTATAGATTGCGAAGTTCTTGATACGCTCTTACTTAACCAATCAAAAAACTCAGAAAACTTCAATCCTTGTAATCTTAATGCCGGTCGATTCGGAGAAAATCGGTTAAGAGTAGACATATCCGCTTCTTTTCCGATTCCAATAGGAAAAATTGTTAACTTTCTATTCTCTATCATTGACGCTGTTCTATTGATTGCATTTTCAAGAACACTTGCATTTCCATTTGGCTCACCGTCAGTCATAAGTACTAACCATGGTTGATAATAATCCACGCCAGCATCTCTGTATCTTTGCTTTCTTTCTTCAAGTAAATCCAACGCTAAATTAACCCCTTCCCCAAGCGCTGTATCCCCCTTACATTCAAGAGAAGGTGTTTCCTCAATGTTGTCAACGCTACTAAATTCAAGAACGCACTTTGCTCTTGAATCAAATGTAACTATACAAATCTCAGCAGAATAAACTGCCACTTCATCTTCTCTAATGGAGTTAATGAACAAATCGATCCCCTTTTTCAGTTCGTCAATCCTAGTAATACAGTCACCAGAGACTATATTATATGTTTTTCCGTCAATAACCCTTGTTTCCCCTGTTTGCACATAATCCCCGTCTTCAACAGTGTTCATAGAGCCGCTCGTATCCAAGCATAGGCATACCGGAACGCGAGCAGTCGGATTTTCGACAAGTTCATCCAATCCCATTAATTTGTTAAAATCACTCATTGTCTTTAGCCTCCTTAATAATAACTTCTATTTTTCCTACATGAAGGACATCTCTTTGGAAAGCAATTACCGGGTTTTTTGTAAAATAGATAATCCTTTTTCGAAATCTTGAACTCTTGTAGGCACTCTTCGCAGATATAAGGACCAATTGTTTTTCTATTACAATTTGAGCACACGCCATTACGGCAATAATCCTTTATTTCTTCTCTACCACATATTCTGCAGTTTGTTAGTTCAACATCTTCTCTCCATTTTTTTGTTCTTTCTGGAAATAGTTTTTCTGACATTGCATCGAATCTTCCCATTTCACCACTATCTAATGCTCTCAGATATTCACCGAACGCTAAAATCCACTGACTCACAGAGAGTCTCTTCTTTTCCTCTGAATACTTTCCCCCTTTCCTAAATGTCTCGTAAAACTTCTCTTTAATTCCTGGATGGAGGTGGCTCCACATATATCGCCACGGTCCATCAGGAGTTTTCTTATTGCTTTCTCCACCATAAGGATAGGAAAAATCCATCTTTATAATATTTGAGACAGGATCCTCTCCACCTTGTTGTGCATATGGAGGTTTTCCGGGAAGCATCAACATAAAAAGCAATGTTGCAACAGCAAAATTCTCATTGCCTTTCGTTCTTAAAAAGTCTCCAAAATGCTTTTTCTGGATTTCAGGAGCAGTAAAATTTACAGTTCCCACAGGACACGGATAGTCCTCAACCTGAAAGCTGTCAGTATCGACAATATATACTTCCTTAGGGGATACAACCAATATATTATTGGGGTTAATATCCCCTATGATAATATTTCTATCATGGAGAAATTCTATTTTTTTAAGAATCGTAATACTCAATTCTACTAAGTCTCTTTTTTTCCAATCAGGGAAATTCTTAGAAAGAAGTTTCGGCATAAAAACACACTTTTGCAGTTCTTTTCCTTTCGCAAGTGGCATTAAATAACCAACAAAATCCTTCTGCCGGTTATAAAGCGCTGCAACTGGATAGCATATTCCATTGTATTCAATACGCTTCTTTAGCATTAACTCAATTTTGCCTTTAATTCTATTTGTAATGTTTTCCGGTTTATATATTTTTGCTAAAAAAGGAGAATTTGTAAAATACACATGACCTTCTCCACCATGACCTATTTCTTCCTTAATGCGTATTTCGACATTGCTTTCTGTATATACTATATCCCCTTCTTGCGGAATATGACCTACAGAAATGACATCCATATTCACATCTGTAACACGGTCGAAAGTACGAAATTGTTCCTCTGGCAACACACTTTGTCTATTTCTTCTTGGTGTATTTTTTTTCATTTCCATACTCCACAATATATATGGATCCGTTTATTGATTTTGTGTCAAAAGTAATCAACAACCATAACCGTCCTTTGAAAACTAAATATTACTACAGATTGTAGAAGCCACCTTGAAATTTGATAGATATAGTATTAATGTATACTTCAGAGATATTGATAAGTCCTTAGTCTTTAAAACTTCCCATAATTTATGATAAAGAGTGATATTATCTCCTCCAAGACAGAAAAACCACCCCAAAGAAGTCGCAATCCATAACAATGCTCAGTTCTCAAGGAACATATTTTTGTTGAAAGTCACCTTGCAAAAGTCACTTTCTACAGTTTCATTGTATTATAGCACTATATAGGACAATAATGATAGCGTTTATTATCGCCCGATCGTTTGTTCAACTAAAAAACTCCCGGAAACCCGGGAGCTTACTCATTCTTCTTTTATACGGTCACCTACAACCTCCTCCACCTTCCCCTCCACGAACCCGTCCATGTCCTTGCCGATGTCGTTTACGCAGGAGCTGTAGATCATGTCTATCAGACCGTTGTAGAGGTAAAGGCGGGCGAGATCCTTGTCCGGCATGCTCTTCACACGATAGAGAAGGATCCGGGCGATGCGGCGCTTCATGGATATCTCCTCGGATTC
>AUXO012003193.1_pt1 | contig 16223 bp, 18 predicted proteins | sample 768731 | NCBI WGS metagenome assembly AUXO01 (sample SAMN02715735, study PRJNA202380) | gut metagenome | biome: sheep rumen | host: Ovis aries | place: New Zealand: Palmerston North
GGGTCTAGGGCACACACAAGCCCACGCAAATACACATGGAAGCACGGGAGGGAAGCACAGGGAGCACAGCAGGAAGGGCAGAGCAGCAGAGCAAGAGCCGAAAGAAGAAGACAGGAGCAGAGCTGTTTTAATAGAGATCATATCACTAATGAAATTAATTTAATAAATTAGCAAACAAATGTGTAAATTATAAAGATTTTATTGTATAATATAATAGGAGACAGTGAAGTCTATAAAACTCAAGGAATAAATTATGAGACAAATTAAATTTGAAGTTGGTCATCTCTACAACTATAATTATGGAGATCTTGGTAATTTAGTGGTTTTATGTAAGGGCACAAGTTGTGGTTATGGTGAATTTGTATTAGTTGGTATTGAAGGTAGCTTTAATACTAAACAAACACCATATGCTATGTTAACTATTAAAGCATTATGTAGTGGTATTAGTTTCTTAATTAAGACAAATACTAATGTAGATAATTTCGGTAGTTATGAATATGATTATATCGATTTATATGATGGCATGTTATGTGCCACTGAAGAAGCTTTATTTGAAGACAAATGTGAATTATAATAAGTTCTTATTGTATAATAATAAAGCGATTAAAAATAAGCTAAATTAAGTATAAGGAGAATTAATATGAAAGATTCTAAAAAATTAGACATGGCGGATTTATGGCTTTATGGTTTTCCAATTGCGCCAACCTATGATTACGCTAATCATACATGGAAAATCAAACGTTTTACAGACAAGCATGGCATTAAAGACCAAAAGATTTTTGAAGTTAAGGGCAAAAATAAATATGCCCCACCAACTTATAGAAAAATTATTAACTTTAGTTATAAAGGCAAGAATATTAGTATACCTTTAGCTAAGTTTATTTATGTTATGTTTAGTGAAGATCATGAAATACCTGCAAATTACTATGCTAGAATTAATGAGTCTTTAGAAGACCCATATTTATTTGAAAATATATGGATTGAGTCTAAAGAGCAAGTAGAAAAGCATAAAAATAAAGGTAATCAATATCATAGTGAAAAATGGCATATACTTCCGAAGAATTAGATAAATTATATTGAGAAATAAAATGAAAGTATGACCACGAAGAGAAGCCGCTATACAAGAGGCACTTAGGTGGTATGCTTTTAAGTATACTTAAGGAGAAAAAGAAACTAGATGAATCTTAAATGTATCAATCTTAGAGAAGATATTTATAACAAGATATTATTTGATTATGAAGCAAAGATAATAGAAATAGATAAATTAACTCCAGATATACAAAGTTTATACCAATATAGAAAAAAGATAATTTATATTAAAGATACTAAAGAAATAATTTGTTCTGGCATGATAATAAATTATTATTGTAATTCAAGTTTAAGCCATTGGAAGCAAATAAAATGCAGACCAGCTGAAAATACAGAAATACTAATTGAAGACAGTATTGACGGCCCAACAGCATGGCGTTCATTATTAGATATTTTGCTTAAACGTTATAGTAGAAATATGATAGAGACCATATTGACTTCATATGACACGAAAACAGACCATGATAAGCAATATCACTACAATCTTCCAAAAGTGTCCCAGAATGTCTTAAAACTGCCGTTTTGTGTGAAATATGATATTAATGGAGCACATACGGATGCATTAAAAGAAATGTTCCCTAAAAGTGCAGCAGATTTTGATAGCATTTATAATAAAAGACATAAAAATATTTACTATAAAAATCTACCTAACTATTTTGTAGGTATGTTAAAGCATTATGGCTATGACGGTGCTTACTGGTATATAGTAGATCGCACTACTAAAATGTTATGTAAAGCTATGGATAAAGTTGGCGGTATATTAGTTTATGCTAATACTGACGGCTTCTGTGTGCAATACCCTACTGATACATTAGCTACAAGTTATAAATTAGGTGACTTTAAGGCTGAGTATACAGGCACAGTATATTATTACAATAATAGTAAACAATCACCTTATGTTTTATATCAATTTGGTAAAGAACTTAAGGGCACATGTATTACAGCTGTTAGACAAGATATTGATTTAAGTAAAGGTCAAGTTGTATATTATAATAGAGTAAAATGTGGTCATAGTTATATACCACAGAATATAATAAAGGAGACTATTAAAATAGATGAGTAAAAGAAAATCAAGTAGAGGCCGTGTATTAGTAAGTGCAAAAGGCCGCAAAAATACTAAAAATATTAATGACTATATAGATAAGATTAATAATGATTCAAGTTTAACTGCACTTGAGAAACGTGCTAAAATTGCAGACTTAAGAGTTTATGTTGAAGACAGAGCTAAAAATAATAGAAGATTTAATGGTAGCAGATTAACAACAACTGGTTTTGAAGGCTGGGAAGCTGATACTGAATTAGAGCGTATGTTTGCTAATGTAGGCATGTCTGCTGAAGAAATAGCGCTAGAATATGATTTAGACGAAGGTGAGTTATTAGACCCTAATAACTGGAATAAAGGTGTATTTAAAGGTCAATATCAATTTAACTTTACATATACTGGCACTATTATGGAGAAACTATAATGGCTAAAGGTTTAACAAGATTACAAAAACAAAAATTATTTGAAAATAAGGAGTGGTATACTATACGCGCTATTTTGGGCAATAACTGGTGTAACTGGTTTGTGCTCATTGGCGCGCGATCGTGAGAGGGGCAAGACTTTTACCGTTCAAGACTATGTATTAAATAGTTTCTTTAACCCTAAAAGTAAATTATATCATGTACCATTTTATTGGATGAGATTAAATGATATTGCTATCAAAAATATGATTATGAACAATGCGGCTAAAATGTTTGAGCCAATATTAGTTCGTAAATATCATTTAGAGAATATTAAAGTAAAGGGAGATAGTATTTATGTCGGAGATTTATTGCTTTGTCGTGTATATGGCTTGTCTAACGCTTATAATAATAAAGGATCTGCATTGTTTGACGCACATACATTTAAGGGAGTCAATATCATTGTTGACGAATTTGCCCTTGAGAAAAACCAACGTAAAACATTTGATGTAGTTTACAATCTTAAAATGCAGATTGAGAATATCTGTAGATCTGAAAGAAATAATGTTAAAGTGTTCATGATGTTAAATAACACTGAAGAATGCCCAGAGGCATTAGCTATGTTTGGATTCTTACCTGTTAATTTTGGTGTCTATAAACTAAAAAGAAAACACTGTGTTATCGATTATATTCCTAATAACGCAGCGTATGATAAGCGTAGAAGTAAAGCTCTTGCTAATGAGCTTGATACAGGCACAGGTAACTTTACTAATAAGTTTGTTAGAGACTTAGGTCTATTATATAAGGGCAGACTTGATAAGCCACAAATGGTAGTAGCGTTTAGTAAAGACCAATCTGACTGGTTTACTATCTGGAATGGCAATGTAGTATGCCCTTATAACGGCGAGAAGAAGCAAGTAATAGCTATGAAGCGTTATGTAAATAATGTGTTCATTCCAGAGCTTAGAGATAGTATTATTGAACAAGAAGACGTAAGAGCATTTAAGTATAAAGACTTACTTACTCAAACTCTTTGGAGAAAGAATATGGAGGCTATTAAGAAATAATGTTTTTAACACTTTGGTTACTAAGCTGGTCAACAATGTGCATTATAGTAATGATTGCATTCCCGCTTATCTTTGATAGAGATTAAAAAAAGAGGCTTTGTGCCTCTTTTATTTTATTGTATTGCTTGTGTAATATGCTGTATTTATTTCAGGCGTTACACCTGGGAATGAAGGAACAGCACTTGCATTTATCATATATAACATGTTTTTTAATGCATTAGAAGCTGTAACTCCAGTATCAGTCATTGGAATTCTCCAAATATTATTAAACTCAGCTGTTTGATAAGTATTAATACATATACTAGAACAACCATAGAACATAGATTCATAACAGTTATTTACTAATGTGGTAGCAGGCAATTCTGGTAATTCTATTAATGCACTACAGTTTTTAAACATTTCATAATAACAATGGTCTGCTAATATAGTAGCTGGTAAGCTAGGAGCTGCAGTTAATGCTTTACAACTAGAGAATATACCACGATAGCAATAAGTCGCTAATGTTGTAGCTGGTAAATTAGGAGTTGTAGCTAATGATGAACAATAAGAGAACATCCATTCATAACAGTGACTTGCTAATGTTGTAGCAGGCAATTGTGGTGCAGTAGCTAACGCTGTACAGTTATTAAACATTTGATAATAACAATAGGCTGCCAATGTTGTAGCTGGTAACACTGGTGGAGTAGTTAAAGCACTACAATTTTTAAACATTTGATAATAGCAATAAGGTGCTAATGTTGTAGCTGATAATTGTGGTGCTCTTGTTAATGAAGTACAGCCAGAAAACATTTCTTGGAAGCATCTACTAGCTAATACTTTGGCTTTTATTTTTGGTGGTTTTATTAGTTCTGTACAATCTTTAAAACTTGCATAATAACCATAATATGAGCTATCTATAACATTTAGATTATTTAAATTTTCTAAAGATAAAATTAATTTTGAAGCATCTACTACTTTATTTCCACAAATAAAATGTCTTTTATAAGTCTTAGTATAATCTCAAATGCCATTTGGTTCATAAAGATATACTATATCACCTTCTATATTAAATTTAAATTGCGGATTAATATAAGCATTAGTATAGCCAACATCAGTATAACTACTAGCCGCTTTAAGATATACAGATTGACCTGATTGAAGTTGTGTTGGAATACATAATTTAGATACACCATCAATAGTAATCCATTCATAAGTACTTTCCCAAGTTATACCATCAAATGAATAGTTAATATAATGGCTATTATCTATTTCTACATAGCCAGCAGTGCTGTCAATATTAGTTATTTTAACACCAATATCATTTATGTTTTCTTCAAATTCTTGTGGAACTAAATAAACTTTACGCATAAATTATGCCTCTAATACCCATTCATATGTAACTGCACCATCAACTACATGACATTTTAAGACATAATCACCATCACTTGTTGGGGCATCTGGAAGTTGTGGTAAAGCATAAATTTGGTTGTTAACTTCATCATAACCCATTGTAGCACTGTCAATTCCAATAAAGTGACCATCAAGTGAATGATATGCATAAGTTGGTTGACCTGGAATTGAAATACTTAATGTAAGAACATCAGTAGCTTCAAACTCTTCAGCAGTTGAAGTAACATAGAATTTAATTCTAAAATTATCTACTTGACCGGATTCAGTTTTTAATGAAGCTCTATTAGCTCCTGTTGTAGGGCCAAATGTAACACCATAAGTTCCATTATTTCTAATTTGTACACCTAATAATTCTTGTAATAATGTACCATTTTTATAAACAGTAAGATTACCTAAAACATAAGAACCTTGAGTAGCAATACCCATTTCAGCTTTAAATTCTTCCATACCACCAGTAAAATCCCATAATGGTGAGTTAGTTGAATAGTAGCCATTATTAGTAGCATCTTGCAGTACATAAGTATCAGTACCTGGAAGTGCTTCTTTCCAGCCACCAACAGCTGTCTTCATTCTATATGTTGGGAAATCAGCTGGAACAATAGTTTGATTATCATAAAGTTCAATGTTATCAACACCATAAACTTCACGATTATTAATAGTAGCTAAAGGGAATGCAGATTGAGATAATGGGCCTGTTTCAATTCTATATCCATAACCCTTAGAAAAGATTGTAAAGTAATTTTCTGGAATGAAATGTGGATCAATTTGAGTATAAGTTGTTTGTACACCATTGACATTAGCATTAATTACACTAGCAGTAATGTGTGGGTTACTACTGCCATCGTATACTCTAATTCTAAGATAGTTATTACCACCTGTTAAGCCACATTGAATTGTATATGTACCATCTGTTCATGCATCAATCCAAGCACTACTAAGCTTCATACTAGCAGTTCAATTTACTGTCATTGGTTCATTATTATTATCAGTAAATGTAGTAGTACAATCAATATCATAAACTGCTTCTGAACTGTATTCATTAGTATCAGCAGCCCATCTCCAATAATTAGTGTAGTAACTTTCACCAACTGCATTAGCTTCAACTAATGGGCCATAAGTTCTAGTAGAACTAGAACCACCGACAGCAGTGCTTAAAATACCATTATTATCAAGAATAGTAGTACCATCTGCAAAAACGCTTGAGCCACCGCCACCCATTGGAATACTGTTAGTTTGACCACCAATAGTAATGCTTCTCCACTCACCGTTAACAGCTTGACCACTAACGTTAGCTGTTAATCTGCCAAGACCATCTAATGAGATTTTGACATCATCAACAGGAATATAGTTACCATTTAATTTATGATATGTTAAATAGTCATTGTTAATTTCTAAGTTAATAGGTTGAACAATACCAAAGTCTGTTCCACCCCACCATTCTAATCTAATAGTGCCACTAGCATAAATGTAGAGTTTAACTTGACCTGAAACAACACTACCATACTCAATATTTTGAGCAGTATATAAATAGCATTCATTATCACCAGTAATATGTTCAAAAGACATACCAGAGATACTTGCACCATTACCACAGTTTAAATCAATTAAGTCTGAACTATCTGTTTGGAAAGCAACTCTTGTAAAAATACTTTGAGTTGTTCCTGCATTTGGATCAGTTCCTTCATAATAGCAACCAGTAATACCTGGATCAAATGCAGTTGGGCCAGCTAATGTTGGCATATCAATTATATCAGTAGTTTCATGTTCTTCTTTCCAACCACCAATAGCAGTCTTTAAGACTAAACTTGGAGTGGATCTTAAAGCTCTAGTTAAGCTAACATTTTGAGCTTCTAAAAGAATTGTTTTACCGTCTGGGTTATATGTTTCACCACCAGAACCAGTAATGTTCCAAGTATCACCATTAATAGTAATAGAACCTAATGATTGAGCACCTTGAACTTGATCTGTATCTAAAATAACACTGCTACCAATAGCACCTGTATCAAACCAAGCACCATTAACAATAACATATAAATTGTATGGTGTATCAGTACCAACTAAATAAGCTGCTTCGCTTGTTTGTTGACTAGCATCTGGAAGTAAGCTAGCATTAGCAACAACGCCTTTAATTTCAAAGCTACCTACTGGGCCTTCTGGGCCTTCTGGGCCTTGAATACCTTGAATACCTTGAGGTCCTTGAATACCTTGTTCACCTTGAGGTCCTTGTTCACCTTGTGGGCCTTGAATACCTTGCTCACCTTGTGGGCCTCTTGGGCCAACTGTAACAGCACCAGCATTAAACCATGTTAAGTTACCTTCTGTGCCACTAACAATATATAACTCATATGGAGCTTCTGTGCCTACCATATAGCCACCATTTCTTGGTGAAACAATAGCTGGATTTGGTAAGTCTTCAGCACTTGAAACTGTGCCAACTACAATATAAGTTGTTCCTGGATCACCTTGAGGACCTTGAGGGCCAGTGGCGCCTGTAGCGCCTGTCGCACCAGTGTCACCTTTAGGGCCTTGTAAACCAGTATCACCTTTGTCACCTTTGTCACCCTTATCGCCTTTGTCGCCTTTAGGGCCTTGTGCACCAGCTTCACCAGCTGGGCCTCTTGGGCCTGGAACAGGGAATTGACCTAAGTCAAACCATTGTGGTGTTTCGTCACCTTCAAAAGCTCTTGTAAAAATATAATAATTGTATGGTGCTTCTGTGCCTACTAAATAAGCATCACCATAATCGCCTTCATATGAGCCTGCACCTGGTAAGTCATCATATGTTGGAACTTGACCAACAACTTTAATACCAAATTCAGCTAATACTGTGGCACCGTCTTGGATATCTTGAATATCCTTCATGTTTTTAAAAACTTGTTCTTGTAAGTTTCTAAATTCTTTGTTTCCGAAAGCTAACATTCTGTTTTTTCTCCTTTAGGTTCTTGCTCAGCTTTTTTTAATTGTTCCTTCATATAAGGAACATGATTATTGTTGTAGAAGTCATACGCATTGACTAAACTAATGAAGCCAAAGCATATAAACATTAATAAGTTAACAATTGCTAAGAATAATAAGTTATAGTCATTACTACCTTGAATTACTATGTAAATAAGACCAATTGTAGTGCCTGCTAATGTTAAACATTTAACAATAATATCTTTAATTACAGAAGTTGTTCAGAAGTAGTTAATACTATGAACTTTCTTATCTTTAGTTTTTGTTTGATAATATCTTTTAATTATCTCCTCATTCTCAGGGAGCATCTTAGCGAATGACACTCCCTGTACCTTTAGAAATTGCATGATTACAAAGCCTGTAGCAGCGTTCACGCAACCAAATATTGTAGTCTGTAATAATGCTTCAGCTTGGAAGCCTCTAATTAATACGAAGACTGCAATAATGTATGCTACTATCATAATGCTTGCGCCGATAATACCGACGTAATTAAGCACTGGTAGTATCTTCTTCTCTAACGTTGTCTTCTCTATCATATTCTATTTCCTTTCTAATACTTAGTTTATTTTTGAAATGTAAGAATAATTTATGTATTACATAATCATCAACTAACCAAACGCCTAGAACTATATACATACCTACTGGGCCAAATACTATTGAGCTCAATACAACACATACAATCCAAATGAAGGTTCTCATACCTTCTTTTAAGAATATAGTAAGTACTGTGCCTACAATAGCAGTAATAGACATACTTAAGAACAATGTCTTAGCTTCATCTGTAAACACTTGAACGCCGTCTTTAACAGCATTGAAGTTAATTCCGCCACCGATAAGGCAGACTACCATAGTTATGAATAGAGCAGCATAAGATATGATACCAAAGATAATAGATCTTTTCTTTAAACTTTTATATCTTTCACTGTGTGCCATAATATCACCTACTTATTGTCTTCAAAATGAACATGATTAAGCTTTGCCATAACTTTTCTTAAGTCTTTCTTTAGCTCTTCATTTTCTCTTGTTAGGTCTTCGTTCTTTTGGGCGATTTGGGCAACGTTTTCAATAACAGAAGCATTTTGCTTACGGCACTCGTCTAAAGTGTCTCTATTAGCCTGTTTGATACGACTAATGCCTACTGCAACTGAAACGATAATACCAATAACTGCAGAGATAGTTGGAGCCATGCTCATAATAAGAGCTGTAATTTCACTAATTTCCATCATCTTCTTCAACCTCCGTAACATAAATATGTGTATGTTCTGGCATAACGAATTGCTTGAACAATTTTTGGAATTTCTTTAAGAAGTCTTCAGTGACATCTGTATCTAATAAACCCCAAAGTTGTGCATAAGCATCCATTAATGACTTATTATAGTTTGTTGTATTTTGTTGGTTAATATATGTTAACTCATCTAATTGAGCTGTTGTTGGCTCAGTAGCTGGGTTCATAGCTTGATTGTAAATAGCTTTACTACCTTTTCTAAACTCTGGGTTATTTTCATTAAGCTCTCTTAATTTAGCTTGAATACCTAATCTCTTTTCCCATGTCGGGCCATATTGGAAGATAGTACTAAATACTTTATACTTCCACTGTGTAACATCAAAGTTAGAAATAGGGTTATTACCATATCTTGCATATAGTAAGTAGAATAATGTAGTTGCGCTTGTTTCAACATCAATTGTTACAGGAATACCATTGTTTTGGTAATCAGCTAAGAATTTATCAACATCATCTCATACTTCAGTAAATCTAATTGTATCAAATTCTGGTAACATATTACTCATTGTCAGAACCTCCATTATTTTCTACACCGCTATTAGTGCCTTGGTCATCTCTGTCATACATAACACCATCGCCATTAGCATCAGCTCCCATAACGTTCTCTGCTGGTTCACACCAAATAGCTAAGCCCCAAATAGAGTTAACTACATTACAGAAATGTTGTCTGATTGATAAGCCGTCTTGTAAGACAAGACCAACTGGGCCTCCATTAATATCAGCCTCAGATTGTAGCTCATGAGCTTTCTTTTCAAATAAGCCGCCGTTATCAATACCATATAATGATAATCTGTAGTTCTCAAAGCTTTGTAATGCTAAGAAGTAATCTTGAACTTTACCTGTAGCATTATCTGTTAATTCTTGGAATTCAGCATTACCTATAATTGGAATCCATGGTTCACCATTAATAGCAGCACTATGTAAGCTACGAGCAGCATCTATAACATTGTGTTGGCTATCTTCATCCATGACTCTCATACCTTTAATACCACAGCTAGCTAATAAGTTAGTTCTAGCCATTGGTAGGATTTCAGCCATGTTATCTAGTAATGGTTCTTGAACAACTTGACGAGGAATAATAAGTTGACCCATCTGTTTACTGTAGTCATGTAATAAGACACAGCTCTTAACATAGTCATCTGCTTCAAGTTCATCTAATGGAACACCATACCAGCATTTAAGCTTCTTACTAGCAAAGTATGCTTCAATAGCTTTTTGACTACCATCACCTTTACCATCAGTGCCACCAGATAATGGAACTGGATGAACTTGGTTATAGCGGCCGTATGGGTCAATTGTGCCATCTAGCGCGTATGAACTGAAGAAGAACTTGTCTAATTGTTCATCATAGAAGAAGCATAGTTGACCTCTGTAATATAACCATTTCTCTAATTCTTGAGAAGTGATATTACAAGGTAGGTTATACCAGACATATCTATTGACAGCATCTTGCTCATCAACGATACGCATTTGCTTCTTATATTCATCTTTTTGTCTGCAACCAGGAGTACCTAATTTCATTGGTAAGCCTGTTTTAGGATCCATTCCTAACTGATAGAATGGCTCTAAATTTGGAATTGTTGGTTTACCCATTATTTGTCACCTCCAGGTTCTTTACTTAAAGTATTCTTAAAACCTTCAGATAAAGCTAAATCAGCTTCTGAATAAAGCTTAATCTTTTCTTCTAAGAATGCTTTTCTCTTTTCTTCTTTTTCGCCTCATGTGCCTCTTTTTTCACGCATTGCTTTAGTACGCATGAAATTAGTATACTCTTTAGTATAGTCATCTAAGAGACCTTTGTTAGCGGAAATTTCTGCAAGTTTAGATTTAATGCTATTGTCATTGTTTTTACTATTTTTAAAGTCTTGCAAGCCACCTGCTACTTTATTAGCAGCAATACCTGCAGTGGCACCTAAACCTAATAATGCATTTTGTGCAACACCCATATTTATTCTCCTTCGTAGAATCCTTTATTTACTTCTTCGTAGATAGCATTTGCAACGTGGCTATCATCGTTTAAATCGTTTAATCTAATCATTTGACCTTTTAAATAGCTTCCAGCAGCACTGTAATCAACTAATGTGCCAATAGCCATAATAGTCATACCGTTATATTTAATCTTGTTTCTTAATACTTCTTTTTCTCTGTCTGTACAACTGAAGTACTCTAAGATTGGCCATACCTTATTGTTGTAAGATAATGGAGTGCTCTTAGTCATACTTTGTGGTAATGCTTGAATATTACCTAATTCATATTGGAACTTATCAATAGCGAAGTCTCTAGCTTCATATTGTTGTTGTGCCAACCATTCTTTATCTAATAGATAACCTGCAATACCACCTGCAGTTCCTACACCAGCACCAACTGCACCGCCAATAACTGCACCCCAAGGGCCAGCTTTAGCGCCAGCTAATGCACCAGCACCTGCACCACCGACACCACCTGTGATAGCACCAATCTTACCTGCGAAGTCTTGTTGCTCTCTAGCAATACGTTGGTTAACATCTAAGTTCTGAACAGTTCTATTGAAGATTGCTTGATAGTTTCTGTTCTGTAACTCATAGTTAATCATAGCGTCACTAATCATAGGAATGCTATAATCACCAGCTAACATAAGACCGATATTATCATTATAGAACTTATCACTATATAAAGAACCATTTAAGTCTGGGTTTATTTTAATATACGGTGAATATGGCTTATATGTGCAAACAGCATAAATAGAAGTAATACCGTCTTTTAACTTAGTCTTTTTAAACTCATAGAAACTATTATAGTTTGGTGAGGTTAATCTATAGAAATCACATTCATTTTTAACTTTTCTATCTAAGACATTATCTGGCATAATCCAATGAGCTAAAACCTTAATTGTGAAATTACCTGTAAATGTATAACTATATTCTTGGCCAGCTGGAGGAGTTGGGAACTCTGTGCTAGCAATAGTTAATGCAGGAGTCTTTAAGCCTGTAGAAACTGTTAATGAAATATAAGCACATTCTTCTTTAGTAAGACCATCTTCTAAGATTAAGTTATCATTTTCATTAATATCTCAGACCCAGTCTGTAACTTCATAAGGGAAGTTAGCAAACCAGTATTGTGGTACACCAGAAAGATTACCTTGTGCTTTTAATACAGGGTTCTTAACAGTAACCCATTCATAATGCACTGAAGTGTTCTCATTAACATAATTAACTTGAGTGAAGAAATTAGCTTTCTTTGGGTAGAAAACAACACCACAAGCTTCACTATTGTTATTTCTAATAATTGTGTAATCTTTAGCATCTAAATCAGTTACATCAATAACTGTCTTACCATATGTTGGGCCATAATATGTATTGTTAACGTATGGCTTTAGATCCATTGGGCAGTATGGTAAAATCTGTAAATCATAGATAGTTCCAGCTTGTGAACCTGCACCTAGCTTAGTAGCTAACTGCATAGCTATTGCTAATTGATTTACACTATTAGTATCTAAGAATACATACTCGTCGTCTTCACCTTCAACTGGGTGAACAACTACTGTATTTGTTGCTGCAACGTCTAAACCTAAAGCGCTTGGGCTGATTGGCATACAGAACATATCATATGTAGCATCACTACAAGTATTTCTATTAGCAGCTACTGGTAATGTATATGTAACTGTTTGACCTGCAGGCTCTTCAGTAGCAGTAATTGCATACTCATTATAGTTAAGAGTAAATTTAATTTTCTTCTTAGTTGGGTTGTCTGTATTTCTACTTACAGTATATGACTTATCGTAAGCAGTAAAGTCACCTGCTACTGCATTAAAATAGTCATTAGCAAGAGTATCTTCACCTGTAAAGAATTTATCATAATTCTTAATAGAACCAGCGCCAACTTGTAATCTATAAACTTTATTATCTTTAATAACTAATTTGTTGTTATATTTAGTTAAATCTTCAGTAACAACTGTTAAGTTATTACCTTGTTCAATATTATATTTTGAATTTTGAATTAATCTTTGATACATTTCATAAGCAGTGCTGTCTGAAATAGTTTTATTAAATATTTCTTGACCAATCTTTGGTGCTCCAACATAGCTGATATTTGGTCTAATTTGTAAAGCTGTAGAAGTTAAGCCATTCCAGTCACTGTGAGACATTGTACCAACATTAGTTACTAATTGATTGGTTAAAGAATAAACAGATCTAACATTGTATTCAATATAGTTAGATTTGTCTCTATACCAAATTCTCATAGCAGCAGTGCTACTAGCTGGGTTATATGTAACAGCTTTCTTTAAAGCTCCTACTGAAGTTCCATCAGCATTATATAAATCAACACAGTTAGCCCATTCAAAGCTATCTAAATCTACTGCTTCTGGAACATTTGCAGGGAATGTATAGCTAACAGCTTGTGCTTCACTAATGTCTTTCTTTAAATAGCCAACTAACCAAGCACAATTTGTATCATCTCTAAGTAAATCTTCACCTTGTTTCTGTTGATTGAATTGCATACCCTCAGAATTCAAGATTAACGGGTCATTAACGTCATTTAGAGAGCCTTTTTCGACAAAGCAAGGTGAATTCATTATTTGTGAATTAAAGTCGCTTAAAACGTCTCTTTTGAGAGCTAGCTTGTATTGGCCGCCTCTAATCTTGACAGACTCTATAACAAATCATCTACTGTTAATATCTGTATTGTCATGAACGATTAAATAATCTGGTGCTCCCAGATCATCAAATTTTATAATTTCACCATTATCTAATTGGCCTTCACTACCGACTATTAAAGAAGTAGTAATGCCATCTTGCATATCGAAGTTTACATTAGGGTACTCTAAATAAGAAGTACTTGCTGTCTTATACTCTGTAATTGAACTTTCTTGTTTGTGTATTCTATTGAAATAGTTATTGTAACCTTTTAAAAGTAATACTGTCATAAATACTCCTTAATTAAAGTGAGCAGTTTCAGGTCATGCTCAGGACGTGTAGAGAGGAAATAATATGAGACTACCTATTCACTAGCCTTTTTAACGGTAATGAATGGATAATTCTTAAGGTATTCTAATGTTGAGTGACCCCATGTGAGGTATCTGTTAGTAAGTAAAGCTCTTGGGTTGAAGAAGCTTGTACCAACAGAGAATGCACTTAACATTGGTGGAAGTTTAACTAATACTTTGCAGATAACATCTGGGTCAACAGTATAAGCTTCACCAGCTGCAATATCAACACCAGTTGGAATTGCTTCACCTGGGAAGACATGAACTAAGTTTGGAGCTTGAGCTGTACCAGTATTATAAACTTTCTCAACAGCTGATAAGTATTTACCAGCAACTGTGTTATTAGCAGCTGAAACTGCATTAGCAACATTACCGAAGTATTTAGCTGGTAAGACATCCTCGTCAAATTTATCAACTAAACCATCTTTATGGAAGATTGTTGGTAAATCGACTTTTCTAATTTTGTTAACATAGTCTGCATTCCAAATGACTTTGATGTTTTCTCCAGCGTAGGATCTCATGTGATGATAATCATTGAAATCACGGCTGTAGTCACCCATTCTAACGAATAAGTCTGCAAGACCTTTAGCAATGTTCATTGCTTCTAATTTAGCTAAATCTAAAGCAGATTCATCAACGCTAGCATCGACACCTTCATCAAGGTCGATTGTGATGTTTTGTGCGGATTCAGCAGATTTAGTTGTGCCAATGAAGACATTGTATAAAGTACCTTCATAAATCTTTTTAGCAATATCAATCATGCCAATCATGACAGATGTGAAGTTTGCAAATGCAGATTCTGTGCTCCAAGCACGTTTAGACATATATTCATCAGTTGTTAATCTAACTTGACGGAATGTGTCAATAACTAATGCTTGTTGCTTTGGAGCAGCTGGTCTATCTAAATCTAGTAAGTTACCAGCTTCGACATCTTGAACGCCACCTTTTGGATGAGTAGCGTCAACGCCTCATGGGCTACTACCGATAACGTCGGCAGAGTAGTAAAGTTTTGTATCACCGAATAAACCGGCTTCCTCTTTAGCCTTATCGACTAAAGTTTGGTGCTTTTGAATGTTATCAGCGAACACTTGTTGACTGATAATCATGTTGTAGAGAGCACTAAAAATTTCGTTTGATCTTAATTGGCCTGTAAAATTTGCCATAAACTAATTCTCCTTAAAATTTTGTATCAATCATTCTTCTTTGAAGTTCATTGGTAAATATCTGATTGTCACCTTCTGCATAATCAATACAAGTCTTTAAGACATCTGCAACTCTTTGTGCAGCAGCCTCATCTTCGGCTGTTGGTGTGTATTGACTACCAATAGGAACAAATGGGTCAGGTTTACCTTCAGAAATAAGCTTCTCACGAAGTTCTAATGCTTTCTCAGCATATTCTAGATTAGAAAGACCACTATTCTCTTTAAATAGCTCATTTCTTAAATCTTGTATGCTGTTCTGAGCAGGAACTTCAACGTTGATTTCTTCTCCGTTGACAATACTTTCAAGGAGTCGCTTATTCTCCGCTTTCAGCTCTTCATACTTTGAGCGCTCGACAGTGTTCTCTTTCAATGATTTAATGGCATCAATGTACTGGTTATTGTCGACTTCAGTTTGTTCGCCCGATACGTCGTTTAAGTTTTTTTCTTCTAACATATTATTTCTCCTTATTCATCATCATCATCTATATGTGTTAGTTCTTCTAAGTCTTTATATTGTTTACTAATATATCTGCAGACAAGCCACATGAAAAGGAAACCTAATCCTACAAATCCAAATGAAGCTGCTAACGATATAATAATAACTCACATAATTCCTTTAAGCGTAGTTGTGAGGTCTACATCACTAGAGATATCCCAGCTTAAGTCACTGGTCTACTCCCGTGCCTCTTCGGCCCTATTCGTTACATAGATTATACCAAATATTAGTGAGAGACGCACTACATATTAATTTAGCTGATTATTCATTCAGCTATTATATTATACGATATGATCTCTATTAAAACAGCTCTGCTCCTGTCTTCTTCTTTCGGCTC
>AUXO018196449.1_pt1 | contig 16221 bp, 10 predicted proteins | sample 768731 | NCBI WGS metagenome assembly AUXO01 (sample SAMN02715735, study PRJNA202380) | gut metagenome | biome: sheep rumen | host: Ovis aries | place: New Zealand: Palmerston North
CGCCGGTCTATCTGACCGACGTCCACGCCGACGCAGCCTAGTCGTAGGTTGACTTAACGTCTCATTATCAGGGAAAGGGAGAGGTCGAGTACCTTCTCCCTTTCTTTCTTAAAACAAAAACGAGTATCATGCCAATAATAAGGACAAAAACAGGACGGAAGTTGCTGAAAAACGCAAGAAATCTCTTTGTGCTTCCGTATCGCTACGACACCACGTTGTCGCAGTATGTGTTGGGCCAGAACCTTTACGACCTGTCGGCCATCATCGGCGACAGTATCACTCTGGAGCAGAGCGATGGTGACACCCAGACGAAAGAGAATGAGTTTACCAACGAGGCTCTCGTCAAGAACGTAACGACCGGGGAATGGAAGTTCACGGCTCAGTGCTTGGACCTTCAAAACTCCGTGCTGAAAGCGTTGTTCATGGCCTATACAAACGACACCTATGGCGCCGCAGCCTTGCGTCCGGAATACGAGACTCTGTACGCCCTGATTATGGTCAGGTTTTCCGACACTGGCACACCCGACGTCTGGCTGCCGAAGGTGCTTCTGAATAGCAAGCTTCTTCTGCAGCAGATGAAAACTAGAGGTTCGCAGGGGAATGTAAGCGGCACGTTGTTCTCCAGCCGGTGCGGTATCATCCAGTCTTCCTCTCAGTCGCAGGGCCATACCGTGTGTACTTTGATGCCTCTTGCGGACAATATTGCCGGCACGAATGTCTATACGCCGAATGTGCCCGTTTTGTTCGCCCCGCAGACCTATCGAGTCATAGTTCTCAACCATAGGTCCGAGGAGGACGGAGAAACTGTCTTTGACAGCCCTAATCCCGCGACGACTGGTAATCAGGATTGTTGCGGCCACAACATCGTCGTGTCGGACGACAATCCGGCTGTGGCTGTAATTTAGTTTCTGACAAGTGCAAAATTCTTCGTATCTTTGCACCTGAATTAAAACTTTAACTAGATGCCTTTAGTAAAAGCAAAATCAGACGTTAAGCAACGCCTTAAAGAACAAAAGAACAAGGACTTGTTCGTCAGCGAGGAGGCCCAGAACAGACTCGCGGCCATTATCGCGGACGCTCCTTCGATAGAGAAGTTTGCAGGAACGGAGTGGGAAATGCGCCCTCTCCGTTTCGGCACTCAGTATCTCATAGTCGATGAGGTGAGAAAAATCAAGGAAATGGAGTCTGCCACCTACGAGAACTCAATCCTAGGTCTGGCAGCTACCATGCCGGCCACCGTTACGGTCGTTACGCTGGCCCTGTTGAACGACAAGAACCGCATCTACCAGAACGGCGACCCCAATCAAGGGTACAGCAAGCTCTTCAAGCGCACCTATGACACTATTATGTGGAACGCCAATAAGGAGGAGCTTATCAAGATACTCTGGGACTGCATCCAGATGGTTGATGTGTCTTTTTTTATGGAAGCTCTGGGTATGCTCCAGATATTCAGAGCTCAGGTGACGGAGAAGAAGAGGACGAGGACGAAGATGAAGAGAGCAGAAGCGAAATAATCCGCTCCGTCAGCGAAATTGGAGAAATGGTGGACTTCCTGAAATACAACCCATATATGACAATAGAGGAGTATCAATGGAAGTACAGCATACCGATGATAAAAATAATGGGGATGGATAACACTCATTCTGTCTGTTTATCCAAGAAAGAGATAGAGAGAAGAAAAGGACAAGTAGTAAACACGAAGGGGAAGAGTGTGCAGGATTTGAACAACGACCTTGGGGTCAAAATACAGTTTCCAAACGAATAAAAACATACCGCTATGGCAGACAATGTTTCCGACGGAATAAAAAACCTTGACAAGTGGATTAAGAGTGCCGACCAGTCGCTCTCCACGATGATGCAGCGATACGAACGTTTCCAGAGGGCCGCTTCCACTGGTGATGCGACCAAGATGCAACAGGCTTGGAACTCTTTGCAGACGGGAGCAAATACGACTGCCGCAAAGCTCCGTACTCTCGAAAAAGAGATAAAGAATTTGAAGGCTCAGACGAAAGACCCGGCCAGCTTACAGCGCCTAGACAAGTTGTTCCGTCAGCTCAACTCTGCATCCGGTGCTTGGGCCTCCGTGTTGGCCAGCGTCAACCGTGGCCAGCAGACGACTCAGGTGTTCGCCGAGAGATTAGCCCGTGCGTTCGAGAAAGGCCAGAAGGCTCTTGCTGCGTTCAATACTGAGCAGACAAGAGGAGCTTCTGCAAGCAGTCGTCTGAATAGAGGTCTGGCTGATTTATTGCAGGGATTAACTGCATATTTTGGATTCCGTCAAATAGGCGGCTTTTTAAGAAACGTTGTTCAGATTCGAGGAGAATTTGAAAAGACAGAGGTTGCTCTGAGAAACATCATTGGCAACCAAGAGAAGGCAAATCTCATCTGGGAAAAAACAATGAATCTTGCAGTCAACTCGCCTTTCACAGCGAGACAACTTACCAGTTACGTCAAGCAGCTTGCAGCTTATAGGATTGAGAATGACAAGATATTTGACACCACAAAGAGATTGGCCGATGTGTCTGCCGGTCTTGGTGTCGATATGCAACGCCTCATCCTTGCTTACGGTCAGGTGAAAGCAGCAAACTACCTCCGCGCTTCTGAAATTCGTCAGTTTACCGAGGCTGGTGTGAATATCCTTGGAGAATTAGCTGATTATCTGTCAATAACGAGAGGAGAAATGATTTCTACCGCTCAGGTTATGGAAATGGTTCAGAAACGAATGGTGAAGTTTGAAGATGTCGAGGCCATATTCAAGCGTATGACAGACGAGGGTGGTACGTTCTACCACATGCAACAGGAGTTATCCAACACCGTGCAGGGCCAGATTAACAAAATCAAAGACACTTGGCAACAGGCTATGAATGAACTTGGTAAATCTGACCAAGGATTGATAAGGGGAATCACCAATATGGTGTTGAGTATTGTGCGAAACTGGAGGACTTGGGTAACGGCAATAGAATCTTCTGTAATAGCCATTATCGCCTTTAAAGCGACGAATGTTGTCCGGGCACTTACATCTACGGCATACGCTGCCAATGCTGCAACCAAAAGCACTCTCCGTTTAGCTAATGCGTTCAAGAGTCTAGGAAAGGGATTGAAGGCGAATTGGGTTGCTTTGGCAATCGCCGCCGTAGCCGCCGCCGCAACGGAGCTTTTCATGGCTACAAAGCGCATGAAGGACTTCAATGATGAGATTGATGAACAATCCATCACTCTATACGATGCCCAGCAGAAGATGTATGAGTATCAGAATACCGTCGAGAGAAATAACGGCATATTAAAGGATGCGAAGAGTAAGGAAGAGGACATTAAGAATGCCAGAGAAGAGAATTTGAAGGTCCTCAGTGCCCTACGCAAGGAATATCCGGAATTGGTCGAGGGTATAGAACAACAGGCTAACGGTGAGGTTATTCTTACGCAGCGTATTGAAGCTCATAACGAATCTTTGCGGGAGCAAATACGACTGAATGAACAGTTAAAACAGAAGTCTATTACTGACGACCCGTTTGAGACTGATACAAGGCAGTATTTTGAGAAGCTGGATGAATGGAGAAAGAAGATACAAATTTCTCAGCAGCAACTTAAACTGAAACTACTTAGAGGTGAGATAAACAAAGACGAAAACCCGATAGTAGAAAGATTACTCGGTATAAATACTGACGACATTTTAAATGCCGTCAACGAATACAACCAGATAGTTGGTGAAGTTCAAGCTGTAATTGTAGGCAAAACTACTGAGTTAAATAAGGCTTACAGGGAGGCGTTGAATGAGGCACAAAAAAATTTGTCTAACCCTGACAGTGCAAAAAAAGTACAGGAATTACAGAATAGATTGATGAATTTGAGACATTTCGCAATCGAATCCAGCAATCTTGGAGCTGTCGCCGGCCTACCACTTATTGATACAGATGTACAGGAAACAAGGGAGTTTAAAAAAGAATCTGATGCCATAGTAAAAGAGCTTATCGGGAGCTTTGAACTTGGTGTTAGGGCACTGGATAACGAGCAAAAATTGATTCAGGAAACCTACAATGGTAATTTTGCTGAGTATCTAAAAGCTAACGGCTCCCGTCTCAGGGAAATGGTCGAAACTAATACTGTTGACGTAAACGAAACCATTAGAACATTCTTGGAGAAAAACGGACAAGCCCTGACCGACGAGAACAAGAAGGTGTGGAACGACATCCTCAACGAATATATTTTTGGTGCAGATAAGGCTCGGAGAATCATGGAAATTACATTCCAGATGATGTCGGAGAAAGACCCGTTTGTCAGGAATATGCTGTCTCGCCAGATGCAGGAAATAAAGGATGAATATTACGATTTCTTTGCTTCCTACACTTCTCCTACAAAGGGTGATGGTCTTGAAGACAAGAATAAGACATATAAGTCCATTGATAGTCTGATTTCTTTGCTCAAAACCATGAACAGTGAGTATGGGAAGCTGTCAAAATCAGCGTATGGTTTTGCTAAGTCTCAGGAAACCGTTATGGAGGTTTTCAAAGAGTCATTCAAAGACATAATGAAGGCCACGAAGGGTGGTGGGTTCGCTCTCGACAAGGCGTTTACCATGGTTGACTGGAATAAGCTTGACATCACCTCAAAAGGCGGTGTGGCAGCAGCTTTGCAGCAGGTGTATGATTACCTTGACGGTCACAAGATGTGGGGGCAGTTCGGTAAGAATGCTGAGGAGGTTCGCAAGAAATTTGAGAAGGAAATGGCATCATGGAAAGTTGAAGCCGGGGTGGAATTACAGGTCCAGATGCGTGACGATTTCAAGAAACAGATGGAGCAAATGTTCTCTGATTACGAGCTTACCGTTACGCTTCAAGGAATGGATATTTCTGCTCAGGCTGCAAAAGACTGGCTGAATGTAGATTTTACCTCTCTTGGCGATATGCAAGCTGCTATGTCTGCTTTTGCTGATAAGCAGATTGCTAAGGGCACTTGGGACCAAGATGATATAGAGGCATACTTGCAGTGGTCAAAGAAGGTTGAAAATCAAATATATAAAGAGCGTAGAGACAAGGCGAAAGAGTATTCCAAGTATCTTGAAAAAGAGTTGAGTGAACGAGCAAAACTCGAAATGGAATATACAAAGAAAGTTGTTGAGGTTAGAAGTAGTAGGGCTTTCACAGAGGACCAGCAGACGGCTATCCTTACCAACATGAAGCAGGAGTATGAAAATGCTCTGCGTGACTTGTCTTGGAAATCGTTTAAGGAAAGTGACTTCTATGAGGAAATGATGGACGACCTGACGTCCATCCCGGCAGAGTATTCTCAAATCATGCTTGATAAGTTGAACGAGATACTTGCTCACCCGGAAGACCTTTCGCCCCGTGCCTTAAAAGAGGCTATCAATGCCAGACAAAAGGTTATGGAGGCTCGTCGTCAGATGGACCCCATGTCAGCCATGAGAGACAATCGTGCAGGTTTTCGTAACTTTTATCAGAATGAAGAAAATCGACAAGAGTTTGGTATCAATGCAAAAACTTGGAAAGAGGCCGAAAAAGAGATTGATGGTTTAATTGTTAAGAAGACAAGAGAGCTTGCTCAACTGGAAGAAGAAATCACCATATATGACAAGCTGATTGGCGAGATAACCACCTACAATAACAAAAAGCGGGCCGCAGAGCAGTCAATGATTGGCCTTGGTGGTACAATCGAAGATTATGATGTTGCTGGTTTACAGGAAGAAATTGACAATATCCAGCTTGTACTTGACCCATTAGAGAAAGAGCAGGACCGATATGAGACTCTGCGCGATTTGAAGCAGCAAGGCGCAGAAATTGACGAGCAGGAGTATAAGAATTTGCTTGAAAGCCTCGCTGTCAGACAGCAAAAAATAGCACAGCTGAGTAGTGAAATAGCATTATATCAGTTGGCAAAACAGGCGAGAATCGAATACGACCAAGCCGAGCAGGGACTATCCTCTCAGGGTCGAACCCTTATTCAAGGTGGAGAAGTAACTGTAGGCCAAACTACCGGTGTGACAGCTCAAAATATTGGCTCTAACAGACAAGCCGCCGTAACAAAGAAGGATACGACCAAAGGGGCGTTACAAAAGATGAAAGATGCCAAGAAAATGTCTAAAGAATGGGCTATGGCTTGGCATGAATTTAATGCTCAGTTAGGTAGCACAATAAAGAGTGTCGCTAGTATGGGTTCCGCGTTCATGGACACATACGAAGCCCTCGGAGGCGAGACCAATGCACTTACGGAGGGCTGGAAGGAGTTTGGCTCCACTATGGTCGATGTGATTGTTCAGGCCCTCGAAATGATACCCACCCTCGTTACAGGGTTTACGGCAACTGGTGAGGCCATCAATTCCGCCATGGGCATCATCGGACTTATTGCAAAGGCCATTCAGCTTGTCTTGACTGCGATTACCGCAATATCCAAACTTCACGATGCCGGATATGAGAAGGAAATTGAGAATCAACAGAAGAAGATTGACGAACTAAAATCCGCATACGAGCGTCTGGAGAAGGCTATTGAGAAGACTTGGACCACGATGTCCTATATCGACACCTACAATCAGCAGGTAGAGAATATCAAGCAGCAGATAGAGGCTCTGGAGGCCCAGCGTAACGCCGAAAACTCCAAAAAGAACACTGATGAGGACAAAATCCGCGAGTATGGCGACTCCATCCAAGAGGCATACGACGAACTGGAGGAACTGGAGCAGAAGCGTATCGAGGTGTTTGGTGGTCTCGGTGAGGTCAACTACCGTAGTGCTGCCGAGGAATTTGTATCTGCATGGAAGGATGCCTTCCTTGAAACCGGCGACGGTCTGGAGGCATTGCAGGAACATTTTGACGAGTTCTTGCAGGAGTGGTTTGTGAAACAGGCCACGATGCGTATTGCCGGAGCCATGCTGGAGCGTACCTTCCGCATGATTGACGAATCGGTCAACGAGAGTAGTGAGGGCGGTGTAGCTGTTACCATGGCAGAACTACAAGCTATCCGGGATGAGTTTGCAACTCAGGCTCCGCTTATCTCCGAGGCTTTGGAGGAGTTGGCCGGAATGTGGGACCTTGGTAACGGAGAAGGCTCTCTCAGCGGCCTTGCAGCCGGCATACAGGGCATGACCGAGGAACAGGCAAATATCCTCGAAGCGTACTGGAACAGTGTCAGGATGTACACGGCAAACATTGATGGAAATGTCGAGCGTATTGCCAATATTCTTGGCGCCGGCGGCTCCGCAACCAATCCTCAGTTGCAGCAGTTACAGATAATAGCGCAGCACACCGAGGCCATCCACAATCTGCTTGACAATGTTACAAGGAGTGGCCATCCGCAGGGAGGTCTTGGTATAAAGGTGTTTAACAACTAAAACTCAATACAATGGAAATCAAAGTTATCCGTAAGTACAAGAAAGAAACTTACACGATTGGCGAAATGCTTGTGAATGGTGAGCATTTCTGCGAGACCTGCGAAGACCGCGACCGTGGTTTGCGTTCCGACATGACCCTCTCGCAAATCAAGAAAATCAAAGTGTATGCACAGACAGCCATCCCCTATGGCACTTACAAGGTGTCAGTGTACTTCTGGCCCAAGCACCGTAAAAACTTTCCGCTTCTGCATGATGTTCCCGGATTCACCGGAATCCTCATCCATGGTGGTGCCAATGCAGGTCACTCTGCCGGCTGCATACTTATCGGAGAAAACAAGATTAAAGGCGGTCTTGTCAACTGCGAAAAGTACGTTCGGAAGCTCACTACGATGTGCGACGAAGCCATCAAACGTGGTGATGTAGTGAAGATTACGGTTTGCGACTAACAGAGGTTGAAATATTATTTTTGCAGAACCGAGAAAAAGTTGTATTTTTGCAGCGAAATAGGTTCAACTAACACTTAAAATAAACAAACGCAATGTGGTGGCAAACAATCATTATCGACGTCCTTTCAGTGACATCAATCCTTAGCATTATTGCTATGATTCGGTTCTGGAAACAGAACAAGGAACTCAAAGAAAACGAGGTCAAAGTATCGAACGCAAACGCACAGACAGAGCAAATCAATCTTGGTGATTTGTTCATGCAGAAGTCCGCAGAAATGTTCCAAAAAATGCAAGACTTACAGGAAGAAACACTGAAAGCTGCGCAGAAAAACGGAACTGATAATGAGGACATTATAAAACGTGTCGATGCAATAGCGGCAGAGCAGAAAAAGTTAGCCGAGGAACAAGTCAGAATGGCTAAAGTACAAGATAATATCTTGCAGGAACAAAAGAGACAGGCCGATGAGCAAAGCCATCTTGTTAAGTTTGCTAATGGCGAGTACCAAGACTTCCTCGTCAGAAACGGTTTCAAAAAGGAAGGATAGTATGCGAAACGGTTTTCTTTCATGTCATAATAGTTTTTTATTGGTTAGCGGTTTGAGAAAAGCCGTACTGGTGGCAGCATTGATTTGTCTGGCCATCAGTACGGTCTCTTGCCGTTCTGTCAAGGAGGTCCAGATTGTGACTGACACTTTGGCAGTCCATGACACGACCAATGTCTTCATCCATGACACTACGAAGATTAAGGAGGTCCGCTATGACAGCATTGACCGCCTTGTCGAGAAGACCGTGTATGTCGATACCAATGGCGTTGTGCATGAGAATGAGGTCGAGAAGCTCACCCACTACATTTATATGCAGGATGAGCAGTACAAGGTGATGGAGTCCTACTACAAGAGTAAGGTCTCTGAACTGGAGAAAAAGCTCGAAGAGAAGGCGAAAGTGGAGTATGTGGAGAAGGAACTTAACTGGTTCCAGAAGACGATGATTGGCCTTGGATGGTGTTTCATTGCTGCGATTATAATTACAGGTATATGCCTGTACTTCAAGTTGAAAAGAAAGGTAACATAATATGAAGGAGAGGTTTTTAACCGTATTGGTTCCTATTAAAGACAGCGACGCAACGACAGTAACTACCCTTCCTGCCGTCAGTCCGGACAACATCAACGTGATATACAAGCACGAGGGTGTTTATAAGCGTGTGTGGCTGAATCCTGCCACAAACCAGTACGAGTACCATGAGGTTGTGGACCGCGAGTTCCCCTATCTTGGAAAACCTCTCGAAATCTTTGACTTTACCTATGACGCTACCCGCATGGGGCCTGCGCCTACCATAACCGCTCAGGGTGTCATGTGGTTCGCCGACAAGGATGCCGACGGAAATGACGTCACTCTCGAATCCCTGTGGCAACAGGAATGCCATGTGAGCTTCAATGGCGAGAACTTTTACCTGAAACAGATTCCTACGTCGAGCAAATCTAATGAGGATGCCCGATACAAATACGACATCGATTTTGTGTCCGAGAGGGCCGTTTTGGAGCGCGTATATCTGTACGACGTTGTGCAGCCGTTCGTTTCCTCGAAGCCTATCTCAGAGAGCGCACAATTCAGCTTCTACGGCGACATCACCGAGCTTGCGAAGCGCATCAATGCCAGCTTGCTGAGAAGCGGTCTGGCGACGATTGCTTTGAGGTCCGGCGTCACTCCGGGGAGCTACCTGACATACGAGGAGTTTAACTCCGTGGGTCTTGGAACCTATACCGGCACGAAAGATACATCCGACCCGTATCCTATCGTTCCCGGCGAAATGCAGACTTATATCCACTATCCTCATGCCAACATCTATGAGCATTTTGGTGGTAACTACACACTCTATCTGCTCAATCGGGTGTATCTTGTAGACAACCCTGTATCCTATCACGTTGGTCCTTCCGATAGCGGTTACGATGTTATTACCGACGGCGACCCGCGTCTGTCTGGCTATAAGTGCCTCATCGGTAAGGATAAGAAGGGCGTTATGACCACTTCCGAGGAGAAACTCATTACCTTCGAGAATAACACCATCCACGAGGCCCTGCAACAGTTCCATGATACATTTGAGCTGCAATACTACATCTATCGCGATACCGACTCCAATGGCGACTTTACTGGTGATACCATCATTATGGTAGCCGACTGCCAACACGACTTTGCCGATTGGGATGCCACAGCCGCTTCCGGAGAAGGTGATTACACCCGCGACAGCGATGGTATTCCTACTACCACGCATCCTTTCGACTACGGTGTTGAAGACGCCCTATTGTCGAAAGAAAAGACCAATACTACCGATAAGATTATTACCCGTATAACGGGTGTCGGTAGTGAAGAGAATATACCTTGGTATTACCCCAATCCAAACGCTGACGGATGGATAAGACCTCTCTATAAGACAAACGGGGAAGAACAGCCTGTAACTATCAATTATCCTACATCAGAAGGAACTTCTGTTGCAGAGTCCGTTAGGTATGAGAAATTCTTAAAAAACAGAATTGGTGACGTATTCCAGTTTGGTAAAAAGATATGCTCTGTAAACAAGAAAGCAAGTCTTGTCAGTAAATTCTCTACATACACATCTTATGTGGATGAGACATCGGCAAGACTGTGTTACGATTTTACTTTGTCGTATGATGCGAGAGTGAAGTCTGATGGTTTTTCGTTAAATGACCTATCGGAATCATCAATAACATACTATCTATTTAAAGGCACAACGAATGTTACTGCATCCGGAAACGCATTCTTAATAAACGGAGGTAGCGGGACTTTGACGGCAGGAGATTACCACCTAATTATAAACATAACATTCTCTGGTACAGGCCCAACACCTGTAACATCTGTTACAAAATACTATTATCCTGCAAAAAATAGAATCTGCGGATGGATAGATACTTTTGGCTTTGGAAACCTTAATGGAGCATTGGCTATGGGTTTGGGTCTACTTGCTATAGCTACCGTTATATCTGATTTATGTACTGGAGGTTTTGCATGTCATTTGCCAAGCTTCTTCTCTACTAATCCAAACTTGACTTGGAACAACAGTCCCGATGGTTCAAAGATGGGTTGGTATGATGGAAACAGGCGAATAGCTATCAGCGAAATGGAATTTTGTGAGGCCAACTCGGAAACCTACGCATTTATGGGCGGTAGCGGCGCAAAGACTCTCGGTGTGGATGATGTATACAAGGTAACTTGCGACAATGATACTTGGGTATCTTCTTATAACCTACAGCTTAAAGGAGTTCAATGGGACGACTGGTACGACATCTATTGTTTGTACATGGATTGGGTGAATGGTATGAGGGATTCAAGACGCTCGGCTACATCCGTTGAGGAAGTTGATGTCAGTGTTGATTCTTTTGTCAACAATAATGTTGTATTCGGTCTCACTGGATATTTGGCTGATGGTTGGTATAAGAATAATAAAAAATATGCTCTCGCAGACTTTGGTATTACGAACGAATCAACACTCAATCAAACCGCAGACGTGTTTGATACTATTGAGTTTCAGCGTATCAAATACGTTACACCACAACCAAGACTGATGCCGGAAGTGTATATAAAAACCGATGGCGAAAGACGCTTCTATAATGCTCACAACTATTATGTTAATGGTGACCTTCTTAATGGCACAGCCGACCCAATGATAGGTGAAGTCCAAACTGGAACAAAGGTCAGGAATCCCTTGTATAAGGAGAAAGGAACGGATGCAGACAACAAGCATTATCAGTTTGAGAATGAATACGTGCAGATAATGCCGCATGAGCATATTGAGGAGTTCGATGATGTAAAACCGACTATCAAAGGGCAGCAAAGTTACATCCGTACTTACCCAACAGAAGATGATTTTTATGTAGACCCAACAACTTTCTATATAAAGTCGAATGGGCAATATACACAATGTACTTCATCAACAACTTATAGTGACACAACAGCATACTATCGTCTTGTTCGTATAGATATTGTTGAAGAGTTCGCTTTTGACGAACTTGATAACAACGAAATCTGGGAGAGCAACGAAGATGGCAATACAAGTGGTGAGTATAAACATCCGTATTTCTTTGCCAAACTTCGTCCAATGGGGTTCAATATCTTCGACCTCGCATTGCAGGATGAAATGATACTCTCGATGACTACTGGCCATTGTGGAGCCTGTAACTTTAAGATTGCTGTCGATGAGAATACAAAGAAGAATCCTGTTCAGATTTGGGAGTATGATGTGTATGGAGGTTCCACTTATGAGACCAAGGGTGTCAAGCTATATTCTGCCGGCGAATTGCGCAGGGTCATTATTAGCAGAGGTCTTCATTACGATACCGATGGAACTTCCGATGGTTATATACTTGTCGATTTTAATCCGAATGCACTGACTACCGGGTTCCTAGTTGATAGAGAAAGTACAGGGAGCGCAAGAAGTAGACGTTTTGAAAGAACAACATATACCGCAGAAGAGGTTACTAATGGCCGTGTTGGTTCTTTGAAGCTTTCTCCAAAGAAGGCTTTTGAGGGCGATGTTATGACGAGCGGTAAGTTTATTGATAGCCAGCAAGACACTTCGGAAGGATTTGTGTGGATTGCTCTCTACAAAGATACAGAGACCTATGGTGCCCTTATGCCGTCCGCACAGCCGGATTATGGCGACGACAACTATAGCCACTATATTGACCCCAAGGGACACATCTATACAGACAGAAAAACTGGTTTGACTGAGGTGTTGGAGGACGATGAGGCTGATAAATTTGTTTTGACAAATATCAGGCTCCCTCAGGCATATCTCCGTAGAGCCGAACGCGACCTGTCTCGTAGGATTATAGCCTACATGTACGACAATAATTATCAGAAGTTTAACTTCTCGATAAAGTTTAGCCGCATCTATCTTGCTGAGAATGATACCATCGAGGGTAACTTGAATGAAAATTCCGTGTTGTATGTAACGTTTAACAATAAGATTTACAGGCAGTACGCTAAACACTACACTTATAGAATGGTGCATGATGCAGCTTTACCTGAGATTAGTGTGGAAATGAACGAGGAACTTTCTGTTTCTCGCACATCCATTGAGCAACAGGCTGCTCTACAAGCGCAAGCCACGTCGAATAACAATAGGCGTTGGCGCAGAGAGTTGAATGAGGAGATAGCCGGAGTCAGAAGAATAACTATTGGACGTGGTGAGGATGTCGTTATTAGCGGAAATATCTTTAGCAGAGATAGCCGTACATCCATAAGAGATTTGGCTAAAGAACGCGAGATAGATGTTGGCGACCTAAATTTGAGACATTTCTCCATGGATGACTTTACGCTGTTTAACGGAACAGACCTTCGTATTGGAGAGAAGGTGTATCTGCCAACATCGTTCAAGCGCGGTGGCCGTATTATCAAGAGAAGATGGGATGCCACATCTGGAACATTTGTCGAGGACAATAACGAGACATTTGCACCAGCATTTATTGATAAATCTGCTACTCTCAGGAAGTTGGTTGATTATGGATATGTGGCCGTTAGTGGGGCGTCTGCTCCCACATTTGCAGCCAACACTTACTACAAACTGGAGAATGGTGTCTATACACTCCTTACAGAGGAGCCTTCCGACTGGTCAACCGCATGGACTAGCTATTACAAGGAAGCCACTCGCGAACAAATGAAAATTGACGAGTTTGTCAATACTGTCAATACGTTCAATACAGGTATACGCAACAATATGCTGCAGGTACAGCAGACAGTAGAAAGTAGGCTTGTTCCTTACGCAAATGGAGTTACACACGATACTAGTCATGGCTTATGTAAACCTGCTTATTATTATGAGGTTTCCGGACGTGACTATGTTGAGCAATTCTGGCTTGATTCTTACGGATTCCCGCAGTTAGCTGGAAGCACAGAAGGCACCTGTACAACTTCCGAGGGTCTAAGTGTTCAGGGGTGGACCAACTTCAATATAGGTTAAAACATTAAATACCATAAGATATGGCAACATTGAGACAATTCAAAAAGGGTGAGACAATCAACATCACGGTCGCTCCGGAATCCGGGGTAACTATGACGTCACCTGTCCTGTATGTTTATCCGGACAATCTTGATTTGCAGTCAGAACCCACCAGTAGCCCAAAGATTCAGAAAATAACGAACCCCACCACGAGCGGTAGTAGTTATGTTTTCACAATCCTGCCTTCCGTAACAGGTGGTGCGAATATGCCGGCTGGTGATTACACAATTGAATTGAAGTACGGAAGCTCGAATGACATTTCCATTGTCAGCCAAAACCACGCATTTACTCTCGTTGAGAGCGGTTATAACACCTACGGCTCGTAATTATGGATATAACGATTGAAACTTCTAACAATGTTCAGATAGGTCTGTCTCAGGACAACCCTGCTATCTCCGTCAAAAAGCCGGGGCAGATAGGGTTTGACGTATCCAAGAAGGAGGTCAATCTTTCGCCAAAGAAGAGTCATGGTCCGGCTTTTGAGTTCGTACAAAAGGTTGTGGCCGGTGCCAATGTTGTGCGTTGCACTTTGGAGCAGTTTCAAGCCCTTCCTTCACTCGATGGAAAAACTTGGTATGCTGTAACCACGACACAAGACGAACTGCGTTACCTCTACCTTGGTGCTACACTGATTGCACAGGCAAGTCAGGACGAGGGGACATGGGGATTTGCATACACATTCCCAATGATATTCGGACGATAACATATTTATTAACAAAACCCTATCAGTATGGCAAGAACAAACATTTCCGATTTGAAGAACAAAATCGAAAATGAGGGTATGACCGAGCAGGGTCGATTGGGTGCCAATGAGTTTAACAGACTTATTGATGCAGTCATCGAAAACCAAGGCAGTATCCTTTCTGTCAGCTTGAACGGTAGTGAGCCTACTACTCCGGATAAGGATGGTAACTTAAACCTTACCATTGCTCTTGGCGATTATGAGCAGGTTCTTACTATTAAGTACAACGGCAGCGAGGTCTCTGGCGGTGCATCCATACTTAGCGCTGACGGCGATGTTACTCTGCAAGTACAGTACAAGGAAAGTTCTGTTACTCAGGGTAGCGGAGGTCAAGCTTCGTATAGCCCAACAGGTCAGATTGTCACCCTTACCGCCTATGGTGTTAGTGCCACTGGCGGTCTTTCCACTTTGTTCTCACGGTCCCTGCAGTCTGTCGGGCATGACAGTACTGTATTCACCGACATCCCGCTGAAAGATTACCTCAGCAACGGTGAGCAAAACATCCAGATTCGTATCACGAATACGATTAACGCTAATCCTCTACAGCAACTTCTTACGATTGTCAAAGCTAATCTAGAACTTCGTATTGAGGGTGATGCCGCTTGGTATCGTGATGCAAAGATTATGAATGGCAGTAACGCCAGTCTTACGTCTCGATACATTGTGCTTGGCGCAGTCGAGAAGGCTCTGCATGTGAAATTTATTGGCGCCAGTGGCAACAGGACAATCGATGTGACTGGTATCACATCCAACTCGCCCACGGAAATCATTACCGCCACATTCACGGAGACTCTGGCCAATAATATTGGCTTCTTTGGAACCAATGGAGTAAGGACTGTTGAGGCTTGGATTACTTGTACCTATGGCACACAGACGGTAGAAAGTAACCACATCACGAACCAAATTATCGTTGTGGCTGATGAGTCTACTGCTACTCCGATGATTGCTCTGCAGAGTAAGATTGCAACGATGCCGAACTACGAGACTGTAACAATCTTCTCGTGGAACATGTACAATCCAAGTCTCGGAACAAACGAAACTTCGGATGTTGAGTTTACTCTGGCTAACCAGACAAAGACGACCGTGTGGCTCACTCAGCTCATTGAAGATGCCGAGAACAACACCCTATACCCGTTCTCGCAGAACGTGAGTATTGAGGCTAGTGGTGACTATATCGACGTCTATGTGTTTGCAAAAGTGGATGATGTGGCCGTCGGCGACGCTGAGTTGGCATATTTCCAAGTAGACAACACTATCGACTACTCTGCTGTTGCAGGTCCAGATTTTTACATCAATCCCGGTTTGCGCTCAAATTCTGAGAGTAATCCTGCGCGTATCATCAACTCCTACGACAATGCCGTTGTCTCCGGATGTACTTTCGAGAATATGGCATGGCAGGATGGCGTTGATGGTTGGATGCAGGGTGCCGACGGTAGACGATTCTTGCGTATCGCATCTGGTGGTAAGATTACCATCCCTTACGATGTGTACTCGCAATTCACAAGCAACAGCCGTCACTTCCTGACAATCGAGATTGATTTTGCGGCCCGCAACATCACGAATGAGGCTGACCCTGTTATCACTATCGGCAACCGCAACTTTGCGGCTCCGAAGGGCCTCTACATGAAGCCGCTGAACGGTGCCTTTATGACCGGAAACCAGACGAACTGGGATAATGCCG
>AUXO018567934.1_pt1 | contig 16221 bp, 16 predicted proteins | sample 768731 | NCBI WGS metagenome assembly AUXO01 (sample SAMN02715735, study PRJNA202380) | gut metagenome | biome: sheep rumen | host: Ovis aries | place: New Zealand: Palmerston North
CGCCAACGCCAAAGCTATTCCTTCTTCTCAGGTACAATAAACCCTTTCACATGTCCAAAGGCAATTTGGTCTATCTCCTTAGTCTTATCACCTTCTCTTTTATGAATGAAATGATTGATGGTACACTGAACAATAACCCAAAGTGCGATTTCAATACAGAAAATCAAAGTATAATTCAAACCAGCCAATACACCTCCAATAGCAATCGCAATATAAACAGCAGAGAGACACAAGAGCACGATTAACACTCCACGAATTCTCAATCCCGTTCTCAACAACTTGTGATGAATATGATTCTTGTCTGGCAAAAACAACGGATCACGCCTACGGAAACGAGATAACACCACCCTCACAATATCCATCATAGGCAACAAAACCGTCGAGAATGCAATCAAAATCATACCTCGTGGGAAAAGATGCGTTGATTCCTTAGTCATATAAATCAGCAAGAAACTAAGAAGATAGCCCAATGTCAAACTACCAGTATCACCCATAAAAACCTTCGTCCCTTTATCAGCTTTACCATAAACATTGAAATACCAAAAAGCAACCAACACTCCCAGCGCAGCAAAACAAATCATCTCAAACACATACTGATGCTTTATGGCACTGGCACATCCCAAAGCAAATAAAGAAATACAAGTCAATCCAGAAGACAAACCATCGATTCCATCTATCAAATTGATAGCATTCGTAATATAAACCACCAAGAACATGGTCAAAGGAATGCTTATCCAAGGTGAAAGATGATGAATGCCAAAAAGTCCCCAAAGATTGTCGATAACTAAATTCGACAGAGGGAACAACGAAGCACACACAATTTGAGCAAGAAATTTCTTCTTATAATCAACACCGACCAAGTCATCCATCAGTCCGACAAGATACAACAAGGTTAATCCCGTAATCAAGAGCAAGTATCTTGTAAACAACACCAAGATGTTTTCTCTCAAAAACCAAAAACCTACAAGGTAACTACAAGCCATGGTGAGACACACCACCATCAGGATAATAGGAAAGAAAGCCATTCCTCCCAATCTTGGAATAGGAACCTTATGAATTTTCCTACTATCAGGAATGTCAAACAGACTCTTTTTCAAACTGACCCTTATGATATTTGGAATTGCCCAAATACCCAAAGCAAATGATAATAAAAAGGTAGTAGAAATAGTAATAATCGTATACATTAAAAACTATCGATTTATTAGTTTATATTCTAAGCGTTTAAAAATATAGCAAGGCAAAAATAAAAAAACAAAGAATAAAAAAGAACGAAGGCGAGACCATCCAAGCGTTACATGATACCCTTCTATATTATATTTTATGAGTTTCTTCTTTTTTCTTGAAAGAGAATTGCTTGCCATGCGATAAATACCTAAAGGTTCTTTTATTCCATAGGCGTCTTTTGCTTTTTCCATCACCAACATTTTGTAGCACCAATCTTGCCTTCTACGGATAGTTGGCATGAATAATTTCCCGATTCTTTCCATGTCAAACATGAAAGTTAATGCTCCCATACGATCATCACATTTTATACTGAAAGCATCTTCATGTTTTCTACAAACCACTATTCCGTTCATCTCCCCATTCTCATCGCAAGTCATATAGCTACTATAAACAACAGAACAATGATTATCATTCATGAACTGCAACTGACGTTCTAATTTATGTGGGAACCATTGATCATCACTGTCCAATAAAGCCAAATACCTACCTTTTGCATTCTTAATGGAATTATTTCGAGCGACGCCTGCACCTTGATTTTTCTCTAAAAAGTCGCATTTAATACGACTATCCATGTCAGCATATCTTTTCAGAATTGCTTGAGTTCCATCAGAAGAATGGTCATCGGTAATTAGAAGTTCCCAATTCTCATAAGTTTGAGAAAGAACAGAATCAATCGTTGATTCAATGAATTTCTCACAATTATAAGAAGGAGTAATAATTGAAACTAATCCGTAATCTTTCATTACAAAGTTAATTATATTGATAATTAATATCTTGAATTAAGAAATAAGTTTCTGAGACATCTTGAGTTCCCCAAAAACATTGTTTTTTTCAACACCATTTGTCAAATGAAAAGAAAATAGGCAAGACTTAGAACATAGAACAAAAATATCCCAAACCCTATTTTAGATTCTGCAACAAATAATTTATTGATGTTTTTCTCATTTCATCTAACTTTTGCTCCACTTCTAGATAATTAATTGGTGTGTTTACATCTTTCAAAGTCATTTGGGATGTAAAAATTCTGTTTTCCAAATTCAATTCTTTTAGCAAAGACACCAAACGACTATCTTTTCCTTCATCCCCTATCAATACTGCAATAAAGGGTTTATGTAATACGATAGATAATGCCATACAATGAAAAGAAGCAGTGACAACTAACTCCGCATTCTGAATCGTTCGAAGAAAATCAATAGGAGACATAGTGTACATCACTTTCGTATCCCTTGAAATAAAATCAGAAGGATTAGTGTTTCTTGCAAGCTTATAGTGCTTCAAGTTTTGCATTGAAAAACCAGTCTGCACAACAAAATCCTTCATTTGATTCGGCCTATTCGTGTAACTAAACACATATTTTTCCCTAGGTGAATCTCCTGATGAAAATGATTCCCAATCCTCTTTTTTTAATAAAAAAACGGGGTCAAGAACTAATTGAGCATCTCTACCTGTTAGTTCCTTAATGATAGATTGCCCTTCTGTTTCACGAACAGCTAAATAATTGAACCGACTCAAACACTTTTTATATTGTGCAGACAAATCTGATGGTATTGTCTTCAATCCAAAACTGGAAGAATAAGACATCTTTAATTTATCATCATCCACAAAATCTAACAGATAAGCCATGTCTTTTCCGTTATTACCAGGATTCCAAACTTGATCGCTTCCTACAATAAATACATCAAATACCTTGTTCAAAGACTTTGCTTGAACAGAATCTCTATATATATCCTTGGTTACGGATACATATTTATTGTAAAAACGCGAAAATCTTTTCTTCCTTAAAAACATAAAAGGAGAGCCTAATGCAAAAGTTATAGCAGCTTTATATTTCCCATCCTTAATGTTTTCAAGAATATGATAAAACATATCATACTGATGTTGGCGAACAGAATTCACATAGTTGATATATGTACTATCATATCCATTTATATCTAAAAAATGCTGCAAAGCGTATGTTTGGAGTGCAGCACCATAGTTTGCTGTATTGTGAAAAGTAATTAGCCCTATTTTCATCTTTGCTCGTATTTAGAGACGTATTTTTTTGCAATTTGATTCCAATCGAAATCCACATTCAATACCAACTGATTGATATTATATACTAATTCATTGTATCGATTAATAATAAGTTTTAATTTATTCACAATATCGTCAATATCGCCGAATTTTGTTGAATAACCTACCATGCCTTCAGGATAAATTCCGTCAAATCCTTCACCTTTTGTATAAATAATAGGTAAATTCTGAGTAAGAGCTTCTATATAGACTAATCCAAAAGTTTCTGAAGTAGAAGGTAAAATAAAAATATCCTGTTTTGAGAGTTCATTGATAACTTCTTCTTTTCCCATAAAGTCACATAATTCAATCCAGGATTTTCCTTCTGACATCTCTTCCACTTTTTGAATATAGTTAGGGTCTAACACTCGACCTGGTAAGCCTTTTCCTATTGCTTTCAGAACAATATTAACACCTTCTTCCTGTAATTGATTAACGGCTTTTATAGTTTCAACAAGTCCTTTACTTTTTTTAAAAGCAGACGTATAAACCAACCTTATAGGTGATGAAAGCTTTTTCTGAACAGTAGAACGATGTTGAAAAAAAAGATTGTCAATACCATTGGGAATAAAGACACTTTTTTTATCTATCGTGGAATAATATTTTGGGGGAACTTGATGCTCTAAAAAAAACTTGCGATAAATAGGTGAAATAAAGAAAACATCATTAGCTTTTTTGAGAATCTTTGTGAAGAATCTTTTTTTCCAAGGAAGTTTCTTATAATAAGTATTTACATCTGTGCTTCGTACTGCACAACCGAATGAAATACCATATTTCACACTAAGTTTATAAGCAACAGCACCATCTAAGCATAATGTATGTGCATGGATATAATCAACTTCCTTTAAATCAACTGACTTCTCTATTTCATGGAATATTGTATTAATTTTGCAAGAATAAAAAAACCTATGATGTTTTTTTAATGCAGTAGAATATATTATTTGGGAGTCTTTAACCGTAAAGTCTATAAGATGATTACCTATTCTGTTATGATTATTTGGATTTAAAGGAACAAAAACCGTCTGACGTACGCCCAATCGATCAAGTGCGGTAAATAGATTCTTATAGACTTCTGTTCCACCGTAACTATTTGCTATATGAAGAATGTGCATTGATTTAATTTCTCTAATTAATAAGAAAAAGATAGTCTGTCATTTTTATATCTGTATCAACAAACCTATTTCAATCATTAGGGAGCACAGGCTCCGAACTATTTTTCCACTTTGTATTTAATTATACGAGCTGGATTACCAGCTACTATCGCGTTGTCTGGAACGTCTTTTGTGACAACGGAACCAGCACCTATTACAACATTGTTGCCTATATGAATATCACCTATAATGATAGCATGAGCAAAAACTGTTACATTATCGCCTATTACAGGCCTCTTGCCGTTTTTCTTACCTATAGTTATTCCATGTAAGCAAAAGAAATGCGAGCCTATACTTTCAGCATTCAATGTTGTTCCAAAAGCATGATCTTGTCTAAACGAAGGACCAATGATGGTATGATCAGGAATAAGAAACGTATAATCACCAGGTCTCCACCAACCGATAAGCCATTTTACTATTGGCCCCATTCTTTTATAAAAAATACATCTATACCACCTACTATTATGTAATAGAAAAAGTAATGTGAAAAATAGAGGTAACCTACCTCCTGTTTTATATGCATATTCTCGTAAATCACTATTAATTAACTCTCTTTTTTTCTTTCCACAAAAAAGATAGAAAAGGACATGAGGTACATATAACCAACAAAACAAAATGGTATTTACGGACCTTGTTCCTCTTGAAATAAAACTTTCTACTTTCATTATATATTAAATTTAATCATTTTAGAAGTTTGAAGATTAATTAGACAAATTCCATTTGGAATTAGGTAAGCATCAGTAGTATTGACCTTTTGACAAGAACTTGTTAAGGTATTGTATGAAAATTATAGTCTGTTGTCAGATAAAAAAGCATTCTATTATTCAAATATTCTTATTTCTGTCTCAAATGAAGAAAACAATAATCTATGCAATTTTTCAGCCTTTCTTATTAATTTAATAACATCAGAACCCTTTGCATTACCCATATTACTTATCCAGTCTGATGTCTTTTTTGAGAACATCGCATCCCCTACACGCATTCCTCGCATTAATCTAAAAAGAAATCTATTTCCTCTACAAAAAACAGACCCACAACTTGGTTTGTCTGCCGAAAGGAATTTCTTGGAAAACTCTAATCTTTCTTTGATTTTTTCATCAGTCACTGTGGCATCTTGATGGAGAAATTTAAATGTTGCAGAAAGAATAATATAATCTGTATTTTGATAAGGAGAATGCCTATGAGAAAACTCATTTTTGTTGACTGGTAAAGTCTTAATTATTCCTTCTGATGGGCATAGCACCTCCACCGATTCCAAGTAATCCGAAATAGATTGATTGCATTTCTTTCCTCTGCCCGCATTCATATAAACAATGCCACCGACACTGGCAGGAAGGGTGTAAAGATATTCAATACCACCTAAGGAATACTTCTTTAATTCATTGATGAGTTTTTGAATACGAACTGAGCATCCAACTTTAATCAATCCCGTTTCAGCATTAAATGAAATATCATCATTCAGTTTCATCAAGCAAATGATAGGTTTATCTATGTAGTCATTAAAAACCACATTGCTACCAGCTGAAAGAATATAATATGATTGAGAAGTTTCTTTCAATGTTTTAATCAATGGGAGAATCTCGTCAATAGAAGTCGGAAGATATAAAACTTTTGCAATTGAGTGAACTCGCATTGAACTAAAAGATGATAAATCTGTTTTACTCAATGATTCCATAAAAACTCTCTTGTTAGTATTTTTCTTTATAATAGTTTATATGATTAATAAAAAAACTCACTCCTATCCAATAAAAACGAGAAAATCTTCTAATTGATGTTGTTTATCAATTATGAGTCCACTTGAAAAACCCAGGGTACTTTCAGTTTGAAACTTGAGTGCTACAAAATTTGGTTTATACGGCCTGCTTTTTCGGTGTTTCTCCACTTTTTAAAGTGTAATCTTCACTATATGAACACGTATTACTTACAGATTGATGCTAAAATAAGTTAGTCCGAAATTCTACATAACTTTTCAAGTAGACACAAATATTTAATTAAAAATAATTAGTCAACTTACTTGAAGAGGTCAAAAATTGATTTTCAATTACATGAAAATAGTATCGTTGATTATAAACCTTTTTACAAATATGTTACAAATTATAACGGAACACAAATGAAAACATTTAATAAATAATATCTCTATTCTTTGAAACTTGTTTATATAATAAGTAGATAACTCCAAGCATTAAAGAAAAATTATAACTTGTCAAATAAGATCCTGATGCAGTTAAGGGCATAATAGCACAAACTACAAAAAGAATAAATACGAGTTTTAAACTCTTATCTAATTTAAAATAAACATATATTAAGAAAGAGATAGTTGTAATTATAAAAAAATAACCACCAGCATATCCAAAATCGAGTAACAATTCTAAATAAATATTATGACAATATATACCAAAGAACTCTCTATCGGCCCAAATTCCATATCCAAACAGAGGGGATGTATCAATCATCTTTCTCGTTTCCTCATAAAGGTCAAAACGTCCCGAATCGTGAGAAAAAACCTCACCATTAAGATAAAGATTTAAACTTCTTGAATTTACTCCAATTTGATCAAATAGATTGGTAAGAGTATAAACAATAGGTTCAAATAAAAAATATGTAGCTGTAATTAATAATAACACATATAATATAATTTTCAAGCCAGATCTTTTATTCCATTTATATGAAATTACCATATACGTTAAAACAGTTATTAATGCCCCTCTCGAACCAAGAGCTAACATTTCTATTAAAAGTACTATAGATAATAACTTCCAAATAAAATTATCTTGTGAAAATAGAATAGCTGTTGGGAATAATAATGCATAAGAAAAAGCCATGTTATAAGTTTTGTCAGAAGTATAAGAGCCTGACAAATAACTATACAGGAAAAGTAAAGCAATTAAGGATGATAATAAGGATACTAAAAAACAACTATTTAAAAATACCTTTAGATTTCTAACAGATGCTACACATAACCCTGTAGGGATGACAATGGGTAGTAAAAATTTCAAAACATCATCTTTCATATAGGGCCAACGAGTAGGCCACATTATATTTGTTAAAAGTAAAATAATAGCAACTGGAATATATGTATATAATACGTATCTTTTGTTTCTTCTCAAAACAAAGATCATAGAAATTATTATTGGAATTGCAGAACCAATAATTCTAGTATTTCCAGCTATTGATTCAGGTAAATGGAGACAATAGAGTAAATATTGTTGAAGGAGAGATAAAAAAGACTGAAAAATTGCAGTAAAAGATAATACATAATCTATTTTATTATCTTTTAATGTTATATTATTGTAATTTAAATATTCCATTAATTTGATATTTATTCTCTGATAGACAGACAAATAAAGCAGATTGTAATTATTACTGTATAATCAACAATTGTAATTTTCGGTTTTATTTAATAAAGAAGTCATTTACAATGAACACCATTTCCTTTTGAATATATATATGAACTTATAATTTGATACAAATAGATAATAAATCTGCCAGCACAAAAAACTATTAATGTGTTTTCTATATTTGCACCAAAATATGGTGTCAAGTATAAAGTTCCGATTGTCATAATGAAATAAGAAATTTGCCATATGAAAAGTGCTCGAAGTTTTTGTGTAACTATAAACACTCCAGATAACGACATTGCTACAAAGTCTAAACCTATCATAGGTAACAGAATTTGTGAAAAAATGCCTGACATATACCATTGTTTTCCTAAAACAAACGTAAATATGGTTGGTAAAAAGGGACCAAAAATAACACAGATAACGGTTGTTATAGCAAAAATTATGATAAAAATTTTTTTAAAAAACGCATCAAATCTACCAGTTTTTTTATATAAATCATTAGCTTTATTTCGGAACACATCTCTAACAGCATAACTTATAACTTTTATCGGAAGTAATAATACCGTCATTGTCATTGAAAAATAACCAACAGTTTCTTGTGAGTAGAAATAATTAAGAATGAATATTGGAGCAGCACTAGACACCGTGTTTAGAAGTTGTGCAGGCATTGAATATAATGGGAATCTAATATAAAGCCTTCCTTGTTTTAAAATACCTTTTAAAGTAACTTGTCTGAATGATTCTACATCAAGTTTAATAATGCGGATAGCACATATTATAGCAGTTAGTAGCCTTCCAAAAAAATCCCCTAAAGTCAATCCAATGCTTTGCATTGGTGTATAATAAGTTAAATATTTCCCCAAAGTGACTGAAGTAGAATATGTTATTTTATTAAGAGATAACTTCTTAAAATATTTCTTTCTTACGCACCATTCATTATAACAATTATAGACATTTAAAAACAAACATCCAATAGGGGCTAACCAAATAAGTTCTTTCAATCCTGAACTATATTGAAATGTGAATTTAACTCCAAAAATAATAAAAATAAGGTATAATACTAATATTAAAAAAATGTTTAGAATAATTGCTAAACTAAATACTTCCGCAGCATCTTTATCTGAATCCGAAACAAGAATTGCTGTTTCATATTTACATGAACCAACTACTTGCAAAACTGTAATAAGCGATGTAAATGCAGCTAATGCAGCAAATTGTTCTGGTGAATAGATTCTTCCTAATACAGGATATAATAACATTGGAAGAAATTGAGCAAAAGCGGTTCCTAATGTTAATACTGAAGCGTTTCTGACAAAAGGGCTTTTGAAAAGTTGTTTAGAATTCATCAGGGAAATCTTAAAAATATTACTTGTAAAATTTTGGTGTAATATACAAAACTATACCTTTCTTAGCCAATTCACAGAGACGTTCATATCCGTATTTTGAATCAAAACGACCTATTCGAAGATTAGAAATATGACTTCTTGATCTATGTTTTTTATCGAAATAACGCCAATAAATGTACTGATTTCGAAAGTAATCATTTCGCACATGAACCACCTCTTTATATTCTTTATATGAATGTTCCACCCCGTCTTCCCCAATATAATGTTGCTCTATTAAATCATTATAATTAAAGAAAGATTTAAAATAAGGAATTTCTTTCCACATGGTTGCTTCTACGCAGTGACATATAGTACCCATAAAATAAGTGGGAAGCCCCAATGAAATTATTTTAAAATCCAAAAGACATGCTCTATAATATGGAGAGAATTCATCAAATCTTATTTTAGAAAGATTATGATCTTTTGTCAAATACACTGCTTTTGGTCCCAATGCACAGACAGAATGTGAAACATTTGCACTTCTCTTTACATTAGGATAATGTCTAAATGTTTCTGATAATATGCCTGCTTTTGTAACAGAATTTCTGACGTCAAATAATTTCTTTCTTATCAAGGGATAAGCAGGCATGGCGATTGTTCCTTCTGGTCCAATCAAGTCCAATAAAGCATCAATTAGTTCCTTTGGAGTTCCTTTATAGTTATTAAAAGCATCCCAAGAACTATGAACTAAAATATTGTCACCTTTATTAACACCTAATTCTTTTAACTTCTCAACGATATCCTTTGTATTGTATTTTTTCTTGTAAAATTTATTTCTTATTTTTTTATCATATTGTTTAATAATAGTTCTACTATCTAATGTCTGTGATTTTTTTAACCCTAATATAGATTTAATTAATAATTTTATTTGTTTCATATTATAATTGTTTATGGCTGTTATGGCCAGCAAATATTTTTCGATTTTTAATTACATCTAATATCCTTATTTTTGATTTTTCTGCTAAAACTTTATTTCCACGAGGTAACTTAGTAACTATAGGTAAATCTGGAATAAATGAATCTCCTGTAAACACAAAATCATCTGTATAATAAGTCAAGCAACTTGGACAATGTCCTGGTGTTTCCATTGCAATAATTTTTTCATCCAAATATAATTGAATTTCATCTCCATCTTTAAGAGTATGAACATTTTCGCCCTTGAATATAATCGGAGATTCATGATAGTATGAGAAATTTTGTTTTTCAGAATATAAAGCAGAAGAACCATATTCAGATGTAAAAACTATGAGTTGAGGATAATCTTTTAAAAGAAAGTTTATCCCGTATATGTGATCGAAATGAGTATGAGTAAGGAAAACCCCTCTCACACTCATTCCAAAGGGAATGAATTCCTTGATTTTAATCCAATCCCCTATATCAACTAGCCAACAATAATCAGAGCCAAGTTCATAAATTACATATGAATTAGAATTAAAGACACTGTTTACAATTTGCTTCACAACTAACATTAATCCATGAAAGCTAAAATATCCTCTACAGTTTTAAATTCTCGAATCTGTTCTCCTGTAAGTTTTTTATTACATTCTTCATCCATTAGTACGATAAGAGAGAGCTTTGCCATAGAATCGTACTCTTCGATAGAATTCAGTTCTGTTTCAGGAGTCAATGTGTTTACATCTAACTCTAGCATGTCTTCCAACAATGCAATTTTTTCTTCTTGTGTCATAATTGTTAATAATTGTTTAGTTAAAAAATCAAATTTGGTTATATTGATTAAGTAAGCGTTGTTCCACCATCAATTAAAATAGAAGAACCTGTAATGGTTTTTGTTGCATCGCTTAATAGAAAGGCTATAGTATTAGCGACTTCATAAGGTTCTGTAATACCTAAAGGTTGATTAGTTATTTCAGCTCCTGCATCTTTTGTCATTTCTCGAGCTTTCTTACCCATAGGTGTGTTCACTTCTCCTGGCATAATAGAATTAACTCTAATTTGTTTTGGTGCTAGTTCAGACGCCAAACATCTTACCGAAGCATCAAGAGCAGCTTTAGACACACAATATTCAGTTTTTGCCTTATAGCCATGGGTACTACTGATAGATGACATAACCACAATACTGCAACTTTCATTCATTCTTCCTTTTTTTGAGAAATGTTTCACTAATTCCACAAAAGAAAAGAAATTAATATCCATCAGTTTGTCAAAACCAACTTTACTCAATACATTCAATGGTTTTCTACTACTGACTCCTGCACAATGGACTAAACCGTCTATAGCTCCCTCGTTTTCAAAGATTCTTTCTACGAGAGTTTTTAGACTTTCCACATTGGAAAGGTCAACTACATATATAGAATGCCCTGTTCCTTCTAACAATTGTAAAGTATCGTTTAAACCATCCAAGAAAATATCAAGCATCACTACTTTAGCACCTACTCTGCTAATTGTTATAGCGGTTTCTTGTCCTATACCAGATGCTGCACCTGTGATTACAATGGTCTTATTTGTTAAATCAATGATATTCTTCATTATCTATTTTGTAGTTCTTGAATCAAATTCCAAATGGCATGCACTGAATTGAAGTTCTCAGGATCAAGTTCTGAGATACGAATCTGAACGCCGAAAATGTCATCTATATCTGAAATAATTGTAACTACATCGAATGAATCCAATATACCATCGTCAATGAGAGCATCTTCATTCTCGAAATCCACATCTGGACGAACATTTTTAAGTAATTCTAAAAGTTTTTGCATATTATTCTATAATTAATGATATGGTTGATTTTCCTATGTATTTAAATCCTTTTTTCTGATACATCTTGACTGCAACTTCATTCTGATGTTGTACCCAAAACATATATCGACTCCTTTCTGTCGTCTTGTTTGTTTCCACAAAAACATCAACTAAAGATTGCCCAACGTGTTGTCCACGAGCCGAATCTATGACAGCAATATGTGAAATCCATGCTATATTCCGTTCAATAGTTTGATGTAATGCACCGCAAAACTTTCCATTAGACTCAGTCGCAACTAATATTTTTTTACCATCAAGGAGGTTCTGAAACTCACTGTCAGGAATGAAGTCACCACTTAATGCATCGAAACTATTGTTGAAGAGATGACAAGCTTCTGCAACTTCCTCAAAAGTTTGTGCAAATCGGATAATAATATTTGCATTCTTATGAGGTGCTGTCAAGTCTTTATATACTCCAGCGTATTGGTCTCTTATCAAATTGGAATGGAAACCACATCTTTGAAAAAAGTCAACTTCTTGTTGTGGAAAGAAATTTTGTCCTCGATAAAGAATTTCTGTTACAAGGGGAGATTCAGAAGAAAAAGTTACTTGCTCATGAAGGTCATTGATATAATAATAGACGCGAAAGCCGATAGGTTTTTCAACAAAAAAGAATGCATTATACTCTGTACAAAACTCATACAAGGATCCTTTTTTTATTAACTCATCAGCCTGATTTTGAATATAATTATTGGTGAGTCCACCTTTGAGATTGTATTTTTCTACAATCTCATTATAATTGACAATATCTTTAACAGCCTTGAGCATCATCATACATCCTTTTTAGTTCTATTCGATCTATTTTTCCATTCATGTTGTATGGCATAGCCTTGAGCATAATCGTTACTTCTGGGAACATATAAACAGGAATCTTATCTTTAATGAAATTGATAATATCTACTGTTTCGCCATCTAACGATGTGTAATAAAGTACAATTTTATCATTAGATTGATCAAAGATACATGCTGCATTTGTAACGTTATCAATTGAGTTGACTGCCACTTCTATTTCACCCATTTCAATACGGTTCCCCTTATGTTTGATTTGAAAGTCTTTACGAGACACAAATACAAGTTCATACCGCTCGTTGTATTTGACTAAATCCCCTGTTCGATAAATCTTATCTTCGTATAAATCATGTAAAGGATTCTGAACAAATACTTCTTGAGTTTTAGTTTTGTTGTTGAAATAGCCAAGTGCTACGCCTGTGCCTCGCACACACAATTCACCTACTTCTCCTTGTTTAACCAACTGGTTATTCTCGTTGAAAACAAGAATTTGCTTGTTTTTGCAATCTCTACCAATAGGAATGAACTCATCATCATCAAAATCCCTATCAACCTCGAAGTAAGTGCAATCCACTGTGATTTCCGTAGGACCATAGAGATTTACAAATTTTGTATTAGGGAGTTTGTTCATCCAAACGTTCAATTGTTTTCCAGGCATGGCTTCACCTGCAAATGTTACGAGACGGAGATACTCTGGTTTCGTGATAGAAAGAATGTCACTATTTCCAATCAAAACGATTGCTGAAGTAGCCCAAAGTATCGCAGTGATTTTTCTATCGTTTAGGAAAGGAATGATAAGTTTAGGGAAGGTGAAATACTTCTTGCCAATAACATTTAGTGTTGCACCTGATTTTAGACAGATGCAAATGTCTTTCACAGAACCGTCAAAATAGAATGGTGTTTGATTACCTAATGCATCATTTTCAGTGAAATGAAATGTATTCACCAACCATTCTGCCAAATCAATCATTCCTCTTTGGCTGATTAGAACACCTTTTGGAACGCCTGTGGAACCACTTGTAAAAATAGAATACACTGGGTCCACGTCAATCGTTTGATTTCGGATGTGGGCTAATAATTCAGGATTAGATTCGTAGTTTATGCTTTCAGTGTATGTCAATCTTTCACCTGAAAAACCAATGGCATCAAGAGTTTTTTCATCATTAGTAGTAACTGTTATCGCTGCAATGGGATTGAGGACATCTACAATCAGTTTTACTCTTTGTTCAGGCATCTTGCAGTCAATCGGAACGTAAAAGTTTCCACTTTCCACAACACCAAGAAACCCTACCAAACCTTCTATTTTCCTATCAACAAAGACTAATACAGGCTTTCTTAATGATATTTGAGTTATTTGACCAATTGCTGTACCTATAGCTTCAGCATAATTCTTCCATTGCAAAAAAGTAAGAGAATTTTTATCATCTGCAATAGCAGTTTTATCTGACCAAATAGAAGCAGAGTGATCGAGATAGTCTAAGATATTTGTTACCATGATTATTTCTTAACGTATAGTTGGTTAGGATTGGTTATCAGACCATCTTCATAAATATGATCATCTTCGAAAATAGGTAATATGTCTTCTGTATTGATATAAAAAGAAGTTGCTCCTAAAGAAATGCCAATACCGAAACCACAAGCCATGACTTTGATAGTTTGTTTTGAATCATCTTTTCCATATCTATCACACAGGGAAACGATTGCTGAAGCTCCTGAAGTGTTGCCATATCTGTCGAGTGTGATAGGCATACGATCGAATGGAATTTTAGTTTTCTTGGCTATTTGTTTTAAAATATAGAGATTCGCTTGGTGAAAAGCATAGCAATCGTAGTCCTCAGGAGTGGTTTCTGTATTCGCGAAGAAATCTTTGATGAGTCGAGGAACGTCAAAAACTGTGAAAGTAAAAACAGAAGTACCTTGAATGAAGGAATTCATCAATGTTCTTTCATTACCATCTTCACACTTCACTACTTCCTCACTAGCATGAAGATTACGATAGCCACCTCCAGGAACTATCATATAGCGATATCCAGACCCGTCACTTCTTATCAGTGCTTTGATCTGATTAGTTTCATCGTTTGTCTTTTCCAATAACATGACAGCACCAGCCTCACCAAAAAGCATAGCAGAACTTCTATCAGTTGGATAGACTGATTTTCCAGCAGTATCTCCAACAAAGAGTAATGCGTATTTTATATCGCTTGTGCTCATAATAGAAGCAATAGTTTGCATACCTACTACTAAAGATGAACAGCCAAGGCCTATGTCGTAGCATACGGCTTCTTTCGGAATACCCAAACGATATTGAAGAACAAAAGCCGTAGAAGGACGGCGATAATCAGGGCTATGAGAGGAAAAAATCAAAGCACCAATTTCTTCTCTGTTTATACCTTTCTTTTCTAAAAGTTCAGTTGCTGCTCTGAAACCAAGGTCTGAGCAGGTCTGATGTTCAGATGTGCGACGTGATGCACGTACACCTGTCATTGTCATAAATTTCTCTACTTCTTCATCTCCAAATAAAGACTTATAAGATAATGTCTTGACTTCATTTGTTGGAACAGCGCAAGCTATACCAGCGACTTTGATATTTGAAAAACTGAAAAATGCCATTTTATTTTATATAGTAAATTGTCAATTATTGTCGTTCTCTTTAAAAAAGTGCCAAACCTTTGATCCTAAGCTAAGAAGAGGATACCATAGAGCTTCGTTGGGATAAGTGGTGAAAAATGATTTAGCATTTTTAAAATCTATTGAAAATTGAGAATCAGCTTCATCGTCAGTTACCTTTTTATCCGAAGTATCAATGATATGTCTAATTAGCTTTTGCCCACTTTTTTCGTGTGGAGGAGTTATCAACTTTTCCTTAGGCAATCCAAGTACTATCCACATAATCCATGACAATGATGCAGAGAATTTTGTCATACCTAAGTCATCTATTTCTTTTTGAATTTGCGTGACTGATGAGGCTGTTAAATTACGATTATTACTTAAGTCATTCAATACATAAAAATAGTCAATGACTTGTTTCATTGATAACCGTTCGCTTAGTAGATGTCTAAGTGAATGGTGCAACATATAAACAGCATTAAATTCAGATGTTGGAACAGATATTATCTGGTTTTCACTGTTTATGGAAATGGTATTCTGAATTTGTAACGCATGCTGCTTCTCAAACCATTTTTGCAAGCGACTATTAATAAAAGGATTATAAGAGACAGAAGGTGTATAGTGCACTTCTAATAAAGTTCCACCTTTCAGTGTAAATTTAATCTGATGGTAAGATGATTTAGCATCTTTATTTATCTTTTTTACATACTTGTATATGTCATGCCTTTCCCCTTTTAGCCAAATGTCTATATCACCCGAATGGCGACGGAGGGGTTTTGGATAGAGGAGAGCTACGCCTTGACCTTTCAAGATGCAATTAGGGAAACCGTCCTTGCGGAAGCGGTTGCTCACACTGGCAGTCAACTTGTTCATGTGCTCGTTGCGCTGCTCAATGGTATCGACCCACTTATACATGTC
>AUXO010961478.1_pt1 | contig 16215 bp, 10 predicted proteins | sample 768731 | NCBI WGS metagenome assembly AUXO01 (sample SAMN02715735, study PRJNA202380) | gut metagenome | biome: sheep rumen | host: Ovis aries | place: New Zealand: Palmerston North
TTCAGAAAAACACTTTCAGGCACTCCCGGAAAGAATCTGCAGGACCTCAGCTTTGAGGATACAGAGGGTGCATCAGATAGCGGAAGAGCACTTTTAAATAAAATCAGAAATTCAGAGCTAAATGATGATTCACTGCTGGAAGGCTTCTATGACAAGGTGATAGAAAACTATGACCATGTGGGAAACTTCCTGATACTTATGATTTATCAGGCATATGATATCCCGGGAATGACGACAGACGGAATAGAGATGGACGACGCATCAGACGAAGTATTCAGATATATACTTTGCAGTATATGTCCGATGAAGCTCACAAAGCCGGGACTTGGCTTTGATGATGCTCTGGGTGAGATACATACACTTAGGCAGATCTTCGCGGTAGAGCTTCCGGATGATGGATTCCTGTTCCCAGCCTTTAATGACAGAAGCACAGATGATGATGCGATTCTTTATTACGGAAGAAAAGCAAACACGCTTCAGGATGCATTTCTTGAGAAGGTACTTGATGTATCAGCCACACTTCCTGTGAAGCAGCAGAAGGAAGGCTTTACAGAATTTGTATCCGAGGTGCTCGGTGATGAATCAAGCATCGAAACAGTTCTCTCGATTCAGGAGAATCTCAAGGAAACTGTGGAAAATAAAAAGTCCGAGTCGGCCGGAGAAACTGTATTCCTCGATAAAGAATCGATGCGAGGTGTATTTGAAAAAAGCGGCGTGTCAGAAGAGAAGCTTGAAAGCTTTGATAAGAAGTTTGACGAGCAGTTTGATATGAAGAAGCTTCATAAGAAACAGATAGGCGAGGACGACCTTGAATCAAGCGAGCGTGCTGAATATATCCCGACTATCAAGGTTGAGGAAAAGCTCTTTGCAGATAACGTTGCGCCGGTCAGAAACTTCGAAGTGAGAAATAAAAATATGCTGCTTCGCGTTAGCAGCAAGCATACAGATATAATCGATACAAGAGTTATCGATGGAAAGAAGTGTCTCGTTATAGAATTAACAGAGGACCTCACAGTGAATGGAATTCCGGTTGAGTAGTATTCTATTGCAGTCCTGCCTGAGGAGGATAAGAGACTGCTGCTTGGTTTCCCAAGTAAAAAATAAAACAAAAATTGTAGGAGGAATTATGGCAGCGAATTTCAGCGACAAGGTACTGGCCACTGCACCACTTATGATGCTGGTGGACAGAATAAGAGTTATCAGAGATTATCAGATAACAAAAGAATATCCGGATGGAAGGGGAGGAGTATATTTTGAACTTATCCACTCCATATCATTTTCTTCGTGGGGTGAGAATATATCTCTCCACATGGCACCATACAACGATACTCAGACGCTGATTGAAATCAAATCAGAATGTTCTCTTCCTACCCAGCTGATAGACTGGGGAAAGAATAAGAAAAATGTAACAACAATCATGAGTTATCTGCTTGCAGGTGTCATGGTGAACAGATTTTAAGAAGCGTTTTATTTTCTCAACCTTAATGATAGACAGATTGTCTGCTTCTGCTACATCATCGGCACTTATTCCTTCGCCTTTTTTTCTTGACATTACGACTGAACGTTGTATAATACACTTTAGCGCGTTAAATCGTTACTGCGATAAAGCGTGACTATATTTGTTTAATCAAGGGAGAATTGAAATGGCAATTAAACTGGTATTACTTATAATATTTTTTGCTGTAATGCTGGGAATAGGAATCTACTCCAGACAGAAAGCAAAAAGTGTAAATGACTATGTTCTCGGCGGACGTACGGTAGGTCCGTGGATTTCGGCATTTGCATTCGGAACATCTTACTTCTCGTCTGTAGTATTCATAGGATACGCCGGACAGTTCGGTTGGAAGTTTGGACTGTCCTCAACATGGATAGGACTTGGAAATGCATTTATAGGAAGTCTTCTCGCATGGCTTATTCTCGGTCGTCGTACCAGACTTATGTCTCAGAAGCTTGATGCAAAAACTATGCCTGAATACTTTGGTAAGAGATTTGATTCTAAGTCACTTCGTATAGTGGGTTCTATTATTGCATTTATCTTCCTTGTACCTTATACAGCCGGTGTTTATAACGGTCTCTCCAGACTGTTCGGAATGGCTTTTGATATCGACTATCGTATATGTGTAATCGTTATGGCGCTTCTTACAGGTGCATATGTAGTTATCGGTGGATATATGGCAACTGCTTTAAATGATTTCGTTCAGGGAATCATCATGCTTATCGGTATCTGCGCAGTTATCCTTGCAGTATTGAATGGTCAGGGTGGATTCTTAAATGCAGTTAAGGAACTGTCAAAGGTTGCTACAGATCCTGCAGTTACAACTCCTGCACTGTCAGAGTCACAGGGACTGTTTGCAAGCTTCTTCGGACCTGATCCGCTTAGTCTGCTCGGAGTTATAGTTCTGACATCACTCGGAACTTGGGGACTTCCTCAGATGGTTCACAAGTTCTATGCCATAAAGGATGAGAAAGCTGTTAAGACAGGAACGGTCGTTTCTACATTTTTCGCTATTATCATAGCAGGTGGATGCTACTTCCTCGGAGGCTTCGGACGTCTGTTCGGAAGCTATCCCGGAATACAGATAACAAATCCGGATGGAACTCCCGGAATTGCTTATGATAACATCGTACCTACTATGCTTTCCACACTTCCAGATATTCTTATAGGTATAGTTGTAGTGCTTGTGTTCTCAGCTTCTATGTCAACACTTTCATCACTTGTTCTGACTTCAAGCTCAACACTTACACTTGATCTTATCAAGCCTGTACTTGTGAAGAATATGAAGGAGAAGACACAGGTCAGATTGATGCAGGTACTCGTTATGGTGTTCATCATCATCTCAGTAGTTATAGCATTTAATCCTCCTACATTCATCGCTCAGCTGATGGGTGTTTCGTGGGGAGCACTTGCCGGAGCATTCCTGGCACCATTTATGTTTGGCCTCTACAGCAAGAAGATCACCAAAGCCGGAGTTTGGGCAAGCTACATCCTCGGTGTAGGATTTACAGTTGTAAATATGTTCTGTCATATCATAGAATCACCTATCAATGCAGGTGCAGCAACTATGGTTGCAGGACTTATAGTAGTACCTATTGTGAGTGCGATAACGCCTAAGCCTGATCAGGAGAAGGTAGCAGAGATATTCTCATGCTATGAGAAGAGGGTTTCAGTTCCTGAGAAGGAGAATCTGGGTTAATTATTATTTTGCTTTATTATGGTTATGAATAGTGTGATTATATAAAGGGAGTGGCCGGACATTTAGTCCAGCCACTCTACTTTTTCTACATACATTACTTCGCAGGCACCATCTCCAGTGTCATCTCTTGTGGTACTTGAGTACCAGTAGAAAGTTGATCCGTCCTTTTTAGAACCATCTACATCTACGAGATATCCCTGAAGTCTTATATAATCGCCCTGCTTGATTCTCATTATATCGTCTCTTATTGAACTATCCGCGGGAATCAGATGGGTGTTTGCCGAATGACAGGACACCTCATCGACACCGCCTACAGGTCCCAGAACGGAAATGTCATCTACATGCCAATAGTACCATCTGTTACTCTGCTCCCAGTTGAAGTCGATTTTGTCATTGTACTCGGCAACCCTGCCCCAGGCGAGTGCTACGTCCTTTGGAGCCAGCATACCGTTCAGACTTCCGTCATTATAGTCTTCATCGTGAACCACAAGTGCACTTACATCATAGGAATATTTGAAGGCTATATCCATATCATAGCCGCCAATCTTCTTCTGAGTGCCGCCGGTTGCTTCCTTCTGAACCGGATCAGGAATTCCTTTAACACTTCGAACAACCCCGCGATGTGTGTACCAATAGCTGCCCAGAACAAATGCTATAAGAATCAGTATAATAAGCTGAAATCCGTATTTTCTCATAAGAATACCTCTTTTAGGAAAGCTTCTGTTATCTATTAGCTTCTAAGCTACAGTATACTACATCAGAATATGTGTTTTAAAGACCGCAAGCGTAAAAATATAAGGTTTTACAAAGGATAGAATAAAGATGTATAATATAAAAGTTAGAGTGTAAGTATAGTAAACAGTTAATTGGAGAAATAAATGAAACTTGGAACGTGGAATATACTCAGAATAGACAGGATAAAGGATGTGGGTGCATATCTGACTGATGGTAAGGGACTTGAGGGAGATCCTTCAGTTGAAGATGTGCTGCTTCCGACGAGACAGATTCCGGAAGGAATGGAAATGGGAGACAACCTGGAGGTCTTTCTCTATAGGGATTCTGAGGACAGAGTTATAGCAACAACCATAGAACCTTATATCACACTGGGTGAGATAAAGAGGCTCAAGGTTAAATCAGTTAGTGACATAGGTGCTTTCCTGGACTGGGGACTCAGCCGTGATCTGTTTCTTCCCTTTAAGGAGCAGACAGTTAAGGTTCAGCAGGAGAGGTCTTATCTGGTAAAGCTTTATATAGATAAGACAAATCGACTGGCTGCATCTATGAAGATTGCGAACTCTCTTAAGAGTGATAAAAACATAAATGAGCTCTTTAAAAAGGGCGACCATGTTAAGGGTGTTGTCTATAACATAAAGAAGGACTTCGGAGCCTTCGTGGCAATCGAAGATCAAACTGAAGCTCCTTCCTACATCGCATCGGGGCTGATCCACTCAAGTGAGATATTCGAAAATCTGTATGTTGGTGATGAGGTAACATGCCGCATTATCAAGGTAAGGGAAGACGGCAAGATGGATCTGGCTATGCGTGATGAGATACCGCGTCAGATGGAAAAGGATGCAGAGATGGTTCTGGACATCATCAGAAGCTATGGCGGTAGACTACCATTCAATGATAAAGCCGATGCTTCTCTTATAAAAAAGGAGTTCGGACTCAGCAAGAATGCTTTCAAAAGAGCAGTGGGAAGGCTTCTCAAAAACGGTGAGATTGAGATAAATACTGATAGCATAGTTATAAAGTAAAGTATATCTCCATATAGAGATACATATAAAATCAATATAAAAATCGGAGGAAAAAGAAATGAAAGAGATTATAGCAACAGACAAAGCACCTGCAGCAATTGGACCATATTCACAGGCAGTAAAGACAGGAAATCTCCTGTTTACATCAGGACAGATTCCGATTGATCCTGCAACTAACACTTTAGTAGAGGGCGGAATTGAGGTTCAGGCACGCCGTGTATTTGAAAATGTACAGGCGATTCTTACAGCAAGTGGAGCAAGCATGAACCAGGTTGTTAAGACTGTAGTATTCCTGAAGGATATGAATGATTTTGCTAAAGTAAATGAGATCTATGCAGAATACTTTACCGGCGATTTTCCTGCAAGAAGCTGCGTTGAGGTTGCACGTCTTCCAAAGGATGTTCTTATAGAGATGGAAGCAATCGCAGAGGTATAAGAAAACTCTGCTCTAAAGGATTGAAACTATGTCTGACAAAAGATTCGATGTACTGATTAAGAAGGATAGGGGCGACTTTATCCGTGATTTTAACAGTTATCTGGAAAAACACAGCGACGGTTACCTATTTATAGTTTCACCGGAGGATACATATCGGGGAGGCAGAAAGGGTAAGAAGTATTTGGAAGAAGCTGCAGAGAAGCTTGCCTGTATCCTAGACAATAATCCTGCAGCTGTTCTTGTTACACCCAAAAAGCTGTTTCAGTTTCCAAACAGAATGGCAGGAGTGATGATAAATGTATCGCTCGCCGCTCAGTCTGAAGTCAGACTCAGATATGAATATAAGTATAATTATGAAGCAGATTATCTGCTGAGACTTATAGAGAAGCATCCGTTCATGATATGTCAGGAGATTGAGTATGAACAGGGTGATCCCGGCGATGGAAATTTCCGTGAGTTCAGTGGTATATATGATCCTGAGTGGTATATAGATGATATAGATGATTTTCTGATTCCGCTTCTCAGGGATTCGAGTGATAGTAAGATCAGTTTTCTCATCCAGTATTATGCGATGTATAACATAACCTGCAGGCTGAATGCGAATCAGAATAATAATAACCGTCACGTTCTTTCAGCTGAACAGACAGAGACATTCAGACAGAGGATATCTGAAGCTCTTCAGTTTATAGATGACGGAATAATAATGGATACAAATATGTATCCGACATATAAGAATCAGTATCAGTTTTCAAGAATGCTTCTCAGATTCAAGAAGGGTTCAAATGATACTTTGACCCTGGGGAAAGCTCCAGGAACAGAGGAACCGGAAAAGGATGCTCTCTATCTGTATGAGGGTGAGCTTCCGGTATACTGCTCTGAGAAGCTTTTGTGTAATATTCAGTTTATGGATTACAGTAATGGGTACCTCGAGATAGATGGTTCGCTGCCGGATATCTATGATAAGGATAAGGTCAGGTACTATTTTCAGGTTGAAGGCAAAAAGTTTGATGTGGACTTCTGTGAGAGATACAGCCTGGTAAAGTTCTTTGGTGTATCGGCTTATAAGAGATACAGCTTTCACGCATCAGTTCCGCTTGATGAGATATTTGCAGGAAAGAAGAAGATAGAGCTCAGATTCTATATCGAGTATGAGGGAATTCCTTACGAGGTCGGATATGAGTACAAATCACATACCAGCAGACTTTCGGTATATCCTTCTTCAACGTACTGGCACTTCGGAAGATACATAGCTACATCGGATATCTATATAAATGATCGTGGTCAGCATATCTCCACCGGAATAATTATAAAGAGATATAAGTGGTTCAGGATGGCGGCGTATGAGCTGGGAATAGGTTTAGAGCTTCTTGTATCCTTCAAGATGCACAGATTCCGCTTCCTGCTTCTCAGGATGGCGTGGGTCCTCACTCATCCGTATTTCGGACATAGGAATATATGGATGTTTTTTGACAAGATTTATAAGGGCGGTGACTCTGCGGAATATCTGTATAAATATGCATCGTCGGCCATAAAGGATAAGGACAGGAAGAAGGATAAGAATAGGAGATTTTATCCTGATAAGCTCTATTATCTGGTGGATAAGGATGCAACGGATTATAAGCGCCTGAAACAGGAAGGCTATAAAGCTCTGAAGAGGGGAAGTTTCCTTCACAGACTTGTTTTCCTGAATGCGGATGTAATGGTTGTGAGTAACTCCACAGTGTTTGCATTTAATGACTACTATCTGGAAAACTCCAGATACATAAGAGGTATAGTTGATTTCCATACAGTCTGTGTACAGCACGGTCTATCAGTTCAGAAGATTGCTCTTGCACAGCAGAGACTTAGAGATAACACCAGACTTTACTTCTGTGCATCTAAGTATGAGATAGAGAATCTGTCTCATCCTGTTTATGATTACGTAGGATATGATGCGCTGAAGCTTACCGGTGTTCCGAGATATGATGGTCTGAAAAATGATGATAAAAAACAGATTATGATATCGCCGACCTGGCGGATGCAGTCTGCTAAGTTTGTTTCTAAAAATGAAGGTGTAGAGAGAGACTACAATCCTCTCTTTAAGCAGACCGCTTATTACAAGGTATATAACAGCCTGATAAATGATCCCAGACTCCTTGAGGCAGCAAAGGAATATGGCTACAGGATAGCCTACGTCCTTCACCCAATCGTGAGTCCGCAGGCTGATGATTTTGATAAAAATGATTTCGTGGATATCATTCCCGCAGTCGGAGATATGAGCTACGAGAAGATGTTCTGTGAATCCAGTCTGATGGTTACGGACTATAGTGGTATTCAGTTTGATTTTGCATATATGAGAAAACCGCTTGTCTATTATCATCCGGAGGAACTGGAGGCACATTACGAGGAAGGAACCTTCCACTATGACACTATGGCATTTGGTGAGATCGTAAGAAGGAAGGAAGAACTCATCGGACTTCTGATAGACTATATGAAGAGTGGATGTCAGATGAAGGAACTGTACAGGATGCGTGCAGATGATTTCTATGAATATAATGATCATAATAACTGCAGACGCATATTCGATGAGATAGTAAGATTTGAAAAGAAGCTTAGAAAAAAAGCTTAGAAGGGATTTTTTATGAACGAAATGGAAGATGTTTATTCTCGCGAAAAAGTCATAGTTAGGACATCTGTTATTGGAATAATTGCAAATGTATTTCTGGCTTCATTCAAAGCATTTGTGGGGTTTTTGTCCAATTCGATAGCAATCATTCTGGATGCGGTAAATAACATGAGTGATATGGTTTCCTCGATAATAACTATCATCGGAACCAAGCTTGCGGGAAAGGCTCCGTCTAAGAAGCATCCTATGGGCTACGGAAGGATAGAGTATCTGTCGGCGATGCTGGTGTCAGCGATAGTACTATATGCAGGTATCATGTCCTTAATTGAATCAGTGAAGAAGCTTATTAGTCCGGCAGAGCCGGAGCATACGTCACTTTCCTTCATAGTTATGGGTGTAGCTGTACTGGTAAAGCTTGTACTTGGAACCTACGTGAAGAAGAAGGGTGTGGAAGTGAATTCCGGTTCACTTATCGCTTCCGGTTCAGATGCACTTTTTGATTCTATCATTTCCGGATCAGTTCTTATATGTGCTGTCATATTTGTTATTACAGGTGTAAACCTGGAGGCTTATGTTGGCTTATTGATATCAGTTATAATCATTAAGGCCGGTGTAGAGTTGCTGATGGACTCGATAGATGAGATCATCGGAAAAAGAATCGATCTTGAGACAGTTACAAGTATCAAGCAGGCGGTGTGTGAAGAGGAACAGGTGCACGGTGCATTTGACCTGGATATACACAACTACGGACCTGACACATACCTCGGATCTATTCATGTTGAGGTGGATGATACTATGTCCGCAGGTGAGATCGACGGAATGATCAGACGTATCCAGTCAAGAGTTTACAAGAAGACAGGTATATATCTGGAAAGTGTGACTATATATGCTGTTAATACTCAGAATCCGGAGATTATCAAGATGAAGGAGAAGGTCAGGGAGATAGTCCTGGGGCATGAGGGGGCAAATTCGCTACATGGATTTTATGTAGATATGGAGAATCATATAATCAGATTTGATTATGTTACATCATTTGATAATGCAAATAAGGATGAACTGTACGAATCAATATGTCAGGCAATCAAGAATGAATATCCTGAATATGACCTGATAGTAGCAAGAGACTATGATATATCATAGGAAGGGGTTACATGAACACAGTAGACATGTGGAAGGTTCTGGAGATAGAACCTACTAAGGATGAAGAGACAATAGTAAATGCATACAGGGCGAAGGTTGTAACGGTTAATCCGGAGGATGATGCCGAGGGTTTTATGCTTCTCAGACAGGCTTTTGAGATGGCTATGAACTTCGCTCGTGAGGATGACGCTCTTGAAGATGGGGATGAATTGGAGGAGGAACCTCAGGATAAAACAGAGATTGATCTCCATATAGATAAAGTAAGGGCTATATATGAGGATCTGGAAAAAAGAAGAGATATCAGTTTATGGGAGGAGTGGGCAAATGATCCGCTTTCGATAGAACTGGATACGACCGATCAGGTCAGAGAGGCTCTTCTTGTTTTTATCATGGGTCATTTTATGCTTCCTTCAGAGGTATGGAAGCTTCTGGATAAAACCTTCAGCATAGTTTCGGACAGGGCGGCTCTTCAGGAGATATTCCCACCGGACTTTATCGCATTTGTCATATTCCATATAGAGAATGAAGGTTTCGTTGATTATTCATATATAGAAAAAAGGGAAGGCTACGCTGAGAGAAATGGATGCACTATCCCTGAGGTTCATTTTGAAACAAAACCGGGTATTTTTGATCCTGAAAAGTATGAGACGGAGATTGATTCGTATCTCAGATATCTCGGATTCGTTCAGTCATATAACAATAACATCAGGATGTATGAGATGGAAGACGGCAAAAATGCTGTCGACGATACTTTGTCCGATGAAGAGGCTGAAGAGGTAAAGAAGCGTGCGGTTGAAGAGGCGAAGGTAAAAAGAGAAAAAGAGTTAGAGGTCTTTGCATCAGTTCTTGAGTATCTGAACAGCTTCCCTTATTTTCATCCTATCCAGATTGCGGGAGAGATATACCTTCTGAATTATCTGGGAAGATATGATGAGGCGAGAGGCCTTGCCGAGGAGATAATTCTTGGACATCATTTTGAAGAGAAGAATTATGCAATCGGAAGCGCTGCTTATATCCTGCTTATGGATACCATCCTCAGACCTGAAGCTACCAGTGAAGAGGAGAAGCAGAGGATATATGAGGAGTCAAGGCACTATGTAGATAGTGTGATCGAGGAGATTCCTGAGAACTCCGTATCACTTCTTGCAAGAGCGGTGCTGGAGCTGATAGAGGGCCGTTATGAGGATTCAAACGATACAGTAATTAGTGTGCTGGATACGAATTCCCGCATTTCTGAGGCTGTGTGGCTTTTAAAGGAAATAAACAGAAGAACCATAGATTTCTTCGAGAAAAAGTTTGAGGCAGGTGAGCTTTCTGATAAGGAGAAGGTTGATTTCGCATGGGCATATTTCCGTGTGGAGGATGTTGATAACGTTTTCAGAATACTTGATCAGACTGAGCCAAATGATGAATGCATCTATGGTTATAACAATCTCTATGGCAGATGCTACCACATAAAAAAGAAGTATAAGGAGGCTCTTCCTTATCTTGCAAAATGGGTAGATATGCTGGAGGTTCTGATCGCCGATAATGAGTCCGGCAAAGAGCTTAGTAAAAAGGATAGAGAGAGAGTAAACAGAAGGGCGTTCTGTTACTATATGTATGCGTCATGTCTGGAAGAACTGGGAAGCTATGAGGATGCGGATTCCTTCTATAAGAAGGCTATTGATACAACCGGATTAAATACCGGCGAGCCAAATGAGAAGCTGTTCTATCAGGAGAGCTATGGCAAGATGCTGACTAAGATGGGCAGGCATGAGGATGCAATGAATATCTGGGATGAGATGATTGCCAGTATCGATCACTGTGTTCCTGCATATATTCACAGACAGGAGACTGCCTATGAGATAAAAAATGCACAGCTTGTCATAGATGACTATTACAATATAACGAGAGACCTGCCGCAGTATGAAAATGCATATGTTCTGGCTGCTAAGGTTTTCTATATATATAATCAGATAGAGGATGTAAAGTCCGTTCTGAAGAGAGCCGAAGAGGCAGGAATCAAGAGCGACAGACTCAGGATATTTGAGGCGAAACTTCTGGATGGCGAAGGTAAATGGGATGAGGCCAGACAGCTTTTTGCAAAGATAGAGGAAAACATAGATTCAGGTGAGTCAGACGTAAAGGATCTGGCTGACTTCTATGCGGACATCGCTTCGATGCTTATAAATAAAAGAGAAAAAAATGGTGAACGAAAGTATCTCTATGAGGTCGAGAAATACCTGAAAAAGGGCTTCAAGAATAATCCTAAGAGTCTGAGACTTCTGTGGATAAAAACAGACCTGGAAGAGTTCAGAGGGAATGAGGCTGATACCGTTTATGATGAAATGCTCGGCTTCTATCCGAATGATTCTCAAATATACTATGAATACGGAGAATATCTGAAAAGAGCAGAGAAGCATGAGAAGGCAATCACTATGTATAAGAAGTGCCTTGAGCTTAATCCAAAGCATAAGTCTGCAAACAACAGGATTATGACCATACTTGAACAGGAGTATACTGAGAGAGAGAGGCGCGAGGACTATGAAGAGGCAGTCAGATATGCGACTGCCCAGCTGGAAATAATAGATGATGATTATTACAGGATAGAGAGAGCTCTTATGTACCTGGACGGCTATGAGCTGGAGAAGGCACGAGAGGATGCTGAGAAGGCTATAGAGTTCAGAGCCGACAACACATATGCACATAATGCACTGGGACTTTACTTTTTAAAATCCCGCAGATATACAGATGCTCTTGATTGCTTTAAAAAAGCCATAGAGGTTATGGAAGAGGGAGAGACTCCTACGCCGTTTTTGAATGCCTCAAGATGCTGTGAGTCTGTCGGAGACTTTAACGGTGCCATAGAGTATATGAAGATGTGTATAGAGAAGTTTGGGGATTCTATAAACAGGAAGAGTATACTCGCCAGACTGTATATGAAAAACAGACAGTACCAAAGTGCAGACAAGATATATATCGAGCTTAATGAGTACTATGTAAAACAGCGTAAGGAAACTCAGAATAAATGGTATGATTCCAGTATAATAAAGAATCTCATTAAAAGAGTTGGACTGGCTCATCTCTCCGGTGATGAGGCAGCAGCGAGTGCAAGGATAGATGAGATAAATCATTTCCTGAGGCATAATCTGTATATGGAAAAGTCGCTTGATAATCTGTCAAAGGGAAATGTAAGAAAGGTGAATGCAGACCTTTTCAGAGCCCTTGCAGACTTCTATCTGCATGATGAGAGAAACTACAAGCTGGCTATATCCTACTACGAAAAAGTTATCAGGTATTCTATGCCGAACTCCCTGCCGGGAGCTATGCCTTCACTACTTGATCTGAAGAACAAGCTTCTCGGGGCGGGAAAGAAGCAGAGGAGACTTAAGCTTGAGAGACCTGAGCTTCTTGCAAAGGATACAGCTAAGCTGAGAGAGTTTGCAGAAATGTACGGATTTTTTGCAAATGCGTGTTATGCATTTGGATTAAAGGAAGCAGCGGTTGAACTAACAGAGAGAGCATTTGACTGCTTCAGAAGAGCTTATGGTGATGTGGAAAACTATCTGGCTTATCCACAGGCGGCTCCTCTTCGTATCTGTGACTATGGAATGCTTCTGTTCTTCTTGGGAAAACAGGAGGAAGCCTTCAAATTTGTTGAGCAATCCTGTGAGCTTATGCCTTGTGATTTTTGCAACTATGACAGGTGTTATGATAAAATACTTACGCAGGCAAGGATGGCGGAGCTGTCAGGTGATATACCGAGAGCAATTGAACTGTATAAACAGGCAAGAAGTATAACTAATAACGACGTTGAGATATATATGGCCTTAAGAGCCCTTGCCGGAAAAGTTGAATGATGCTGCAAATGGAGGATTTATAAATGATAATAGGAATTGATTTGGGGACTACAAACAGTCTCGTTGCTTACTATACGAAGGAAGGTCCCGTGATCATACCTAACAGACTGGGAGAAAACTTAACTCCATCAGTTGTAAGTATTGATGAGGATGAAAATGTATATGTAGGAAAAACTGCCCGTGAGAGAATGAGACTCTACCCCGAGAGTAGTGCTGCCGTATTCAAAAGAGATATGGGAAGCGATAAGAAGTACAAGCTCGGAAAGAAGGAGTTTACTGCTGAGGAGCTGTCTTCCATAGTGCTCAGGAGTCTTAAGGAGGATGCGGAAACCTATCTCGGCGAGCCGGTTGAGGAGGCAGTCATATCCGTTCCTGCATACTTTAATGATATGAGAAGAAAGGCTACAAAGAGAGCGGGTGAGCTGGCAGGACTTAAGGTTGAGAGAATCATCAGTGAGCCTACAGCTGCAGCTATAGCCTATGGACTTTATAACGACAATAAGCCTGCGAAGAACCTGGTGTTTGACCTGGGTGGTGGTACTCTGGATGTTTCCATACTTGATTACTTCCCACCTATTCTGGAGGTAAGAGCCGTTGCAGGTGATAACTATCTGGGTGGAGAGGACTTTACAGCAGTTATAGAGGACATCTTCTTTAAGAGAAATAAGGATATAAATAAAGAGAGTCTTGAACCGAAGGAGAGAGCTTTTATCCATAAGGCTGCAGAGCAGTGCAAGATAGAGCTTTCGGACAGTGGCACGTCTGTGATGAAGTGCAAGGTCGGAGACGAGGTTAAGGAGATGGAGCTCAGCTATCAGGATTATGAGAAGGAGTGCGAGGATCTCTATGAGAGGATAAGGGTTCCTGTAAAAAGAGCACTTTCTGATGCGAAGCTGAAGCTTACAGACATAGATAAGATAGTACTTGTAGGTGGTGGTACGAAACTTACGGGAGTAAGGAGCTTTGTAAGTAAGCTCTTTCATACATTTCCTGATACCAGCATCAACCCTGATGAAGCCATAGCTATGGGAGCGGCCATTCAGGCGGCTATGAAGGAGAGAAAGGAATCCATAAAGGAGGTCGTTCTCACCGATGTATGTCCATTTACGCTTGGTACCGAGATTACGGTTGAGCTGGGAGATGGTGTTAAGGAGAGTGGACATTACTGTCCTATTATTGAAAGAAATACAATAATTCCCGCCAGCAGGACTGAGAGGTTTTATACTATCCATGACAATCAGTCCAAGATAACGGTAAGTGTGCTCCAAGGTGAGAGCCGTATGGCGAAGAATAATCTGGAGCTTGGTTCCTTTGAGGTTGAGGTTCCGAAGGGGAAAGCAGGCGAGCAGTCGGTAGATATCACTTATACTTATGATATCAACTCCATTTTGGAGGTTGAGGTAAGAGTCATATCTACAGATAAGAAGTATCGACAGATCATCAAGGGGCAGCAGACCGAGATGACAGATGAGGAGATAGAGGCCAGGTTCAAGGAGCTTGCGTATCTCAAGATTCCGCCAAGAGAGCAGGAGGAAAATAAGCTGATCCTGCTTCGGGCTGAGAGACTCTATGAGGAGGCGCTGGGTGTCGATAGGGATGTTCTGGAAAATGAGATCAGGAAGTTTGAGCTGGCTCTCAGTTCACAGGATAAGAGAATCATAGAGAAGGAGAGAGGAAAGCTCAAGGAATTCCTGGATGGATGGGAAAATGAACTTTAAGCAGCCTTCGAGCAACTTGAAAAAAAGCCACATAGATAGTAGAATAATAAGTACGTTAAAAAACTAATTGGGAGGTGCAATATGTCGAAGATAGGAAAGGTTGTAATTGTAGAAAAAGTCAAAGACAATTCTGATAAAATCATTTCCGGAGCTGTTACACTTGCAGGCGTATTCCTTGTGTTCAAAGGAATCAAAAAACTAATCAAGAATAAGAAGTATGTAATCGAAGAAAAGGCTCCTGAAGAGCTTCAGGAAGAGTTTGAAAAATACAAAGAGAAGAAAGAAAAGAAGCAGATCAAAAAGAGAAAGAAGAAAGTCAGAAGGGCTATTTGCAAAATAGCAATTGGATCAATAGCAGTAGTGATCGGAGTTATTACATTAACTCCTTACAAAAAGTATCTGGTTGATAATAGTGCTGTTGACAAAATTAAAGAGGCTGATGTTGTCGGAAAAATCAAGGACAGCAACGTTGTTGGGAAATTCAAGGATTCTGAGGTGGTTGGTAAAGTTAAGGATAAAGAAATCGTTGCCAAAATCAGAGCTATACTTGATAAGTCAGAAGCATAATTATAAAAAAGTATTACAAGATAAGGAGTTACTTGAAAAATGAAAAATAAGCCGTACCCATATTACGAAGTTCCCCAGATGAGTGACCTGAAGGATATGATTGATAAGAAGGCCTTGAACAGGCCGGATGATATCGCATTTGTTTATCCATGTGAGTCAGGCGAAATGAGAAAAACCTATATGGATCTCAGAAATGATGTAATGGCAATGGGAACATGGATTTACAATAAGAAGCTTAAGAATAAGAATATAGGCCTCATCGGTGAGAATTCTTATGAGTGGCTTGTTGTATACTTTGCTCTGGTTAACGGAGGAAATGTTGCTGTAGCTATAGACAAGGGTCTTCCTGAAGAAGAGATGAAGGTTCTTGCAGCTACTGCTGATGTTGATACTGTTTTTGTTTCACCGACCTATTTTGATAAGGTAAACAAGAATGTAGGAAAGAAAGTTTTTAATCTCAAAAATTTTGATGAGATGCTTTCAGAAGGAAGGAAGCTCATAAAGGATGGGAAGGATGAATTCCAGAAGTATGAGATAGATCCTGATAAGACTGCTACAATTCTTTTTACATCAGGTACATCAGGCGTGAGCAAGGGCGTTGAGCTTACAAACAGGAATATAGCTTTTGAAATCACACATACCAGTCAGCTTTTTGAACCAAGAGGTGGTGTGCTCGCAGTTCTGCCGTTCCATCATGCATTTGGACTTGTTGTAGGAATTCTTATGGTTGTTAACTACGGATTCCCTATCTATATCAACAAGAGCCTCAAGCATGTAAAGAAGAATATGGTGGACTTTGGACCACAGACTATGTTCCTTGTACCACTCTTTGTAGAGTATTTCCACAAGCAGGTTTGGTCAGAGGTAGCAAAGAAGGGTAAAACTGTTGCATTCAAGGGTCTCATGAAGACTACAAATGCACTTCTTAAAGCAGGTATTGATGTAAGAAAGAAGAC
>AUXO014435701.1_pt1 | contig 16208 bp, 15 predicted proteins | sample 768731 | NCBI WGS metagenome assembly AUXO01 (sample SAMN02715735, study PRJNA202380) | gut metagenome | biome: sheep rumen | host: Ovis aries | place: New Zealand: Palmerston North
CCTAAAGGGGAACTTAGTTTGGAATTTCAAAAGAAATTGCAAGAGAGAGTTTCTATTCCTATAATTTTACAGGACGAAAGACTTACGACGAAAAGTGCTACGGATTTATTGATCCAAGGAAATGTTCGAAGAAAGGATCGTAAAAAGGTAGTAGATAGTGTGGCGGCAACAATTATTTTACAAACATATTTAGATAGGAGAGAAAGAGAATGAAAAAAAATACATTTTCTATGTTAGATGAAAATGGTGTAGAAGTAGTATATGATGTTTTATTTACTTTTGAGAGTGATGAAACTGGGAAAAACTATATTGTCTACACGGATAATACAAGAGATGAAAAAGGAAATATTGAAGTTTATGCTTCCATTTATGATCCAGAAGATCCTCAAAGTAGATTAGAGGCTATCAAGACGGAAAAAGAGTGGAAAGTGATTGAAACTATCTTGGAAACATTACAAGAAGAAGTTCGTAAAAAACGGGAAAATGAAGAAAATAATGAGCAATAGCTCTTTATTTTTTCTGGAGGAAGTATGAAGAAAAAAGCAAAACCACTATTATATATTTTGATATTATTAGCCATTCTTTGTTTAGCGGCAGGTGGAACATGGATTTATCTAGCAGGACCAGTTGATTCTAAAGATAAATCAGATATTGAAGTTGTGATTCCAAGTGGATCGACGTCTAGTAAGATTGGTAGTATTTTAAAAGAAAAACAATTAATTCATAGTGAACTTTTGTTTAAAGTGTATTTGAAAATGAATCATGTAGGTTCTTTGAAAGCTTCTACTTATGTTTTAAATAAGTCTATGAATTTGAATGAAATTATTGAAACTTTGGAAAAAGGAAATTCTTATAATCCGGATGAAGTTCGTATTACATTCCGTGAAGGGGAAAGAATTACTTCTTATGCTTTAGCAATCTCTGAAAAAACAAATCACACTTATGAAGAAGTTTTAGCGGTATTTCAAGATGTGGATTATGCAAAAACATTGGTAGGAAAGTATTGGTTTTTGACCGATGATATTTTAAATCCAGAGTTGTATTATCCATTAGAAGGATATTTAGCGCCTGAGACTTATCATTTTATGAATGCCGATGTGGATGTTAAAGATATTATTGAAACGTTATTAAAGCAAAATGAGAAACGTTTAGAGCCTTATAAGGAGACTATGCAAAAGGATCCACATTATTATTTGACGATGGCTTCTATGGCGGATTTAGAGGGAACTAATACCGATAATCGTATGTTAATTGTTGGAGTATTTGAAAATCGTTTAAAGGCTCATATGAATTTAGGAAGTGATGTTACTGCATATTATGGGGTACAAGCTTCTATGAAGAATGATATTACGGATCAACAATTAAAAGATGTTAATCCCTATAATACTCGATTAGATAGTATGGCAGGTAAGATGCCAGTTGGACCAATTTGTAATCCAAGTGATTCAAGTGTTCAAGCTAGCGTTGCTCCTACTGCATCGGATTACTATTATTTCGTAGCAGATAAGCACGGAAAGATTTATTTTACAAAAACAAAAGAAGAACATAATAAAAAAATCCAAGAAATCAAAGCAAATGGTGATTGGATTTGGTAAGAGGAATGAGAAAATGTTTGATGAAAATATAATACGTGAAATTAAGAATTATGCCGATATGAATAATGTTCCTATTATGGCAGATAGTAGTATGCGTTATTTGATGAACTATGTTGATAAACATTCGGTTCGTAATATCTTAGAAATTGGAACGGCTATTGGGTATTCTGCTATTATGTTATGTAGCGTTCATCCAGATGTAGTTGTAACGACGATTGAAAGAGATGAAAAACGTTATTTGGAAGCTATTAAAAATATTAAAAAAATGAAATTAGAAGAGAGAATTCATTTAATTTATAAGGATGCTTTTGATGTTAGTTTTGATGAACAATTTGATTTGATTTTTATTGATGCTGCTAAGGCTCAAAACCAAAGATTATTTGAACGCTTTGAAAGAAATCTTGCTCCGGAAGGAACCATTATTACCGATAATATGAATTTTCATGGATTGGTGGAAAAAAACTTGGAAGAAATTAAGAGTCGTGATTTAAGACAATTGGTTCGTAAAGTAAAAGACTATCATACGTTTTTGGAAAACCATTATGCCTATGAAACAGAATTCTTAGATGTTGGTGATGGTATAGCGGTTAGTCATAAAATTGCCTAGAGAAAAGTGTAATCTTTTCTTTTTTTTTTGTTTGCTATATAATATGTGAGAGGTGTCTTATGAAATTATTAATGGAAGTTTCTAATAAAAAAGATGTTTACTTGAATTCTTGTGATGGGATTATTCTAGCTTTAGAGGGATTTTCTGTGGAAAGTACTTGTTATTTTTCTATGGAAGAGATTCATGATATTGTTTCTCATTCCGATAAGGAAATCTTTGTAAAAATCAATAAGAATTTTATGAACGAAGAGATTGATGCTTTAAAGAAAGTTTTATTAGAATTATCTTCTTATTCTATTAAGGGTGTTTTCTTTTATGATTTGGCTGTTTTGGAATTAAAGACGGAACTCGATCTTTCTTTTGATTTGGTTTGGGCTCAAACTCATATGGTTAATAATTATAAAACATGTAATTATTATCATTCAAAAGGAGTAGAGTTTGCTTTACTTGGAAAGGAAATTACGTTAGAAGAGATTTTAGAGATTCTTCAGAATAGTTCTATTACTTGTATGGTGGAAGTTATTAGTAAACCAAGTGTGGCTTTTTCTAAGAGAAAACTAATTACGAATTATTATCAAGATTTGGGAAAAGAGGCAAAGGATTCTCTTACCATTCACGAAAAGATGACGGATACCAATTATCAATTAAGGGAAGATACTAATGGAACGAATTTCTTTTTGGATGTGGTAACTAATGGTACTAGTATTCTAAAGCCTTTATATCAAGCTGGTTGTCCATATGTAATTATTCGTGAGTTTGGATTAGAAGATAACTTTGAAGAATTATTAACAGATACTTATCAATATATTCAAGATCAATGTATGGATGATAAATATGTTGAAAAATATAAAAAGATTGGGGATAGTACGAATTTCTTTTTTAGGAAAACAATCTATAGGGTGAAGAAAAATGGATAAGATTGAATTATTATCTCCAGCTGGAGATTTAGAACGTTTAAAAGTAACTCTTTTATATGGGGCAGATGCCGTATATATTGGAGGAGAAAAATATAGTTTAAGGGCAAATGCTAATAACTTTACGTTGGATGAAATTCGAGAAGGGTGTCAATTTGCTCATGCTTTAGGAAAAAGAGTTCATTTGACTTTAAATATTGTTTTTCATAATGAAGATATGGGAGAAGTAGAAGAGTATATTGGTCAAGTCGTAGATGCTGGAATTGATGCTTTTATTGTTAGTGATCCTTTTATTATTTCTTATATTAAATCGAATTATCCACAAGTGGAAGTTCATTTGTCTACTCAAAATTCTACGAGTAATTATAAAGCAATTGAGTTTTTTCAAAAAGAAGGAGTGGATCGTGTTGTTTTAGCTCGTGAACTCTCTAAAAAACAAATTGCTGAGATTATTCAAAAAGTAAATGTTAGTATTGAGGTGTTTATTCATGGGGCTATGTGTACTTGCTTTAGTGGAAGATGTGCTTTATCAAATTATGTAACCAATCGGGATGCCAATCGTGGAGGGTGCGCTCAAGTTTGTCGTTTTTCTTTTGATACGGAAGAAGATAAAGAATTTACAATGGCTCTAAAAGATATGAATATGTCTGAGTATATTGGAGATTTAATTGATATTGGAGTTCGTAGCCTAAAAGTGGAAGGAAGAATGCGCTCTCTTTATTATTTGGCAACGGTTATTGGAACTTATCGAGAGATTATTGATCGTTATTATGATCATACTTTGGATGAAGAAAATATGAAGGTATTTCAGGAAAGACTAGATCGTGTAGCAAACCGTGAAACTTCCACTCATTATTTTATGAAGGAAGCAGATTATACGGATCAGTATTATAGTGGACGTAGTGAGGTTTCTAATCAAGATTATTTAGGACAAGTTATTTCTTATGAAAATGGCTGGATTCAGTTCTATGAACGTAATTATTTTGAAGTAGGGGATATAGTTGAGCTATTTACTCCAAGAGGAGATCATCTTGAGTTTGCTGTTCAAGAACTATTGGATGAAGATAAAAATTCGGTAGATGTTGCTAGACATCCAGATAATATTTATTATTTAAAATATGAAACTTCTATAGAAATACCAGAGTATTCTATGATAAAGGTGGTTCGAAGAAAAGATGAAATTGTTTAAAGTTCCTTTGTATAAAGTATTGTATCGTTATCCAAAATATGGCGAACTTGTATGTGTTGGTCATGTTATTGTTCAAAAAAATTTTTTTACAGTAAAAGAAATATTAACAGGATATTCTATGATTGATATTATTTCCGATGGAGATATTAAGAATGGAGCATTAGATGGCTTTTCTCGAAATTGTGATAAAATGCTAAAATACGGGTATCATTTAGTGATTAAAAAGAGTGATTTGGTTCCTCGGAATCATATTAATTCAGAAGATTTGGATTTATATATTGATTCTTATGAGGAATCTCCATGGAAGAAAATCTATGATGATATGAAAGTTCAATCAAAAGAAAAAGAAAAAGAAGTTGAGCAAAAAGTAAAATCGGTTTTTGGTACTAAGAAATAGGAGAATTTATATGGATGTATTTGAAAAAGCAAAGAATAATTTTTTAAATAATGAAAAAAATTTAAGTCCTTATGCTTGTAAGAGTAGTGATGCCGTTCGATTAAGGGAAGATGAGGAAGATATGAGACCTCCTTATTTTCATGATATTGATCGAATTATTCATTCTTTGTCTTATACTCGTTATTTGGATAAAACACAGGTATTTACTAGAAGTGAGAACGATCATATTAGTAAGCGTATTACCCATGTACAGTTGGTTAGTAAGATTGCTAGGACGATTGGTAGGGCTTTATCCTTAAATGAGGATTTGATTGAAGCTATTGCTTTGGGACATGATATTGGCCATACTCCTTTGGGACATGAAGGAGAGGCAATGCTTAACGAAATATCTCTTCGAGAATTAGGAGAATACTTTGCTCATAATATTCAGAGTGTTCGTCACTTGATGATTGTTGAAAATCATGGAAAAGGATTAAATCTTTGTGTACAAGTTTATGATGGTATTATGTGCCATAATGGGGAAATGTTAAATTCTACTTATGTACCTGTTCCAAAAGATTCAAAAGAATTTTTAAGAGAATTTGAAGATTCTTATCATGATTTAAAAAAATCGAATCAAAATCATCCTATGACCTTAGAAGGATGCGTTGTTCGTATTAGTGATATTATTGGATATATTGGTCGTGATATTGAAGATGCTATTATGATTGGGAAAATCAAAAGAGAAGAATTACCTAAGGAGATTCAAGAAGTATTAGGTTCTACGAATAAAGAAATTGTTAATACCATTATTTTGGATATTATTGAGAATAGTATGGATCAACCTTATATCAAGATGAGTGATAAAGTCTATAAAGCTTTGTTTGCTCTTAAACGTTTTAATATGGAACATATTTATCGTTTTAGTATGACTGAGCAAGAAAAAAAGAGATATAGGGAAGGAATGGAGAAAATCTATTCTCAATACTTAAAGGATATTGAAGAAGAGAATCATGATAGTATTATTTATTCTATCTTTTTGGATTCTCAAAATGAGGAATATCTTCAAAATACCAATCCTAAGAGAATGGTTATTGATTTTATTGCTGGTATGACCGATGAATTGTTTATTCGTGAAATCGAGAATGCAGGCGTTTAAAAACAAGTTTTACTTGTTTTTTTTTGCTTTTTGTGGTATAATATGGCTACTTCTTTGGAAGAGAGTGTTTCATAAAAAAAGGGGGTTTTATTTATGAAAAAAGAAAAAATTATTGTTGATGTTAAGATGGCGGCCAATCAAACATTAACGGTCGTATATGCGGATGGTACTTGTTTGAATAATATTCGATGTACTTCTGAGAATATTGAACGTATTCGTTCGATTCAAGCACAACAAAGACAAGCTATTACGGGTGAATTAGAGGATACTCATAAAAAGTATAAAAGAGCTTGTGTTGGTCTTTATGCTTCTGGTATTACAGCTTGTGCTGCTGGTAGTTTAATTGTTGGTGGTATTCCTTATTCTGTTCCAGGAGCTGTTGTAGCAACGGTAGGAATTGGAACTATTACCATTTTAGGTGCGTTACCTGCTTATCTTCATTTGAATAAAACCGTTAGTGATTATAATGAGTTAACAGCTGTTACAAATCAAATAAATCAAGGACATACGGTTTACGAGAAGAAAAAAACGAAATAAAAATTGCATATTGAAATTCTTAAAAAAGTATGATATATTATGTCAAGTTAGTCTAGTTATGACTTATCAAAAATTATGAGGTGATGAATATGGGAAATAAAAATACTGTTTATTTAACTCAAGAAGGTTTAGATGATTTAAAGAAAGAATTGGATGATTTAATTAATGTACGTCGTCCAGAAAATGTTCAAGCTATTAAAGAAGCTAGAGCTTTAGGAGATTTATCTGAGAATGCAGAATATGATGCTGCTAGAAATGAACAAGCTCAAATTGAAAATCGTATTAAGCAATTAGAGAAAATGTTAGAAAATGTTTCTATCATTACGGATGTTCAAACGGATACGGTTGGAATTGGTAATACAGTTTCTATTAAGTATGTCGATGATGATGATGAAGAAGAATATAAGATTGTTGGAAGTCAAGAAGCTGATCCATTTGAAAGTCGTATTTCTAATGAAAGCCCAATTGCTCAAGCTTTATTTGATCACAAAGTAGGAGACATCGTTACTGTTAATAGCCCTAATGGAAGCTATGACGTAGAGATTGTTGAAATTAAATAACTTATAATATAAGTTATTTTTTTTTGCCTTTTTTTGAAAAGATACTTTTAAAAAACTAGAAAATACTGTATACTAATTTATAGTAATAATAAGGGAGTGTGTACAGTATGATTATTAGAAAGCCATATGCCTTTTTAATTAAGAACTTTCGTAAAATTCATGTATTCTTACTTCTTTTAAGTTTATTTGTTGCTTATAAACTTTTTGATGTTAGCTCCTTTGTTAATGAATTTATGAGACTAGGAACTTATGATTTATATAAAGATCCTATTACGAAACATATTACTGGTTGGTTGATGTTTTCTATTTTTTTGTTGATTGTAGGAAGCGTTTCTTTACTATTCTTATTGTTGCATAAGAAAAAACCTTGGAAACTATATTTAGTACCAGTAGTAGAGTATTTTGTATTATTCTTAGTGCTAATGATGATTCGAAGTTTCTTTAATGGATTTTCTAATGATGTTGAAACTACGGATTTACGATTGTCCCGAGACTTATTGATGATTTTTATCATTGCTCAGTTACCGGTTATTGCCGTGTATATTATGCGTGTATTTGGGCTTGATTTTAAAAAGTTTGATTTTAATTCGGATAAAGAATTCTTGGAATTAAGTGAAGAAGACCGTGAAGAAATAGAAATTGGAATCAGTTTCGATAAAAACACGCTTCTTAGAGTTTTCCGTAAACACAAACGACATGCGATGTATTTCTATGAAGAACATAAAAGAATATGCCAAGGAATTGTGGCAATTTTAGGAATTGTTCTTTTATTCAATTTATATCAATTAATCTTTGTCACACATAAAAGTTATAGTGAAGGAGATTCCTATCAAATTAATGGTTTTACATTTAAAATTAATAAAGCCTATTATACGGATAAAGATTTTGCTGGTAACGTGATAGAGAAGAATAGCAGTTTTGTTATTATAGATCTTACGATAGAGAATCATGCTGGGTTGAGAACGGTTTATTTGGAAAACTTTCATATTCGTAATGGATCTTTTGATTCTATTACAACGAATAAGACTTATGCCAAAGAGTTTCAAGATTTAGGTATGTCTTATGAATCCGCTAGAAATTTAAAAAATGGGGAAGTCTTAAATTGTATTATTATTTATAAAGTAAATAAAGATTTGAAGAAAGACCGTTTTGTTCTTTATTATCAGGAAAATGGTGGATATTTGCGAAAAATTAAGTTAAATGTTAAAGATGTCAGTAAAATTGGAGAAATTGAGAAGTTAACAATGGGAGATGAATTGGATTTAGGATTCCAATATAAGAGTGATGTTATACGTTTTGAGTACGCTTTAGTAAATCCGGATGTTACTTATACGACCCAAGAATGTAATTCTAGAAGTTGCTCTTTTTCAGAGCATTATTTAGCGGCTGGTGAGGACTTCCGTTTCCTTGAAATAGTGTTCAGTTCGGACGTTTATGAGGCTAAAAATATGGTTGACTTTTTAGTGAACTATGGTAAACTTAATTATAAGGATGCTAATGATAAGGAAGATACGATAGAGTTGGTAAATGCGATTCCTAAATCCTATTATGGAAAGTCTGTTTTCTTTAAGGTTCCTGTTGAATTGGAAACGGCTAAAGAATTATATTTGGATTTCATTGTTCGTAATAAGCATTATCAATATCAAATTGCGTAGGAGGCATTTATGAATAAAAAAGTGGTTAAAAATTTAAAATTGGTGGTTACTCTTGCCATTCTTTTTTGCTTTGTATGGTTTTTGATAATATCACCTATGCTTACCTTTCATGATAATGAAAGGACATTAGAGGAGGCGGCCAGAAGATATTTTGAATTAAATCAAAATGAATTGCCTACAGGAGAGAGAGTTAAAACTCTTTCTTTAAATACGTTGTATCATAAATCTTTTTTAAAGAAAGACTTATTTATTCCATTAACAAAAAAGACTTGTTCGGTTGATAATAGTTGGGTAAAAGTTCGCAAAGAAAATAATGAATATAAATACTACGTTTATCTAGAATGTGGAATGCTTACTTCCAATGTTGATCATAAAGGACCTGAAATAACATTAAATGGAGAAGATGCGGTAACGCTTGATGTGGGAGAGAGTTTTGAGGATCCTGGTGTTAAGAGCGTTGTCGATAATGTTGATGGTAAGTTAAAAGTTGAGAATGTAACTATTAAAGGTGAAGTTGATACTTCAAAAGTTGGATCTTATCAAATTCAATATACGGCGTTAGATAGTTTGAGCAATCGAACGATTAAAACGAGAACGGTTAAAGTAGTTAATACTTTATATACTTTTGTTTCCAAGAGTCTAGGAGATGCTACTAATTATGTTGGTAATCCTGATAATAATTATATTCGTCTATCTAATATTTTATTTAGAATTTATGGAATTGATGATAATAAGAATGTAATCTTAGTAACGGATGAGGATATAGCAAATGTCAATTATACAAAGATTGATGATTGGATGGATTATTTCTACGACCATTTAAATTCAACAGTTCAAGATTTAATTGTTCCAACTAAGTATTGTAATATGAATGTTACCCCTGAAACACTTGGAAGTGTCGAGTGTACTTCTTATTCTGAGGCTAAGAAGTTGACGGTTCCATCTGTTATTGAAATCAATAAAGCACAGGCTGGAGATGACAACTTTATGAGAGCCTTTACAATGTCATGGATTGCAAATGCTCAAGATAAATCTACGGCTTATATTACAAGAAATTTCTTCTTTGGAGAAGATCTTGGAAAAGTATATTTACCATATGACCCAGAACATTATTATGGAGTTCGTCCTATGATGACTATCAAGGGTGATACTTTATTAACGGGGGGAAATGGTACGATAACCAATCCTTTTGTAATAGGAGATGTTAAGAAAGCTAAGGGTGGTACTCCTGTAAATGAAAGATTTACTGGTGAGTACTTGTCCATTAATAGTTTTGTTTACCGAATTGTAGATACTTTAAAAGATGGAACAACTCGTATTATTTCGGAAGGAACGGTTGGAAATTCTTCTGATAATGTAGTATGTTCTGCTAATGGTGCTGATCCAGTCATTACTTATGATCCAAAAGATAGTACAAGTGTTGCTTATTATATTAATAACCGAATCAGTAAGTACATCAATACATCCTTGTTTGTAAGTCATGAAATTGAAGTTCCTGTTTATAAAGATAAGATTATTTATGGGGAAGAGATTAAAACTGAAAAATATAAAGTAAAACTTAGTGCACCAAATATGTTTGAAATGTTTGCGGCCCAACCTCAAAGAAATTCGTGGTGTGAGTCGTTCTGGACCATTAATGCTTCTCAAGGTCCTCGAACGATTGGAGCTATTTATAATATTGGGGTTCCTCTAAATCAGGAAATTCCAGAGTATATGAGATTACATGTGCGTGTAGTTGGATATCTCAAAAAAGATGCGGTTGTTAGCAGTGGAGAAGGTACATTTGACTCTCCATATGTTATCAAATAAATTAGATAAGGAGAGTTAGTTGTATGAGTGAATTAAAGAAGAAAAAACGCAAAATGAATGGTAACTCAATTTTGTATCTCTTTATAGGATGCAGCTTTGTGGTTTTATTCACCATTCTATTACTAGTTCAGCTGTTCCGTCCTAGTTATACTTTTGAAGCAGAGTCAAGAGTGGATATGGTTCAAATGACGGATATTACAGGAGCTGAAAATGCTTATGATACGGTTGGTTGGATTCAAGTACAAGGTACCGATATTGATTTGCCGGTCATAAAAAATGAGGATGAGGATGTGGAAGATTATCCTGTAGAATTAGATGGATATACATGGTTAACCAATTATAAACCATCCTTCCATAATAATTTGAAAATAGAAGGACATAATATTTTCAATTTATCTTCTAAACCGGAATTGGAATCCGAAGACTTTGATCGTTTTGAGCAATTAATGGATTTCGTTTATTACGATTTTGCTCAAAAGAATCAATATTTCCAATTGACTTTGGATGGTAAAGATTATGTTTATAAAATCTTTGCTGTTGCATTTATTCCAAAGATTGATTTGTATTTCTATCCATTGGGTGATGATTATAGTACGGAAGAGATGCAGAAGTATTTAGACAGTGTTTTAAAACACAATCTTTACAAATATGATGTGGATGTTAATAGTAGTGATAGTATTGCTTCCTTGTCTACATGTACTCGTTTCTTTGGGTTGGAGGACCAATATCAATTCTCTGTATATGGTCGTCTGTTAAGAGACGGTGAGAAAGCTCAGTCTTATCGAGTTAGCAAATCTGCTAATTATGATGAAATTGAAACAAAATTGAAAGGTGATGATGAAAGTGCAGAAGCTTAATAAAAAGATTTTGGGGTTGTTAGTTCTTTTCGTTACTGTATTTGCCGTTTATTCATTTTTAACGCCTACTGCTTTGGCAAAGGATGATAAGAAAAAAGATGATAAAGATACGGAGGAGAAACAAGAGGAAACCATTCAATGTAAGAAAGCTGCTTCTTATAACTTTGCAGAAAAATATGGTTTATCCATTGATTATGTACCTCCAACTGGTGGAAGTACCGATGGTTCTTTCGTTGTTAAAATGGATTTACCAGATGAATTAAAATCAAAATCAAAATCTATAAAATTTAAAATCGTTGAAATATTTGCAACTGATATTTCTCGTGATGTACCTAAAGATGGTAAAACAGTTACATATGATAATACTTATTCAGATAAAGTTGCTGGTGTAATATCTACTTATAGTGATATTACTTCTGAAGAACAATTAAAGAGATTTCATGGATTAACTAGTAATGAACTTACCAATGGTAAGACAGTTACTTTTATCTCTAGAGCTACCTCTTCTATTTCTAATACTAAAATTAATAGAGTTGGTGGAGATGATCGCTCTTTAAAATTCTTCGTAGTTCTTGCTCCTGTTGATTTTAAAGATTCTGAATTAACAGATGCTTGTGGAAAGAATGCTACTTTCTTAGCAGTTGTTCAATACTCTTGGTATGGTGATCCAGGTGGTGGACAAGATACAGTTAATATTGATATCCCTCAACCTCCTGCATCTTCTGGATATATTGAATGTGAAAATTATGCTACGAAGTTTACTGATCATAATTCTTTCGAATACTTGTATTGTCATACTAGACAATTAGCTTTGGATAGTGGAGTTGAAGAAGTTCATTATTCTAATGCTACTCCTGATTATTCTAGTAAGTTTCCAAATCAAACTGCTTCTTATGCTTGTAATGCATTTGATGTAACTTCTACTAGAAAGATTAAAGATAGTAATTATTATTCTAATACAAATTATTTATTAGGTACAATTGTGTATGACGTTCCTGCTGGAACTTATACTTATAACTATGGTGGACGTGTTCCTACTACTAATGCAGATGGTACTATTTCTTATGGACCTGGTGCTTATCCTGATACTGAAAGTGTAAGTTGCCAAATTCAATGTGATGAAGTTGTTGTTATTGAATACGGACCTCCAGTTGCTTCTAAAGCTGGATTATGTTTTGAATATAAAGTTCAAGTAACTAGTCGTGTAAACTGTAAAACGATTAAGAAACCTGATCTTCCTAGAAGTGACTTATCTTATTGTTCTCCATCTCCTGGATGTAACCATGGATCTGGATTTATCGATTTAGGTGCTGGACCTGCTGAAGAATTTGATTCTTGTGTAGGAATTTGTGATGGTGGAAAATATACTAGTGCATGTACTCGTCAATGTTATAAACAAGTTTATGGTTCTTCTACTAGTGCTAAGAAAACAACGAATCCTTATGATAGTATAACGGATATGGCTACTTTACTTGCTTTCTATGGCCATAATACAGTTGACCGTGACTTTAGTAAAGATGGTGTTGGATACTACATTTATGATCCTCAATATAAGGCAATTGTTTGGAAACCTTCTAATCACTTAGGTAGATGGTATGTAGAACATGGACAAAATGGATCTCATGGATGTTTAAAAACCGAAGCTGAAGGTGGAGGTATGTTATCTATCTGTGGATGCTGGGCTGTATGTAGATGGAATGGATGTACCGGTAAGAGATATTTGAATCCTGGAGAAGCTGCTGATGATTATAAACGTAATATGGAAGTTTATAAAGATATGGTAGATAAATGTGATGCATTCTCTAAATGTACCACTACAACTTCAGAATTCTCAATTTCAACGGATTATAGTTATGGTAGTGATAATACTACTACTACGATTTACTTCCCATATACAAATGAGAATCGTGTAGATTCTAAGAATACCATTACTTACAATAGTGAAAATGGTGCTAATAGTGTTACTTGCCAAGGATCTAATAAAGATAGTTCTGTTATTTACAAATCAAATGGATGCTATGAATGTGGATCTACGGATGTTAAAAATAAGAGATTCTATCAAACAGAATGGGGATTCCCTGGAACTTGGATGCATAATAAGACTGGAGAAATTTCTTATGTTCCTAAAAATGATTGGATTCCATATATTAAATCATTCTGTATCCCACTTGATGCAAATGATGTAAATGATAAATGGTGGACTTATTATTATGGTCAACGTTATCAAACTGATGAAAGATTCTCTATTAATTCTGAGAACTTCAGTGCTGCGTTATGTCCTGGAGAAAGTTTCAAGGATGCAACCTTTACTCAAGCAGATGTTAAGAATATTAAATATAACATTAATGCAAAAGCTAGAAAGTTTGGACAATTCGGATGGAATATTGATATTTCATGTTTCTATGCTTTAAATTCTTATTGTACTCCTACTGATCGTAATAGTCCCGAAGGTACGGATGAAATGAGAATTCGTTCTATAGATTTGTCAAATGTGTTCCCAGCTGAGACTGGAGAGACATTAGCTAGTGAAAAAACTACTGGTAGAGTACCTGGATTTAACTGGAGTGAATATGCTATTAATGTTCAATCTGGTAAATATGTAATTGAACCTTCTGATTACTTATATAATGGAGTTCAAGGAAGAGGATATTCTATCTATACAGATGAACAGCTTGACTATGAAGTTACTTTAACAAAAGATATGATTTCTAAGTTAAGAAATAAAGATCGTAATTATACGGCTTTTGAAGGAAAAGTTGATGAAACTGGTACCGTAACATCTTACTACAGTCCATTGTTCCGTGGTAATGATGCTATTCTTAAAGGATATTCAACTTATCCAGATGCTAATGCTCTAGGATGTAACAATATTCGTGAACGTAAAAATTGTGAATACTTTGGTGGAGGTGCAAATTAACATATGAATAAAGGAATGTTAACGGTTGGAATTATTCTATTAAGTATTATTGCTTTATTGTTAATTAACGTATTAACTAACTTTTCTACCGGAAGTGAATTAGATTACTACCTAGTAAAAGAAACAGCGGATGCTGCAATGGAAGATTCTATTGATATGAATTATTTAAGAACGTGTGGTATTTACAGAATCGATAAAGAGAAGTTCGTAGAGAACTTCATTTATCGATTCGCCAACAACGTTGATGCAACAAGAAATTACAATATTAAGTTTTATGATATAAATGAAGTTCCACCAAAAGTAAGTATTAAAGTTGATTCTTTAACAGTACTTGCTTTCAATGCTGGTGGACATGGATCTGATCAAAAAGATTATGATTCTCAAGCTGCTGATATTACTACTAGTTACGATTTAATATTGGAAACTACTTATAAGAGTGATCCAGCTGTAGAAGAAGCTTATTTATATCAAACATTAAGTACTTGTAAAGATTTATTAAGTAAACAAGCAAATTAGAAAGAGGGGATTAAGATGGGTAATTTAGTAACAAGTTTGAAAAAATTCATGCAGAATAAAAATACTGTTACTGTGGTTGGTGTTATTCTAGCTATTATTGTATTGTATTTTGCTTATACGATGCGTGTTAATTCCGCTATTAATCCTGTAGTTGTTCCTTATGCTGCTGAACAAATTAAAGCTGGTGTTCAGATTACAGAATCTATGATTTCGACACGAGAAGTTCCTCCTTCTATGCTTGAAGGAGATGTAATCTTAAACGTAGGAGAAATTATTGATAAATATTCTGCGGCTGATACGGTTATACCAAAGGGTAGTTTATTCTATCGTAGAGCTGTCGTAGAAAAAGAACAATTACCAACGAATATTATTTTGGAATATCCAAAAGGATATGTATTATACAACTTACCAGTAGATATTAATTCTACTTATGGTAACTCTGTATATCCTGGTAACTATATTGATATTTGGCTAAAAGCTGTTAATAAGGTTGATGGAAATCAAGTTTTGAATCCTGATGCTGATAAGATTATGTATGGTAAACTAATCTCTAATATTCAAGTTTTAGCTGTAAAAGATGGAAATGGTCAACCTGTTTTCCAAAATTTGGATGAAAATAGAACTCCTGCCATGGTTGTATTTGCTTTACCAGAAGAATACTTCGTATTACTTCGTAAAGCAAATTACATGAGAACTTATGATACTTCTATTGAGTTGGTTCCAACGAATGAAAGTATTAAAGATGAACCAGGAGAACTAGAATTATCGAGTGAGCAATTAAAAGAATGGATTAACATGCATACATACTGGACAGATTAAAAAAAGAATTAGAAGAATAAAAGGGAAGTGAGTTATGTGAACGAAAACATTTTTGATAAGTTAGATTTTGGACCTTTTCGTTCCTTATTAGATAATGATGATATTACCGATATCTCTTATGATAATGGTGGACAAATTTGGATTCGTTCCTTAACTCAAGGATCTTTAAGAGTAGAAGTGGAAGGAGCGACTCCAGAATTTGTTGAGAAGTTGGCCTTCCAATGTTCTAACGTTATGGGAACTACTTTTAACAATGCAAAGCCATTTTTGGATGCTGAAAGCGCTGAGTTACGTATGAACTTTGTACATCAGTCAATTGCGACGAATGGTATTGCTTTGGTTATTCGTAAGACTCCCGCTAAAATTCGTCTTGAAAAGGAAAAATTAATTCAAGAAGATTATTTTACTCCAGCGATACATGACTTTTTAATTAAGTGTGTTGAAGGTCACTGTAATATAATGGTTGCTGGAGAAACTGGTTCTGGTAAAACAGAGTTTGTTAAGTATTTGGCAAGCCATACCAAGACCAATGAAAAAATTATTACTATTGAAGATACTTTGGAACTTCACTTAGATAAAATATTTCCACAAAGAGATATTGTGGCAATGAAGACGAACAATGTAGCTAGTTATTCGGATGTATTGGTTACTTGTATGCGTCAGAATCCAAAATGGATTCTACTTTCCGAGGTTCGTTC
>AUXO010467734.1_pt1 | contig 16207 bp, 31 predicted proteins | sample 768731 | NCBI WGS metagenome assembly AUXO01 (sample SAMN02715735, study PRJNA202380) | gut metagenome | biome: sheep rumen | host: Ovis aries | place: New Zealand: Palmerston North
CTTGTAGGTACCAATAACTTTGATATGGTTAAATGGCTGTCTAAAATAGATACTTATTATGCCACAAGGTTTAAAAATCCTAAAGACTATGAAGTGTGGATGGATACTATAATGAGTTATCTATTTATAGATAATGCTGAAGCACAAGTAGATGATAAAGAGCTTAAAGACATTGATGAAACAAGATATTTATGTGAACATGTGTATGATTATATATGGGATATTTACGCAGAACATAATATCCAAAGTAAAATTGTAGATGATATTTTAGATAGATTACTTGATTTTTGTACATTATGACAGAACTAAGAAATATACATGAGTTTTATCAGATGGTTGATGGTGGCGAAGACTACATTGATTCCTTTGACCCTAACTCTGATATGTGTTTTACCCTACAGAATTTCTCAAATTGGATGAGAAATACAAAAAGAACATATAAATTTTGTTTTCCTATTCATCCTATGGTGTGGCAAGTTGTATTACATCTTATTCCAAAACAAGAAGATGAAGATTTAGATTGGAAAATATATGCTGGTGACAGGGCTTTATTTAAAGATTGTGTCTTACTTAAAGGACAATGGAGAACAGGAACAAAAAGAACTTTCTATGTGCCACTTACATTAGAACAATATAAGGAATTTAAAAATGAAGTTGCTAAAGTTGTAGGTAATAATGACATAAATGATTATTCAATAGATTATAATATTATAAAAAATGCTGTTGAATCTATGGAAGATGCAAGTAGAAGGTATATAAAATGGTGTCTTACATTAATGGGTTATTGGCCTGATGATGAAGAAACTCCACCTTTATTTAAGGAAGGTAGTGCAAATCTATTGCCTGAAAACAAAGAAGTTGACATCAATACCAACAGAGCAAGGTTCAGTGCTGCTGTATGGGCAGATAGAGTACAAGAGAAGACTATCATGTTTGCAGGACTTGGTGGCATAGGCTCATGGAGTACTTTAATGTTGAGTAGATTACAGCCAAAAAAGCTGATATTGTTTGATGGCGACAGTGTAGATGGTTCTAATTTAGGAGGTCAGTTATTTTCAAAGGCTGATGTTGGTAGTGCCAAGACTACTGCAATGTCTAACATTATTCATAATTACAGTAACTATTATAGTATCTTTGCTTATAATGAAAGGATAACTGAGCAGACAGAAGCTACTGACATTATGATGAGTGGATTTGACAACATGGATGCAAGAAAAGTTTATTTTAAACTGTGGAAAATGCATGTGAGAAGTAAGCCATTGGAAGAAAGGGCAAAATGTCTTTATATAGATGGTAGAATGTCAGTAGAATATTTTCAGGTATTTTGTCTTAGAGGAGATGATGACTATGGAATTAGAAAGTATGAGAAATACCATTTGTTTGATTCAAGTGAAGCAGAACATGAGGTATGCTCATTAAAACAGACTTCTCATATAGCCAACATGATTGGAAGTGTGATTACTAATCTGTTTTCCAATTTTGTGGCAAATGAAGTAGTTCCTTTCCTTAGAGATTTACCTGAATATACTGAATTTAATGCAGATTCAATGACTCTAATAGCAAAGCAATTATGAGAATAAGTGATTATATTAATTGTGGTCCAATCTGCTACAATGCTTTGTATACTCAAGCTGGAGGACTGGTAACTAATGAAGGATTTAAAAGATTTGCTACCTTTAAGCCAATGGGAAATTGTATTGAATATTCTGGTATATTTAGGTATTCAAACTTAGAAAAAGAAAAGAACAATATTGTTCCTATATACATAGATAAAATAAGTGAGAGAGGTAGACAAAGAACAGCATCTTCAATATTCACACTATGGGCAAAAGAAAGAAGAAGTCAAGTAATAAAAGTCACCACTAAAGCAGGAGAAGTTTATTATGGTAATTCATGGCTTATTTTAGACAGTGAATTGAATCCTATATATCATAGATGTTTTAGATATAATAAAGAAAAAAACAATATTATGAATGTATTTAGGATCTCCTCTTCTGTATTTGAAAATGCCTTTTCCATAGAAAAAAATATTGTAAAGTATATCATTCCAGCTATTGCAACTACTACATCTATAGGTTTGAGAGTCGATTATCGGGATATAGGCAATGAAATAATCATAAGTGATACTGACCCATTAATACTTTCTCCTGTTAGACCTTCTGTCAACACTACCAGCAAAGACATTCAAAATTTCTTAATTAAATATTTCAAAGAACAGCAATGAATAGAAAAATAGCAAATGCCACTCCTACTGTTGTTGAGGGAGTTTCTTTCAGGTCTAAATTGGAAGCAAGAGTATATAAATATCTTCTATCAAAGGGCATTCAACCACAATATGAAATTGAGAAAATACACCTTTGGCAAAGAAATAAAAACTCTTTCAGTGTACCATATTATGATAAAGTAGGAAAAACTTTTAAAAAGATTACATCAAAGCCTTTAGATGTTACATATACACCTGATTTTATATTTGAGTATAATGGTTGGAAAGTATATTTAGAAGTTAAAGGGTTTAAAAATGATGTTGTCCCTTATAAAATCAGACTTTTCAGGGATTGGCTGGAAAGGAGGAAGGAAGCAGGGGAGAGGCTATGCTATGCTGTAATTTATACTTTAAAAAATATTGATTATTTATTAAGTGAACTTAACAATGAAGAAGTTATTTGACATTAGCTGGAAGGTGACAGAACCTGAATATAGGGCAGATAAAGCACTATCATATAGTACTTTAGCAAAGTATGAGAGAGAAGGATTCAACAAACTTGACAGTTTATTTGACAAGATTGAAACTCCATCACTCACATTTGGATCTGCAGTTGACGCTCTTATTACAGGAGGAAGAAAAGAGTTTGAAGACAACTTCATAGTAGCTGATTTTCCTGAAATTAAAGACAGTGTGAAAGCTATAGTGACAAGGCTATTTCAACTATATGGCAATGATGTAAAGTCAATTGATGAGATTCCCAATAGTGATATTATTCCTCTTACTGAAGAAATGAATTTTCAGAATAATTGGAAACCAGAAACAAGAGCTAAAGTAATAAGGGAACAAGGCTTTGAGTATTATAAATTGTTGTTTATTGCTAAAGATAAAAAGATTCTTGACAATAAAACAGCGCAGGAAGTATTTGCCGCAGTAAGAGTTTTAAAAGAAAGTGAGGCCACTAAAAGTTATTTTGCAGAAGACAATCCATTTGACAATATTACAAGGGAATATCAATTGAAATTTAAAGCTACTATTCAAGGTATAGATTATCGTTGTATGGCTGATTTACTATTAGTCAACCACCATGAGAAAATAGTATATCCTATAGATCTTAAAACAAGTTCACACGTTGAATGGGAGTTTCCTGAGAGTTTTGCTCAATGGCGCTATGACATACAATCAAGACTATATGCTAAAATAATACGCATGAATATGGATAAAGATGACTATTTCAAAGAATTTAAATTGGCTAATTATAGGTTCATAGTTGTCAATAGGAAAACTCTTACTCCATTAGTGTGGGAATTTGAAGAAACCTTTGAATTAGGAGAGATGTGGTATGGCGAAAGTTTAGTATTCAGAGATCCTTTTACAATAGGTAAAGAACTTAGTTATTATCTTGAAAAGAGACCTAAGACTCCTATAGGCATAGATGAAATAGGAGTTAACAGTATTGTTAATTATTTAAATAAAAACGCATGAAAGCTAAAATAAAAGTAAAAGAACTTACACAGGGCTGTATGCCTGAAATTATTGTGAATGGTGATTGGATTGATTTAAGAGCCTCAAGGGAAATTATTCTTGAAGGTTTGAAATCAGAGACACTTAAAAGGCATAGTGACCCTTCAAAGAATTATAGAAGAGTAAACTTTAAATGGGAATCTATTCCACTTGGTGTTGCTATGAAGCTTCCTGCTGGATATGAGGCTATTGTAGCACCTAGAAGTGGTGCCTTTAAAAAGTGGTATGTTACTATGACTAATTCAATTGGGGTCATTGATAATAAGTACTCTGGAAACAATGATGAATGGCATTTTCCAGTACTTATGTTTGATGAAGGTACTATTCACAAAGGAGAAAGAATCTGCCAATTTAGAATTCAATTATCACAGAAGGCTACTGTATGGCAAAAGATTAAATGGTTATTTACTAATGGAGTTAAGATAGTGCAGGTTGATGAGTTAGATGATAATAATAGAGGGGGTTTTGGTAGTACAGGAGTAAAGTGATATGGGTGTATTAGTAAATATAATAATATGTGCTACTTTTATCATCTGTTTAAGTGTAGCTGGGTATTTCTCTTATAAAGAATATAAGAAGTCAAAATTACTAAATATTCCATTTAAAGAAGCTATGGATTTAGTAAATCTTCCTATAGTTACCTTTGAGTATAAACATATTAAATTACACATGTTGCTTGATACAGGGAGCGATGATTCTTATATAGATGCAGACTTTTTACCAACACTTGGTATTAAAGCAAAAAAATGTGATGATCCAATTATAACAGGAGCAGGAGAACTTCAATCAAGTGGCAAGTTTAATATTGATTTGATTTATAATGGATATACCTTTAAAACTTTTTTTCTTGCAATACCTTTAAAATCTACTTTTCAATCACTTGAGGATAATAGAGGCATTAGGATTCATGGGATTATTGGCAGTAAATTCTTTAGAAAATATCAATATAAACTAGATTTTGATAAGATGATTGCAAGCTCTAATAAAAGCAATAAACTATGATTTATCTAGTTACTAAACAAACACAGTTGTTTGAATTACCTGACATACAAATTATTTCCCCTGAGGAGTCATTAAAAATGGCTTCTCAGTGGGAAGTTATTCAATATGATTCAGAAACCTCAGGCAGAGATGCTCATCTTTGTGATTTGTTGTGCATTCAGTTAGGTGACAAGCAGGGCAACAATCAAATTGTTGTTGATACTTCTACTATAGATGTGAGACTGTATAAAGAACTGTTGGAAACCCATATGCTAATTTTACATAATGGCAAATTTGACTTGCAGTTCCTTTATAACTATAGCATTATACCAAGAAGAGTATATGACACTATGATTGTAGAACAGCTGTTATATTTAGGGTTTCATACTGTAAGCTTATCTCCTAAGAATTATAAGGAAGGAAATTATGATTATCCTTACCAAGTAACAGGAGACCCTATATTTCCTAAATACTCTTTAAGTTTTTCATTAAAGGCTGTCATCAAGAAGAGACTGGGCATAGATATTGATAAAACTGTTAGAGGTGAGATTATATGGAGAGGTTTAGATTATCAAGTAATCAAGTATGCTGCAGGTGATGTGCAATATTTAGGTGCAATCATGGATTCTCAATGGAAAGATTGTCAGAAGAAAGAGTGCACTGTAGGGGCTAAGTTAGAGTGTCTTGTAGTACCTGCAATAGCTTATATGGAGTGGTGTGGAGTGCTTTTAGATGCTGACAAATGGAAAGCTAAAATGGCTGATGATCAAAAAGCTCTTATTAAAGCTACTGAAAATCTCAATAAGTTTGTCACATCAAATTCTGCATATAAGAAATTCACTTATATTAACACTCAAGGAGATCTTTTTGAAGGTTTTGACCTTACACCTAAGTGCACAATCAATTGGGATAGTCCAAAACAAGTGACTGAGTTCTTCAAATTTCTTGGATTTAATACCAATGTACAGGATAAAAAGACAGGAGAAGACAAAGACTCAGTACTTGAAAAAGTACTCAAACAGCAAAAAGGAATCAATGATGAGTTTCTAAAAATTTATTTTGATTATAAAGAACACAGCAAAGTTTGCAGTACTTATGGGCAAGGTCATTTGAATATGATTAATCCAAAGACAGGCAGAATTCATACAGTGTTTAAGCAACTTGGTGCACAGTCAGGAAGAATGTCTTGTGGTTCTACTCAATCTAATACTGACCTTGCTAAAGCCAAAAACTTGCCAGCAAAAGAGTGTACTTATGCAAATCTCCAGCAACTGCCTGCAGATGAGCCTACAAGAGGGGCTTTTGTAGCACCAAAAGGATATAAGTTTGTAAGTGCAGATTTCAGCGCAGAGGAAGCAAGACTTGGGGGTGACATCTATCAAGATGAGGCAATCCTTGATATATTCAGAAAAGGTCTTGATAGTCACAGTGTCTATGCAAAAGCATTCTTTACTGAGCTAAAAGATGTGGATGTCAATGAAATTAAATCCAAATATAAGGAACTTAGACAGTTGGCAAAGGGACCAGAGTTTGCATTGAGTTTTGGTGGTGGCTACCCTGCAATTATGTCAGCTCTTCAATGCTCAAAAGAAAAAGCAGAAGAGATAATTAGAAATTATGAGAATACCTTTAAAGGGACTGCAGAGTATGCAAGAAAAGGAGAAAAGAAACTTATGCAGACAGGGTATGTGGACATCTGTCTAAAGACAGGACACAAGCTTTATTGGTGGGATTTTGATGAATGGAAAGAAAGACAAGCTTCTTATGACACTAAATTTTGGGAAGAGTACAGAGAAATCCACAAACCTGTGAAAGACTATGTATATCAAGAAGTGAAGATGCACTTCAAAGCTAAAAGCAAATGGTGTAGGATGGTTAGGAATGCATGCACACAAGGTACTGGCAGTATTATCATGAAGACAGCACTCACAAAGTTATTCAACTGGATTGTGGACAACAATTATTTTAATATTGTGCATATATGTGTGTCAGTACATGATGAAATCTGTTGTGATTATCCTGAGCAGTTAGAGCATTTTCCTAAAATACTTACTGATATTATGGAAGAAAGTGCATCAGAATTTTGTAAATCAATTCCTATTCCTGCAAATGCAGAAGTGTCAGATCATTGGGTACATTAACTTTTAAAATTTATTATTATGTTACCACTTAAAACTTACAATGCCCTTTCAGGGCATACAAGAAAGCATATAGCACAAACAGTCTTCTCTCACATGGGAGAGGCCTTTATCAATCGTATGACAGAACCTTTTCACCATAATTTTGATTATGATGATGGACATTGGTATAAACTAATGCTCAGTCATTGTAATTATAATAAAGCTAAAAATATTATAACATTAACAATGCATATTCCAGTAGAATGACACAAAAAGAGAAATTGAACAAAGCTGTAAAAACACTTACTGAAATAAAGGAAGGTGTAGCAAAGATGGAAAAATATTTTGAAGAACATAACATAATAATTTTTCAAGGCTTTACAGCAGTAATAGCAGCAAAATGTAGTAAAACAATTAAAGAAATACAAGGAAAATGAACACTAAAGATCAGTTAAAAGAAAAAATTGAGAATGGAGTACCTTGCTACTATAGATATGGATATGCCTATAAAGGAGCTGGAAAAAGAAAGATAACAAAGGAAGAGGCTTTAGAGCTTCTTCCTAAATACAGTTTTGGTATGGGATTTTATGAGATATTAGACTATACCAATGATTCAAGTCCTTATATAGTGTTTAATGAATATTCAGAAAATGATTTACTATGAGTGAAGAAGACTGGGAAGAAGAATTTGAGCTTGAACAGGAAAACAAGACATGTGAGTTCTGTGGAGCTGAAATTGAAGACCCAAATGATACAGGAAACCTGTGCTTTAGGTGTTATATGAGAGAATACTATCCAGATAATGAAGATTATTAACGGATTTAAACATTAATATTATAAAGAAAAGAACAATGAGTATTTGGAATAAAATAAAGAAAGCAGTGAAGAAACTATTGGGAATTGATGATAACAAAATCAAGTATGAATTAGTCACAGATTCCCTTGACACCGATGTGTGGGACATTGTTCCCAAAGGGCCATCAATGTGGAATAAATTTATGGGAGATAAGCCAGAAAAATGTGTAGGACAAGGGTTTACTTTTAAAAGATTTAAAGCAGTCAGAAAGAGAGATACTTATCATACATCAGGCTATATTTCAAAAGAACTTTATGGTGATGGCAAGATTGAGGTGGTGGCAAGGTTTAAAGGAGGAAACTCCTCATGGCCTGCAATATGGTTGAGCACAAGGAATGGCAGTGATAATTATGATGATTATTATGAGATTGACTTGTCAGAGTATTATGAAAAGAGGCCTGAAACTGAAACTACTTACCATAATCCTAAATCAATGAGAGATATTACTGAGAGGATGAGGTCAATAGGCACCAAGATAAAGGCTGAGGAATGGAATACTTTCACAGCTGAATGGAATGAAGCCTTTATCAAGGTGTCTATCAATGGCAAATGCATCTTTGAGTTTAAGAATAATGGCAAAGCTGATGAATACCCACTTAAAGAAGAACAGAGAAAATTCTGGGTTATTCTCTCTATGCAGTATGGCAATGATTATTTAGAGCCTCCTGTAGAAGCTGAACTCCCTCTTTATATGGATGTTAAATCATTTAAATATTGGAAGAAATGTTGATTGAAGTTAAAGCCAAAGTTAAGGCAATAATTAACAATAAGACAAAGGTAAGAACTGATACTTTCCTTGTAAATAAAGAGTTCTTTGCAGAAGCTGAATATAAAGTTACTGAGATGTTTGAAGAGAATATCACAGCAGGGGTTGTTGACAGTTTTGATATATTGTCTTTAAAAGTATCTCCAATAAAGGAAGTATATACATCTTATGTTGGAGAACTGTCTTATGTAGTAACACTTAGAGATGTCTTTATTGATGAGGCAGGCAATGAGAAGCATCTTAAATATAAGATACTTCTTTGGGCAGACAATCTTTCAGATGCTAATCAAAGGGCACATGAGGTAGCTACACAAGGCTATAATATGCATATTGAAAGTATTAAAGAAACACCAATAATAACTCTTTTAGAAGATGAAGGATAGTATTGAATTATCCCCAAAGCATGGTATTAATCCATCATTACTTAAGTGCTTTATCTGTGGAAAAGATATAGGTATTGCTTTATTAGGCAAACTGAAAAATGATGCAGAGGCACCAAAGGAAATGATTAATGGGGAACTTTGTGAAGAATGTCAGAAAATTCTTGATGCGGGCAATAAATTTATTCTTGAAGTGAAGGATGGTTCATCACATGATAATCCTTGCAGGACAGGAAGACTTATTGCAGTGTCAGGAGATTATGCTGATAGAGTGAAAGACCTCTTTGAGTTAGATAAAATAAATTATATGGAACAAACTGGATTTGAACAATTGTATGGAAAATTTTTTATTAGAGAAAGTAAGCACTAATTACAAAGAAATATTTAAGTATATAGATGAACTTTTAAAAAGTCTCGAGAAAGAGGATTGTTGTAATCCTGGAAATGTGACAGTTGCAAGGTATAAAATCTACGATTATCTACAAAATTCTTGGAAAAAATTATGTTCAAGACTAAGAGAAACAGACAATGTAAATCATCCAAAGCATTATACCTCACATCCTTCAGGCATTGAATGCATTGATATTGCAAAGTACTATGACTTTTGTACAGGTAATGCAATCAAATATCTTTGGAGAGCAGGATTAAAGAAAGATGCTTCTCTTGACGATAAACAAAAAGAGATTGAAGACCTTGAAAAGGCTGTATGGTATATTAATAAAAAGATAGACGAACTTAAAAAATGAAAATTTCTTATGTAAAATACCAAAAGCTATTACAAGCTATAAGGGAATACACTAAAGGAACTCTTAAAGATGCTGCAATTGATAATGCTATATTTAAACATCTACTTGTTAAATATGATAGAGTAGTGTTTGAAAATAGAAAAGCAGAACTGATGGCATTTTCTTTAAATGGCAATCGTAATAAGAAGGACTTTAAGAATATAAGAAGCAATTTCAAAAGGTTTATAAATAAATAGGGGGCTTAATAGCCCCCTTTCTTTTTAATAATGTCTGTGAGAAATTCCTTCATACCCACGACCTTCATAGCAAATTTGCCATTCCTCCCCAAAGTCTTTAAGTTCTTTGAGCTACAAAATTTTAGGTTTATTTAGTTTAGTCTGACGAAGGAATATTCCCTAAGCCAGATTTACTGTTGGTGCATTGACTATTGCCCAGCCATCCCCATCAGCATGTTGCACATTTAATAGCCATGTCTTTACTTTAGGACAACTCTTACCATCATATTCAGGCTCTATGTCTTTGCAATTTGTTATTTGTTGAATAATTTCTGCCATAGTTATTCTTTTTTACTCCTTTTAGGAGGAATTCTTTTAGGCTCTTTTTGCCTCAATGCACAGGTTAAATCGTAGCATATATTATTCATAAGTTCAAATACTTGCTTACGCAGTTCCTGTACTTCTTTTTCTAAAGCATCATTTCTTTTAAGAGCTTCATCAAGCCTTTCTTTATTATCGTCAGATAACTTCATGTAAAAGTCAAGAGAACTTTTCATATTCTCAATTAGATTGTTATCCACTTCACTGTTGTACTTTCTGCGGGCAAAAAACCAAGATGCCCAACCACTCACAATGGTGCTGCATACACCTATTAAAGCAATAATAATTTCTGTAGACATAATACTTTTCATTTAACAATTTCAATAAATCTGGAAACACTATCATCAATGTAAGGATTTTTTTCTATTACATCTACACCAATATACTTTCTTTTCTTTTGGAACCACCTAATGAAAAAGATTTTGCTTCTTGGTTTGACATACTCTTTTTTCTCACTTACTATGATATATTTTTCACTTTTGAATTCTGGCTTGGCTACTACAGTAGATGGATATTGTAAATGGAGGTTTAGTGTATACCATTCATCGCCTGTAACAGTGTCAATATTCAATGTTGTATCTTTGAAGATAGTGTCAGGAATTACTACAGTATCAGTCTTATGTACTACAGAAGTAATGTATTCAACTCTTTCTACATTCTTCTCTTTAATCCCTCCCTCCTTAATCACTTGTACTATCTTTTGATTAATAGTATCTTTTGATTGCTTGAGGTCTGTCATTGTATATTGAAATTGTCTAATGTCATTTTTAAGGCTGTCATTCTCAGCCTCAAATGCTTTGACATTTGAGTACTCTCTATTATAGAGTTCTTTATAGTATTTTGTCTTTAAATAGTAATGATGCCCTATTGCTAAAAGGATAACAAAAAGAGCTATCACACCACCATAAATATACTTTTTCATACATCTCTTATTTAATGTCCGCAAATATATAAAAAAGTATTTGATTGTGCAATAGCCCTTAATAAAACTGTTATTGTCATTAAAGTAATTTATTGAATACTTTAAACATTTTCATTGCAATATAGCCTATAAGATATGCAGCCTGTTCTCCTTTCTCACTGACATTATAATATTCACAGATATGAGATTGAAGATGCTTTATTTCATGGACTATGGTATTGATGAATTGTTCCTTTGAATTAGCAATACCTATGCCCACAATGCTTTTCTTTTTATGAAAATATGTTTTAGTAAATCCTGTGTTATAGTCACCAAGCCACACATTGTAAATTACTGTAACTCTCCAATAACCTGCAATAGTAAAATCTTGCCTTATCATAGCATATCTTCCCAATCTATAGGAATGCCTAAATAGCACATGTCTGCATACCATCTATTGAAAACTATGCCATCATAGCCATCAGGATCATCAATGACATTCTTGACATACATAGCTAAATGAGGCTCATCAACAATACTTGAACCTAAGAAATCAGCTTTACACATATTAGCTACATAAGTACTGTCATACAATTGGTCATTCATCAACTTAATCCCATAGCTGTCAAGTATTGCTCTAACCTGCTCTTTGGTGTATGGATTAATGGATTCATTCTTACCTTTAGTGTCCTTTTTGTACATCTTACTTAAAGCAAATTCAAGAAGCTTTCTATTGAAATGAGGGCCATTATGACGTAAATATCTTATCATAGATTCAGGCATGTCATCAAACTGTGTTAAGTTAACTCTTTCCATAGTTTCTAAAAATTTTAGGGGGAGTAGCCCTCCCCCTATAGTTAATTACATACGACGATAGCCATATCTACTTCTCATAGAGGTATTATTTCTGTAGTTACCTCTCTCTTGATAATAGTCTTCATCCTCATAATCCTCATGCTCTGCTTCCTCAAGGCACTCAATAAGTTCCTCAACATAGTCTTGCATTTCTTTGGCTTTCTTAAGCATGTGACTCTTATCTTTCTTAGTTCTAAATGAAAGTACAACCATAATTATTCTTTTTTAGATGTTTCTGTATTAGTCATTGATTTCAACATTTCCTTAAGTTCTGCCATTTGGTCTTTTAAGTCCTGAATAACTTTGTCCTTTTCTTTAACTGCCCTAGTTGCAGGGTCTAATACCTGCAAAAGTTCTTCATAATTCTTTATAAGTTCCTTATGCCTATCTACGCTGTTAACAATGTTTCTACTATTCTGTAGAGCAGTGCTGATATAAGAGTTCATTGATTCTTTACTATCAGCAAGAACAAAGCTATCAGGGCCAAAATTAGCTGTAGTATTGAAGCTTGGTACTTGTTTAAATTCCCTTTTTTCTCCATCAACTATAGCTGTTATATCTACAACAGTGTCCATGTTTTGACCAAATACTGCATTTCTTGCTCTTGGTATACTCACATAGGTCACTGTACCAGTACTTAATTTATTATTTTTAGAATCCAGCACATATATAATGCTGTTTTGACTTAAATTCAGAAACATAATTTGACAATTTATTTATTAAATTAACTGCATTAAATTAGAGTTTTTATCATACCAAATAAGGTATACACCAACTCCAGGTAAATCAGTTCCCACAGCAGCTTCACTAGCTACTTTAGTCAAAGCTTGAGTAAAGTTATTACTTGTAAAGACTATTGGCAATGCATCACCTGCAGCAGGTATCTCAGTATTAAGCCTGAAAGCAACAACACCATTAGTACTCAATGCTCTGAACACTCTATTAGGAAGAGTTATGGAAACATTATCCGCATTAACTGTAACAGCGGAACTCTCTATCATAGGAATCCCAAACCTGTTAGCAAAGTTAAATGGGTAATTAGTAGTAGCACCAAACATACTTTACTCCTTTCTTTAATTAGTTCCAGAAATTAGTCTGACCATAGCCCCATCCTACATAAGGAGTAGCATTAGCTGCAATGATATTTGGCCATTGAACTGGTACAGTGTTAGGTTGCTTTGCAGCAATGGCATTAAGTCTGTCATTCAAAGTGTTGAATGCAGCATTGAAAGCTTCAGTCTGCTTGTCATTGCTTATCTGACCTCTGAGCTGTGTAATAATGTCACCTTGAGTGTCAATCTTATTCTGCAATTCTCTTTCCTTGAGGTCACAGAATTCTTTTGTAATAAGAGTATTCTGACCTGCAATAGCATTGAGAATGCTGTTGGTATTTCTATCTGCCTGAGAGCCTAACTGATTGGTCTGCTGACATACTGCAAGCTGGTCAGCTGCCTCTGCCTGAGCTGCCTGTAAGGTAGCTGCAGCATGGTTAGATGCCATCTGTGTTTGCAGTGCATTAGTCTGATTTGCAATAGCAAGCCTGTTCTCACAGCAGCACTGACATAATTGCTGACTTAATGCAGCATTTCCACTCTGAATAGCATTCTGTATCTGCAGTGCACTCATGCCTGTCTGAGCAGTCACTTCCTGAATGCTTGCCTGAATAGTGCTTAACACACTTCTTACAGCCTCAACACTGGTATGAGTAATCTGAGAAAGCTGGCCAAGTGCATCAGCTCTACCATTGATACCTTGCATAATAAGGTCTGTACCATTGACATTGTTAAGGTCATTGCCCCAACCATTTCTACCATAGATTAACCAAAGGAAGAGAATCCACATCCAGTTTCCTCCTCCAAACCCTCCTCCATTGTTAAGGGCTAACATAAGATTAGGATCAATTGAACTGTTTCCACCATTAGGAAACATGAAAACTTTGCTGTCGTCCATAAATAAATAAAATTAAAAAGTTTACAATAGAATGTCTAATAGCTATTGACGCAGCAAAATTACAAACAAAAAAGGTGGTATCTCAACGATACCACCCAACAATACTAACCATCTTTAAATCAATCAATTATGTACGGCAAGATATTTCACAATATCTGATTTTCGCCAAAATAGTTCCTTAAAACCTGTTTGTTTTAAGCCTCTAGGCAGTTCACCTTCTCGGACTAATTTATCAAATGCTGACCTGCCTATATTCAACATTTGACAAGCTTGGTACTTACTTAGCTTAGCTTCAGTAACATCAGTAAGTACACCTATTATCTTTCTTTCATCTTCTTCAGTTATATTGGAATTACCTGTATCAATATCATTAATTGCTTTACTTAGTAAGTTTCTTATGATGTTTAACATGTATATATAATATTGTAAATAAAGTAATGCCTGCAATAAGTAAATATAAAATTAATAAATTAAAGTCTGATAGAGGTATTCCTACATAATAATCTAAAGTATTTAGACCATTTATAATAAGAATATAATACAATAACATTCTATACCATAGACAGAATTTAAATACATAGGAAGCAATAAATATAAATATCCATGAAGTCATTGAAGTACTACATATATAACTTAATACTTGTAAGTCTATATCAAAGTATCCTGCAATAGTATTTAAAAAGCACCCTAATGCATTTATTATAGGAGTAAACTTCAGTATAATTAAAAATAATTTATGAAGCTTTTTGTTTAAGTTTTCCTCCTTTACCATATCTGCCTTTCTTTAAACCCGCTTTAGCCATAAAAGGTTTAGCTCTTCCCATATTTAATTCCTCTTTTAAATGGTTTTCTTTTTCTCATTTACTGACCATTTTATCACTAATAAAATTAGCCATTATATTTCTCAAAAAATCACCTACATTATCATGATGAAGATGATTGCCGAGGGAGTTGATAAATTCAATAATCTCCCTCAGCATCCTGTTATTTTCTTTTAAATAATACAGTATCTCATCTTCTTTCATACAGTAAGCGTAATTCTCATTTGCAAATATAAACAAATTATTTAATATTGCAAAGAGTTTAATGAAAATTTTATTTTTCAGCAGGAGATTTCTTCTTTTTGGTAGTTGTAGTAGTAGTCTCCTTTACTGTACTCTTTTCATTAGTGATGTATTCCATAAGGAATTTAACATCATCCTCAAGCTTCTTGATTCTTGCTTTTTGAATACTATCAAAAATTTCTTTTCTATTATACATAATATTATTTTATTTATGTTTCAACTTAATTGATTATTCTATTACTGCTACTCTATAGCCTGCTAAACCTATAACTGCACCTCCACTTATAGTATTACCTGAAGGACCTATAAAAGTAATATATATGCATTCTCCAGTTTCATACTTATAATGTTGAGCACCTATTACAGGCATCTTAGAAGTAACTCCTCCTATATAAGCTCCTGTAGGTAAATAAGTTCCTGCATTTATAATATGCACATACCAATCAACATCAGCAGATTTATCTATCAAATCACATAGTTCTTGATAAGTATAATTGGCAGATAAATAAGTGTAGGTAAAAGTAATACCGCTACCTTGACTTGAACTAACTTGCACATCTATAATTACATCTTTCTTTGTAGTATCTCCTCCTCCACCTCCACCTCCTTTGGAAGCCTCTTCAAGTTTTTTAATTCTATTTTTTTGAATACTATCAAATATTTCTCTTTTATTTATCATAGTACATTAGTTTTAAAAAATTATTATTCTATTATTTCTTCACTATTTTCAAAAGGTGCAAACCCATCCATCTCCTGTTCATGGATAGCGTCAATCTGCTCCTTGTAGTCAAGGTATTCCTTGTGGGTGATTTGCTTCCAATTTGCCTTTGAATCATTGACCCCAAGAGCAACCTCTTTGGCGAACACCCTCTCCATGAGTGGGGTGTCCTTGGCTTGCGTAAGCCAGTAGTTGTCCTTCGCCTGTAATTTTTCCATTTATGTTTGTTTTTTAAGTTGAAAATCCGTAAATTTGCAGTGTATTATACATATTAAATAAACATTTTTAATTTTGCTCAGCCATCCCACTTGTGAAAGTCGGGTGGCTTTTTGTTTTATGGATGGGTCAAGGTGTAGCCTTTAGCGGTTATTTGCTCAATCTCTGATGCCGTCAGTTGTGCGTAGGAATTGGCACTTAAAGTGATTGTGCAGGTAGTGCCCGCAGTTCCGAGGTTGTCGGGGTCATTCACCCTGTCATAGGAGTAGGTCAGCAAGGAATCAACCAATGATTGTCTGGCATCAGGATGCTTGTCGTTAGGAACTCCATA
>AUXO010857303.1_pt1 | contig 16197 bp, 29 predicted proteins | sample 768731 | NCBI WGS metagenome assembly AUXO01 (sample SAMN02715735, study PRJNA202380) | gut metagenome | biome: sheep rumen | host: Ovis aries | place: New Zealand: Palmerston North
CATTTGTTAGTTTGATATATTCTTCATATACTGCTAAACTATGGTCGCATAAGCCACCTTCATAATTACCATGATATTTAGCTGATGCAGGATCTACAAAGAATGTGCTTTTCTCTAACCACTCAATAAGTTTATCCATACCATCTCTATTTACTTTTCTTAATAATTCTAAAAATCTTTCTTTATTACTCATACTAACTCTCTTTCATTTCAATTCCTAAAATAGTTCCATTGAAATTTTTATTATAGTCAAGTCCTAGTCTTGCCGCATCAAGCATTGTTTTTGAATTGTCTACCAGTACCTTTGATACATCAGCTACTGCCTTAGAACGTTGGATTTCTCTTTCTACCTCTTCAGGTGATTCAGCATCCATTAATCTTTCCATTTGTTCCATAAGTAAATTATGAACATCTAATAAACTATTTTGTGTCTTGCTCATTATGCTTTCCTTTCTCCTTTTCTCTCATTAGTACTTTTAATTTAGCAATTTTAATTCCTAATTTAGTGCATTCTGGATCATCATATCTTAGTCCATACTTGTTAATAATTGCATTTTCCTTTTTGGTAATCATTGCTAAATTGTTTAAATCAAAATTCCTGGTATTACCATCTAGGAAAATTATTATGCTATCATCAGGTATTGGACCATAATTTTGTTCCCATAATAAACGATTTTTAAGTTTCCATGCTCTAGTTGAATTGCCTTTCTTACCACCATTTTCTTTTGCGTGATTAAAGCATTTAACTTTGATGTAACCATCTTTATCTTCTATTTCATCACCAATTTTGTGATACCAAGTATGATTTTGATTATTGACTATTTTTTCAGAGCTAAAACAAGTTTGTCTTGCTTTGGCTTGCTGCTCAGGTGTTAAATAATCATTCCATTTTTTACCTTTGTTAGCAGGTATATGACCTTTTTCAAAGCATCCTGTTAAACCATTTTGCAAATGATTCTTAGTACACCATTGACCTAATGCATCTGGATTAACCTTTAGATTAAACTTTTCATAAATCATAGCAGCCATATCTTTGTATTTAACACCCTTAATATTGTTTCTAATGAATTCTATTATTTCAGGTGTATATTTTCTATGCATTTTTTTAACTCCTTCTATAATTTCTTTTGTCAAATAAAATAGGAGGCATTTGAAACATTAAATCACCATTCTTGATTGAATAAGCTAACATCTCAACTACAAATGATGTATCTTCAGCACTATTATATTTAGCAAGCTCTGCACCACTTCCTGAGCCTCCTACATAAGCACATTTAATGCTTTTGAAATCAGATCCAATATAGATTTTGACTATATGTTCTAGATTATGAATAGAACTTTTGTTTTGGTCTAATATAATCATTCTTTCTCCTCGTATCTTTCTACTTTAAATCCGTTTGCTGTAAATTCAATTATGTATTTTGTTCCAATTACACATTCTTCATATCCAATAAAATCTAAAGTAAATGCTTTTCTACTATTTTTAAGTTCAAAGTTTTCTGCTTTAAGCCTTTCTATTTCTTCAACGAAAAATTTATCACTAATATCACTCATATCTATTCACCATCCCTCTTTATGTAATACGGCTCTTCTTCATGACCATATATCTTAGCTTGAGTTTCGCCTGTTAACTTTAACCAAGTCATTAATGCTCTAAAAACACATCTGATTACAAGTAAAACTGTACATACTATGTTCGCCCATAAAGGCATTAAATTACATGTCCAAATGACTATTATTAAAACTATGCTTAACATATTTTCTCCTTAATCTCTATTTCTAAAAACTATCTCAATGATACTAACTATCATAAAACTAACTATTAGTACGATTGCTACCGCTGTTTCCATTTCTCTTTACCTCTTTTTCTATGTAAATTAAATGTTGGCATTTAGCTTTAGGATACTTCTTTTTATATTTTCTTTTTTTCTTATCTAAATACTGACATTTAGGCTTTATTGTATCTTTAGTAAACCAACATTTATGTAACATACAATAAGCTATATATTTCATTGCTACCTCTTTAAACAAGATAAGCCGGATTCTTGTTTGTGTATTTAACGTTTTTCATGTTATCCACAACACGAAAACTATTGCCATAAATTATTAATATAAACTTTTTAATTTTTTAATGCTCCTATTTTCCTCTTCCTGGAGCATCTTTCTCCTAGTTCTCGCATAGGTGCGTATTTATCAATAGCCGGCTCTATTTGATATCTAGCTTCTTATTTGTTGTGCTTGCTGTTCCATAAGCATTATTTGTTGTACTTCACTTTCTGGAATAGCTCGTATTATTTCAATTTTATTCGAAAGTAATGCACCATCATTTTCTACTACAGGTCCAAGTGGTTTTACTTCTACATAATATTTAGGTGAATAATGTCTACTTATTTCACTTATAGTTCCACAGAAATGAAATACCTTATTTGTTGATACGCAGCCATGACCACCAGCTTCAATTATTTCTTCATCCTCAAATGGTGTTTGATATATCTTTCCAATTTCAAATGAAGATCCTGCATTTCTACCATCCATTTGACCAACAGTTGTATGATATATTCCATCTTTAAAATCATGGAATCCTTTGTAGTAATGAATTGATGTATCAATATTGAATTTTTCTTTCTTTGGTTTGAAATCCTTTAACCATTCTTGGAATACTTGTTGGACCTCTTCAGAAGGCTTACAATCATCACCATTTCTATGACCTCTTTCATCACCATAGAATTGCTGCAACTGTTTCTTATAATCTATTTCTGCAGTTGCTATAGGCTGATTATCTTTCCAAATAAATACAATTATTGTTTCCTGGTTTATTACCTTTTTCAAATATCCATTTCTTATTAAGCATTGATACAATACATCACAAGTCGTTTGCCACTCTATAGCTTCAACAGGAATAAATATTTTATATCCATTTATGACTTTGTTTTGCTTCACCATAGATTTACATACTACTTTTAAGAACTCTTGTTGTAGGGCTAATTTTGAAGCCGATACAGCTCTTATTTGCTCCATAACCTTATCATGCATTTTTCTAAAATCGTTTGGTCTACGCCAATAAGGATCTGTAATATCATGTCCTAAGGATTTAGCCATTTCTAAATAATCTAAGAATTCATTATTTGTAATTTGAATTTTGCCTTTAGAATTTTCAACTCTATTACGAATCCATTTCCAATCTTCAAACTCTATTGGTCTACCCCACTTAAATGAATTCATATCAACTACATACCACATAAACCAATCTTTAAAGTTTGGAATATCATTCTTAAAATGTAAATTGTATTTTTGAATAAGATTCAATGTTAGCTTATTAGCATAAGTATTATCTTTTAGGCACGCAACTGCTTTTAAAACATCCTTTATTTTGGTTTTAGATAATCTATATAAGCTTTTATTCAAAGCCAGATTATAGAAGCCATATTGAATTAAAGTTTCACATTCAGGATGTGCTTTATATGTTCTTATTAATTCAAATAATTGTGGATATGAAAAGCTAGAATCTAGTTTCTTACAAAAGTAATAGAGACTAGGATCTATAACTGTTAGCATACATTTGACTTCAATTAATTTTTGGCTATATTCACCTGCTGTCATGCATTCAATTTTCTTTTCTTTTTCCCAATCATCAAGTTCTTGTTTATATCCAAAATAATTGTAGTAATAGTAATTACATTTCTCTCCTGGAAATGTTACAAGCCATCCACCCATAGTTGAAAAATGTAAATTTCTTGAAACACATTTATCTTGTAACAAGTATTCTTTGTAAACATCAAGTTGCTTGTTCTTCCAATGTGCTGTTGTAATTCTTACTAAGTCCTTTTCTTCTATTTCAAACCTACAAGTATATGTACAATGATGTCCCATAATAGCCTCCTAAAGGAAATCAAATAATGAAGTTTGTTTTCTCTCCGCCTCAGCCTTTGCTTTTGCCTCAGCTTGAAGTTTCTTCTTTTCAGCTTCCTTTTCTTTACGGATTCTTTCCTGTTCTTTTAGTTTTTCTTCAGCCTTAATCTTGGCTTCACGTTTTGCCTCTTCAATAGCTTCCTCTAAGAACTTTTGCTTTTGTTCTTCAGTAATACTATTTTTAGCATCCTCTTTGGCTTGTGCCTTTGCACCGCCTTTTGATGGAGCAGGAGTATTTCTTATATGATTACTCCAATTATCCTTTACTTGATCATCCTTTAATAAAGCATCAACATAATAATCATGAATAAATGGATACATTAAGGAATCATCACCACCAAAGATTCTTTGTTCTGTAAGATTATTCATTACATAGTTGATACATTCTTCTTTTTTCTTATTTTCATTTTCAAGACCTCTTAAGAATGCATCATCAGTACCTTTAGTTTTAACCATTTCAATGTATCTATCAATGATTCCACCTGTTGTTTCAATAACTATATCTTTAAAGCTTTTTTCTTTAGATTCAGTTGTAGATTCTTCTTCTAATAATTCTTCATCTTTCTTTTTAGCCATTATCTTTTACCTCATTTTCTAATTGATATAACACTGCTTGTATTTGAAACTTAACTTGAGATTTAGTGTTAGCTCCATCTTTGGATAATAATTCAATCCAAGATTTTAGAGTTTCTTTTAATTCCTCATTAGTCATTTTCCTTAACCTCCACGCAGTCAGTCTTATGAACACATATCACTGAATCATCATCAGTACGGCATACATACCAAGCTCCTTTAATATCTTCTACTAAAAGGATTGTATCAGCATTAAGATAATCATAAGAAAAAGGTAATCTAAGTTGATGTGTTATTTTAACTCTCACAATCATTCATCTCCTTTATTAAGCTTCTTAAATATCCAAAGGCTGTACCTGTTTCATCTTCAAATTCATATTTGTAGTAACAGTCATAACATCCTTTAATCCATGCAATTGCATTTGGTACTTTATCACCTTTTAGGTTTTTCTCTAGTAAATCAAATTGCTTTTGGTGAGTATTTTCACCATATTTATTGTTGATATAGAAAGCATCATAGATATCTTTTATATCATCTAATGCTTCTAATAGTTCTTGTTTAGTAGCCAATTCTATTCACTCCTTTTATCATAAAATTTATAGTTCTTCTGGAATACTGATTTAAAATATCCAATAAAGTTATCAGCTTTAAATTCACTCTTTAGAATTTTATCTAAGGTATAGAAGAATACTTTATGCATTATTTCAAAGTCATAATCCTTTTCAGATTTCATTTTTTTATAAACATCATTGATTGCTTCACTTTGGATATGATCTAGTTTCATATTGTAGTAATAAGGTCTAATATCATAATCTAAATTTATATAAACTAACCAATCTAATCCATTAGCATCAATGTGTTTTTTTTGTTTATTAATAGATTGTTGAAGCATTGATGTATCGTGCGTATACTGTTTATCCAGTTTATCCAGTTTATCCAATATATCATTATCAGTTTCAGTATCAGTATCAGTATCGGCTTTTTTCGGTTTTTCAAAAACCACTTCGGTTTTTTCGGTTTTTTTAGGTCTACCACCTTTTTTACCATTCTCTGAATTGATTTGGCATTGTGCCTTATAAGCCTCTAACTCCGCATCTAATTGCTTCTTTACGAATGCTACAGCATATACTATATTTCTTGGAACTATAGGATGCATGTCATTTACATATTGGAGCATCCACTTAAGAAGCTGCCCTGCTTCTTCATCAGTCATCTCAGGTATTTCAACATCATGCTTATTATTACCCATTACGACTTCTATTAAGTCTGTATGCAGTACAAATGTCTTTTTACCTTTTGCCATAGTATCATTCCTTTCTAGAATGGATTGTCATCATTACCTACTTGAGGTTGTTGATATCCTCCATAACTTTGATTTTGATATTGCGGTGTTGCTGATGGTTGCTGATTAGTTGCGGATTGTTCTCTAGGTGTTAGGTTTTCAACGCTATTAACCTTTACATCAGTTGTATAATGTGTTTGCCCATCCTGGCTCTTATATTGTCCTGTTTGAATTTCTCCATCAACTGCAAGCATGAATCCTTTTTTAATGTATCTACCAATAAACTCTGCAGTAGCACCAAATGCTTTACAAGTAATAAAATCAGCTTGGACTTGACCATTTGCATCTTTTTGCTTTCTATTAACTGCTAGAACGAATCCCATAAAAGCTGTTCCAGATTGTGTATATTTAACATCAGGATCTTTTGTAATTCTTCCTGTTAATTGAACATTATTCATAAATGTCATATCCTCCAAATTTTCTACAACACAAAGTTTTAATTTTGTATTTGTGATTAATATAACTACCCATAAAAATTGGATCACTAAAGTTTTCACTAAAATGAGTTAGGATTATTTCCTTACAATTTGATAAATCTAATTTGGATAAAAACATATCGCATCCCTCCAGTGATAGATGTCGATATATGTTTTCTTTAGTTCTAGTAAAATTATCTGCATTTATTGTCTTATCTTTAATGTAATTGCATTCAACTATAACGGATGTAAATTTAAAATCTGATAGGTCATAAACACAATTATTAAAGTCAGTTACATAAAGAATTGTTTCAGGCTCTTCACCTTTAACATTTCCACTCTTATGAATGATTATTCCACTTGTAGGACAATCTCCATGTTCTACAGGAAAGCAATATAGGTCCAATTTGGCTTTGTTTTGGCTGAATTTTGTTATTTTCTCAAATTTATGTATAATTCTACCTTCTAAAATTGAAACGGCTCTATATCGCAAATTTTCTTCACTAAGTGAATGGTCCTTATGTTCATGTGATATAAATGCAAAATCTACTAAATTTAGATTAATAGCTTTAGTGATCTTTTCTATTGTTACACCAGCATCAAGCAGTATGTAACTGCCACCTAGTTCAATTAGATAGCAGTTACCACTTGAGCCTGTGCCAATGCACTTAAACTTCATAATTGAAGATTCCTTCATTTGCTGGAGTTTCAACTTTTTCAGTTGCTACTTTTTCTTCTTTTACTTCACCAGTTTCAGGATTCTCATTGACAGTTACCTTAACAGATGCCATTGTTTTATTTTGATGCTCTTCAACTTTTTCAGTTGCAATCTTAGCATCTACTTCTTCATAGTCTGCATCAATTATGTCTTTTTGTTCCTCAGTAGTCATTAAGCCTAATAATAAATCAGGACAATATTGTCTACCAAAGAATGCTGCAGCTCTATATCTAATCATTAACTCTGGCATTGTTTGCCATTTACTACCATTCTTTTGTACCCAACCTTCAGCATTAGCCATCTTTTGAGTAACCTTAATTGATTCACATTTAGTTCCATCTTTAGATATTGCCCATGCAACACATTCTAAATCACCCTTTGACCAATCACCTTTCATTTGATAATTAATAGGTGTCTTGAATCTACCTGATTGATTAACTGCTGCAATGATAAATGCTGAACTCCAACTTGGCTTACCCTTAATTACATTAAGTGATTGCATTACTTGGAATGGATTAGCACCCATTCTATTAGCCATCTCAATTGCTATAAAGCAGTTTGATGGATTGTTTTGATACTCTGCAGGTACGATTGTACTTGATGCATAAAATTGAGCTTGCTTATAAGCCATATTTAATAAATCTCTTTTTGCTGTTGCTTCTGCAACTACTTCACTTGTACTTGTTACTGTTAAATCCTTATTATTTTCCATGTCCTTATCTCCTTTAATTTTTAAATAATGTTAAACCATCATAATCAGTAAATGGTCTTACTACTACGTATTCATAACCGACTTTGATAACTCCAATTTCTTGGTCATCATCATAGCAATAACCTGTTTCTTCTAGTTCTTGAGTTTCTGCATCAGTAAGCTCATAACTAGGAACTAACTCCTTATTGAATGTTACTTTCATATTTGTCCTCCTTTAAAGTATTGTTATATTTGGCTCAAGACCAACTCTAGTACAGATTAATTGTTCACTTGTTAAACTCTTAATCTTTTCTACATGGTCAATACCTTCAAACTTATCAGCTAAGATAGGTAATTCATTTCTAGGCTTACCAAAGTCATTTACTGCAATGTCTTTTACCTTTTCAATAAACTTAATTCCATAAATGTATTTCTTAGCAGTGTTAATCATTGCAAATGGAACACCATCTACAACTGCATAACAAACCTCTTTAACACCATCATTACCAAGATTTTCTTCTAGCATTACAAAGTCCATACCTGTTTTAGCCTTAGCCTTATCATTGATTAATTGAATCATTGAATGAATATAATCATTGACTCTATTAAGTAATGCTTCAGTATTATTAAGTTCTTCGATAGCATTTTTATGATCTTGCTGATACTTAAGTTTAGATTGCCAATTAGAACGCTCAATGTATAAATCTTCTCTAACTGATTCAGCATCAGTAATTCTTTGATTGATTTCATTCATTTGATCCATTAAAGCAGTTTCACCAGATAACTTTAATTCTTCTAATTTTTTCTTCATAGAAGCTAATTTTTCACTAAATGGATTAGAGTTCTTAGTATTCTCTAATTGAGTCTTTAATGCTTGAATAGTATTATCTAAATTTATAATCTTAGATCCATCTACTGGAGCATTTAATTCAGACTCTAAAGCAGCCTTTAAAGAATTAAGCTTTGCAGTATTCTTTTCAATAATTTCATTTAATGCAGCAATTTCTTTTTTAGTCTTATTTGCATTTTCTACGATAGAGGCACATTCTTTATGGAACTTAATGATATCGTTATTAAATTGATTAATACCATTTGTATAGAACTCCATATCCTGTTCTTTATGTCTCTTGAAATCTTCTTCAGCACTTGCATCAGGAGCAAATGATTGACCGCAATGAGGACATACAATAAAGCCTTCATATACTCTATTCTTTGCTGCTAATAATTTAGCTTGATAATCGCTCTTTTTAGAAACAGTGTTATTTGCTGCATTTTGAGTTGTTGCAAGATTGCTTCTTAATGTATCTAAACTATTGTTATATGCTTTAATAGATGACTCGCAAGAACGGATTTCAGACTCTAATGAATTAATCTCAATCTTAATTTCTTTAGTATTGTTATCCTTAGATGCTTGGATAGTATCTAGTTCAAATTGCTTCTTAGATTCAAGTTCCTTAATCTTTAATTCGATTTCATGAATCTTCATATCTAATTCAGCTTGAAGTTTCATTTCAACTTCTCTAATTTGTAATTCATATTCTCTAACTGCTGCATCATTGCCACCATTTCTTAAAGCAGCCTTTTTAGCATTTAATTCTTCAATAGTCTTGTTGATTTCCTCTAGCTTACTATTGTCAAATTCTTCAACAGTGTTATATTGTTCAACTAATATTGATGCTCTTTCAACTGATTCATTAATAGCCTTAATTTGCTTCTTAAGGTCTAATCTCATATTTACAAAGTCACCTAAATACTTCTTTTCGTATTGTCTTAAATCCTCAAAGCCTAATTGATACATTTCCTCATTAGTAGCTGTACATCCAAATGATACTAATAAAGTTCTTAATGCTTTAGCATCTAACTTTTGTAAAGCATATAATGGATCTACAAATAGATTTAATTCTTTAACTGATGTGAATGTTGGAGTAAAGCCAACTACTTCCATAAGCTTACTATTCCACTCATTCATATTCTTACAAGCTACTGAATTAATAAGCCCTTCTGTAGTATGCTTATTAGCCTTACCAGTTGCTCTATCGTATCCAGTCTTGTATAATTTAGTAAAGATAGGTCCATTTTCAAATTCAACTGAAACTGATGTATGTTCTCCCTTTACTTGGTCCTTTGGACATATAGAATTAATATCATTTTCACCAACACCTGAATTGTCAGTATAAATAGTATCTGTGAAAAACCAAACACCTGCATTTAAGGCATTTGACTTACCTAGTTCATTTTCGCCTGAAATAATTGTTGCATTAGAAGCATTGATTACTAAATGTCTAATGTTTCTAAAATTATCAATTGTAATTGTCTTAATCTTCATTTGTCTTTCTCCTTTAATTAATATCTTCCATAAAAGCTTCAATGGTATCTCGTTCAGAGTTCCAAACGATACGCATTTGCTTATGCTTTCTTGCTTTACGCCTTAACACATTATGTCTTTTTAATTCCTTCATAATGTTTATCCAATCCTTATCCAAATATTCTTTACATTCTTGCTCATTGGCTATCTTGTAACCTTTGGCACTTGAAACAATAATTTTTTGGATTTTGTCACTTTCTCTTAATGCCATGACATCACTTTCAATATCTCTTCCATTTCTATCTGATTTATCATTCCAGGCATAACCAACATTCTTTGCTAGTTCTTTCTTTTCGATAAATACATCAGGTTGATAATGTTCCTTTAAATATTTGTAAAGCTGCCACTGTCTTGGTGTTAGTTCTTTTTGTTCTTTACTCACTCCTTTACACCTCCAACACTAATTTAAGTATTGATATCTCATGCTTAATATCTATTCCTAGAATCTTACAAGCGACATCTCTATATACCTTTTGTCCATGATTAGGAACACATCCACCAGCCTTAACAATTCTTTGTTTTTCCTTACTAGCTTCAGCATCAGCTAACCCTGTGACTAGCATTATTTCCTTATTTCCCCAATATGGAGAAGTATAAGCATTTAGTTTTTCTTCACTTATAGTCATAGTTGTAATCTCCTTTGTGATTATAATCCACACAATTATAGTGAAAAAATATCAGAAGCCTTTACTGAAGGATCAAATCTATTAATCTCTTCAACAAACTTCTTTGCTTGTTCAACACTGAATTTTGTAGGATTCTCTTCTAAAGCTCTGTATGTATTTACATGTACATCAATAGCCTTAGCCATTTGCTCTTGAGTTAATCCTGCACCTGTACGATAAGCCTTTACTAAATTTACCTTTTCCAAAATCATTACCTCCATTTCACTAAACTTAATATCAATAACAACACTTCCATCTTCTCTAGTATACTTAACACCAGATGGACCACTACTACAATAATACTTACTCATTTATGTATTCAACAACTACGCCACCATCAGCAGCAATTGAAATCATTTCATCAATAGTTAATGAAGCCATATCATATGTCTTAATTAAACCATTTGCATGCTGAATCTTTACTAATCTTTTCATTGGCTTTTCCTCCTTCTTTAATCATCTATCAACTTTAAAAACTCTATTAAAGTAATTCCACCAAGTACAAAATGTTCATAATAATAACTAGCCTTTAGTTCTCTCGGAACATTGATTGCATCTTTAGCCCAAGTCTTATATGATTTCTTTAAAACTAACGGATCTTCAGTCTTATGATAACTTAAAAATGTTCTATATTCTATCATAATTGGTCTCACTTTCTTGTGACTATTTCATCACATTACAACTACATATTACACTAATTTTTGTGTATTGTCAACACTTATTTGACTAAAATCAACACAAAATTGTGTATTTTCAACAATTAATCTAAAATATAATTGAAGGAGGATGATAATATGAGCGTAACCGGAGATAGACTTAGAGAATTAAGAAAATTGAAGCGTAAAACACTTAGAGATGTATGGCAAGACATTGGAATATCTTACTCGAATCTAGCTGCAATAGAACGTGGAGACCAAAGCTGTAATAGTTCTACTTTAAAATTATTAGCTGACTACTATCAAGTATCTACTGACTATCTAATAGGTACTACTGATGATATGTCACCAACAAATGATATTGATGTAGCATTTTACGATCAGCATGGAATTATTACTGAAGAACAAAGAAAAGAAATAGAAAACTTTATTGCGTTCATAAAGTCTAGAGATAAAAAATGACAATTGGTGCTAGAGTTAAACATTTAAGAGAATTAAATAATTTAAGTCAGTTAGAACTTGCAGCAATGATTAATGTATCATCTTCTTCTGTTTCAATGTGGGAGACTGACAAAAGAGAAATATGCCAAGATGAACTAATTAAACTATCTAATATATTTAAAGTAAGCACTGATTATCTACTTGGTATAGATAAAGAAGCCAACGCCATTGATGTTGCATTCTATAATCAATTAGGTGAATTAACTCCAGAACAAAAATTAGATATTATAAGATATGCTGAATTTGTAAGGAGTAAGAATCATGTTTAAAATAAACTATAAAAGCTTATATGATGAATTAGATGAATTAGGAATTGAAGTATATGATTATGATTTAAAAACTTGTAATGCTCTTACAGTTCTAGTAGATGGTAAATATTATATTGGTATTAATAAGAATAAGGATTTTAGTGAAATGATGAAATTTTGGCTTATTCAGCATGAACTAGAACATATTAAGCATGGCACATTCTATCATATGAATGATGACAAGTTTATTATTAATAAGAATGAGAGAATTACAAATGATGCAGTAATAACCAAATTAGGAATAATAACACCAATTTTAGAATGTATGTATAAAGGTGCCGACAAATGGGAGATTTGTTCTTACTATGATTTGCCATTTGAAATATATGATTACTGCTTAGATTATATAAGGAGGAAAGGATTAACAACTATGAAAAATTGTGTTGACCTATTATGCCATAAAAAAGGATATGATGCTCAGGTATTAGCCTACAAGTTAGGATGTACTAAAGAGGAAGCTCAAGATATTATGAATGAAAAGACATTTATAAAATATGAATATATAATGAGGCTTTGCCAAATATTCCAAGTATCTGAAGAATATTTGCTTTGTATATAATATGGCTAAGAACACTGTTGGAATAAATAAAGACAAAGAGCGTGGAACTTATTATGTACAAAAACAATATAAAGGTAAGACAATAAAAAAAAGAGGCTTCACTTCTCTTAATGAAGCTAAAGCCTACTTATCACAACAAATGTATTTGATAGATCATCCTGAGGAAGTTGATGCCAAGCACGATATACCTTTGGATGATTTATTTTCGTTATATGATAACTACCGCTCTATAAATGTAAGAATTACAACTAGGAATGGAGATAAACAAAAATATAATGTTCATATCAGCCCTGAACTTGGTCAAATTTTTGTTTCTCTAATTAGTCCTGATAAAATACAGGATTGGAAAATAAACCTCGTTAAAAAGGATATGACAGAGCTTTTCACAAATCAAATAATTGGAGTCCTTAAAGGATTACTTAATTATGGTATATCTAGAGATTATAAAATAAATAATAAATGTTTAAATGAACTAGGAAGAGTAAAAATAAAAAAGCCAACCCAAGAACGTGATGTGTTGACTTATGAAGAGATTGATAAATTTTTAGAAACTTTTAACAAAGAAGATTCAATGGAATATGAATACTGGTTATACTTCTATACATTATCAAGATGTGGAATGAGACCTAATGAGTTCAGAGCACTCCAGGTAAAAGATATAAGGTCAAATGGATTAAATGTTAATCATGATATAACAAGTAAGATAACTGGTGAAGGAGATATATTGCAGCATTGTAAAAATGATTATTCAGTAAGAGATGTTCTAATGCCACCAGAGATAATGGAATTGCTGCGAAAAAAAGTTTTAGGATATAACCAAGATGATTTTATTTTTGGAAAAGAAAAAGCCTTTAGAGAAACAAATATCAAACGTATGCTTGATAGACATTTAACTATGGCTAATCTTAAACACATAACAATATATGGTTTCAGACATTCTCATGCTACTCACTTAATAAGAAATGGTGTAATGGTAAAAGTAGTTAGTACTAGACTTGGTCATAAAGATATACAAACAACTTTAAATACTTATCAGCACTTATTTAAAGAGGACCAAGAGGCAGTTTTGAATTACTTATAAAAATTCAAAAAAAAGAGCAATAAAATTGAAAAGTCGACCAAAACTCGACCACAAACGAATAACAAAAAAGAAAAATGGCTTGTTTAAGCCATTTATTTTTATACTGGTGCCCGAAACAGGAATCGCAGTACCATTTTATGATTTTTTATAAAATGATATTAAAACCTATTATTTTATATTAAAACAGCAGTTTAAATTTTAATGATTTTATTATTTCATATTAAATTATATAAAAACTTATTAAAAAAGTCGACCACAAGTCGACCATTTTTTATTTTGTAAACTGTTTTAAGATTTCAGTTCTATGCATATCCTCAAGTCTTTTGTTCTCAATAGCGATTAATATCTTTGTATAATGCTCTAGTTCTTCCATTGATAGCATTTCAATATTTATACTATTAAGATACGCTTCAATCTTTTCTAATAACGCCACATTAACACTCCTATCTATTATCCAATAACAATCAGCTTCCTTATTACTACAATCCCATATATCAAATACAACACCATCTATACTACATGTAAGATGACCTGGTATTCTAATTAATACTACACTACCATATCGAGCTACTTCACTAACCTTATGATTATAAGCATTTTGTTTTTTGAATCCTAGATTCTCAAGTAGTTTCTCATAACAATATAAACTTATTTCATCACAGGAATAAAATTCACCATTTATATTTAATAATTCAACTATTCTTTCATAAGGTGTTTGCAAAGCCAAGCTTATAGCTCTAATCACACAATCTTGTAATTTTTCTCCACTTGGCTCCGCATTATAATATTGAAACATTATTCGCCTTTAATTATTGTATAATAATAAGCTGATAATTTTTCTGATCCAGTAAGTTCTGCATCATTATCTTCTAACCATTGTTTAGCCATAGCGATATAAGTTTCAGGTTGACCAATATGAGGATAGTCAGACATCAACATCATAACAGTTGTATAGAATTCCTTTTCATCATATTTATCAAAACGAACTCCCATTTGTTCTGCTTTATTTATTACCTCAGATTTAGGTAATGGATTTCTAACTTGCTTCTTTAGTTCTTTACACCATTCTTCAAGTTCACTCTTATATTCTTCATCCATTTCAGCATAATCCATATCAGTAAAATCACCATATTCAAATGCAGTACGCTTGAATCTATTAGTCCACTCAGGAGTTCTTTCTCTTGGCTCATCTCTATAACCTCTATAGTCTCTATCCATATAATCTTCCCTACGATAGTCACTATTTCTATAGTCACCTCTTCTAGAGTCTCTTATATAACCACCTCTAGAGCCATAAGCATTTCTTCCATCTCTGCCACGATAATCTCTATGTGCTCTATCTCTACCAATCATTCTATCTCTTAAATATCTATTCATCATATTCTATGCCACCTTTTCAATATTAATAACAACACTAGTAAATGTAGCAGGAACACCTGTATTAACAATTGAGATAGCCTTTGCGATTGTTGAATTACAACCTAATACGCAAGCATTATCAACTAATGAATAGTAATCCAATGTTAATGTTCTTAACTCTGTATCTGGAGTTGTAATAGTTTCATTTGAAAATGCTCCTGGAATAGCAAAACCATTTTCATATAATTGAATCGCTAAAGTTCCAGCTTCACTACCACTACCTACTGCAGTAACAGTAATATGGTAAATACCTGTTTGCTGCAATACGATATCAGAGTTATCAAATTCAAAAGTCTTTACACCATTGATCTTTTTACAAAATCTACGATACACATTACCAAATTCGATTAAACCATTTGTAACAACTTCCTGAGTTGCAAAATTCTTTGCACCTATTAATAAATTTGCCATAATATTTTTTTCCTTTCTATAAAATTTTAAAAGGCATAAGATTTTATCCTTATGCCCTAGATAATTAATCTATTTACAGGATAATTAGTCCTAAATAAATTATTGAATTGATTGTCCACCGCAACCACATCCATTGTTATTTGGACATGTGAATATAGGTTGTGAGCCATATACTGGTTGTGCTGGAATTGGACAAGAACGTAATTCATTTACTAAGCTATTAACACTTGCTAATTGACCTTCTCTAATTAAAGCAGTTTGAGCTGTTTGAGAAGCTCTTAAATCAGCCATAGATAATTGGCTTCTTAATTGACCGATTAAGTCATTCTTAGCATCAATTTCTTGTTGACATAACTTATCTAAAATAGCTTGAGTTCCTCTATTATTAGATTCGATAACATCTCTAATACCCATAGCAATTGCTTGTCTATCAGCACAGTTTTCAGTTGCGATAGTATATTTTAGATCAGCAGTAGCTAATCTATTTTCGCAGCAGCAGTTTTGGAATTGAGTTCCTAAACCATTTAAAGACTGTAATAAAGTAGTTGTTTGATTACATCTACCTACTTCTGCATTAGCAAA